>R21__coassemble_884_pt1 | contig 22485 bp, 19 predicted proteins | sample R21__metabat2_high_PE_032 | metagenome-assembled genome bin R21
CGCGTTATAAAAGAATGCAGGGCTACAGCGCCCTGTGGCTCCCCGGCGTTGACCATGCGGGAATTGCAACCCAGATTAAGGTTGAAGAGGTTCTCCGTAAGGAGGAGGGCTTAACCCGCTACGATCTGGGGCGCGATAGGTTTTTAGAGCGCGTGTGGCAGTGGAAGGAGCAGTACGGCAACAAGATAGTTGAGCAGCAGAAGTCCATGGGCGTTTCCTGCGATTGGGACAGGTCCCGCTTCACGATGGACGATATATGCGCAAAAGCCGTCCGCGAGACGTTCTGCGAGCTTTACGATAAAGGCCTTATCTACCGCGGCCGCCGCATCATCAACTGGTGCCCGCACTGCCGGACGGCCCTTTCCGACGCCGAAGTTGAATATAAGGACATTCCCGGCCATTTCTGGCATATAAGATATCCGATTGAGGACTCCGACGAGGAGTTCATAATCGCAACAACGCGCCCTGAGACGATGCTCGGAGATACGGGCGTTGCCGTTCATCCAGACGATGAGCGCTATAAGCACCTAGTCGGCAAAAACGCTATTCTTCCGCTCGTTGGAAGAAAGCTCCCGATAGTCGCCGATGAATATGTTGAGCTGGACTTCGGAACAGGCGCCGTTAAGATGACGCCGTGTCATGACCCCAACGACTATGAGGTCGCCCTCCGTCATAACCTTGAGATGATTCAGGTTATCGACGAGGACGCGAAGATTATAAACGATGGCTGCGGCGGAAAGTACGACGGTATGGACAGGGATGAAGCCCGCGAGGCTGTTGTCCGTGACTTAGAGGAGCAGGGCTACCTCGTCAAGGTTGAGGATTACTCTCATAACGTTGGAACATGCTACCGCTGCGGAACGATAGTTGAGCCTCTTTCATCCCCCCAGTGGTTCGTCAAGATGGAGCCGCTCGCAAAGCGCGCAATCGAGGTTGTTAAAGACGGCCGCGTCAAGTTCGTTCCGGACAGATTCTCCAAAACGTACCTCAACTGGATGGAGAACGTTCACGACTGGTGCATTTCCCGTCAGCTCTGGTGGGGCCATCAGATTCCCGCATGGTATTGCGATGACTGCGGCTATATAACCGTTTCCCGCGAGGACGCATGCAAGTGCGCAAAGTGCGGTTCGGCGAATATCCGCCGTGAAGAGGATGTTCTCGACACGTGGTTCTCTTCAGCTCTCTGGCCGTTTTCAACAATGGGCTGGCCTGAAAAGACCGATACGCTTGATTACTGGTACCCCACAACCGTCATGGTTACGGGTTACGATATAATTTTCTTCTGGGTCGCGAGAATGATATTCTCCGGCATGGAGCAGATGGACAAGGAGCCGTTCAAAACCGTCTTTATTCACGGTCTCGTCCGCGACAGTTTAGGGCGCAAAATGTCCAAGTCCCTCGGTAACGGAATTGATCCTCTCGAGATGGTTGACAAGTTCGGCGCAGATGCCCTGAGATTCAATCTCATTACGGGCAATTCCCCTGGAAACGATATGCGCTTCTACGTCGAGAAGTGCGAGGCGATGCGCAACTTCTGCAATAAAATCTGGAACGCGTCTCGCTTCGTTATGATGAATCTGACGATTGATGAAAATAAGCTTCCCGACAAGCTTGAAATCGAGGACAAGTGGATTCTTTCAAAGCTCAATGACACCGTTAAGGAAGTCAATGAGAACATGGATGCGTTTGAACTCGGCGTGGCGAGCGCCAAGATTTACGACTTCATCTGGGATTCGTTCTGTGACTGGTATATTGAGCTAACCAAGCCTCGACTTATGTCCGAGGACATTGAGCTCAAGGAAAATACGCAGTGCGTGCTTCTCTTCGTTCTGACGGAGATACTGAAGCTTCTTCATCCGTTTATGCCTTTCATCACAGAGGAAATCTGGCAGGCTCTCCCGCATGCAAAGGGCAGCCCCGAGGCACTGATGGTTGATAAGTATCCCGAGTTCACGGATGCCCTGAGCTTCCCCGGGGACGAGGCTGACTTCGAGATGGTTATGGATTCGATAAAGGCCGTCCGCGCAAGAAGAGCCGAGATGAACGTTGCTCCTTCGAGAAAGGCCCATCTTTATATCGTCACGGATAAGCCTGACGCATTCAAGGCCGGAACTGACTATATCTGCAAGCTCGCATATTCGTCTGACGTCTCCATTTTGTCCGCGCCTCCCGAGGAGAGCGAAAAGATGGTGTCGGTTGTAACCGACAATGCGCGCCTCTTCATGCCGATGGCTGACCTCATTGACTTTGAGGCCGAGAAGGCGAGAATTCTTAAGGAGATTGAGAAGAACGAAAAGCTCCTCGAGGGCCAGAACAATAAGCTCGCAAACGAGTCATTCGTCTCTCGCGCTCCTGAGGCTGTCGTCCAGGTTGAAAGGGACAAGAAGGCAAAGCTCGAGGCGATTATCGAGAATTTGAAGCTGAGCCTTTCAAACCTCAGATGATAAAGGAAAAGTTTTTTAAAATTTTATCAGTAATAGTATTAGCCGCAGTGATTATCTCTGCGGCTGATTTCTATGGCTTTTGTGAGGGCGGCGAAGCGGAGCTTCAGCCCGGCCTTCAGTATATAGACAATAAGATTTGCTATGTCGATTCCGATTTGAATATGGCGTCAAGTATCGGCGTCGATTCGAGCTTTTATAACGGCAAGGTTGATTTCAAAGAGCTTAAGAAGCTCGGGATTGATTTCGTCATATTGAGAGTCGGAGGCCGGGGCTGGGGAAACGGCGCTTTATATGAGGACGGTTGGTTTCAAAACGCCGTGAAGTCCGCTCACAGCGCCGGGCTTTCCGTCGGGGTCTATTTTTATTCAATGGCGGTGAACCGCGGAGAGGCGGCCCGCGAGGCGGAGTACTGCATCGAAAAGCTCTGCGGGGAAACTTTAGAGCTTCCCGTCTATATAGACATGGAGTTCTCAGGAGATTACCCTTCGGGCAGAACGGATTCTCTTCCGACGGCTGAAAGGGTTGACTTCGCGCATTCATTCTGCAAGGTTATTAAAGATGCGGGATATCTCCCAGGCGTTTACGCAAACGAGAGCTTTTTCCATGACGAGCTGAACCTCGAGGCGCTATCCGATTACTCTATCTGGCTTGCAAGTTACACTGAAAACAATATCCCCCCGAAAATGGAGGGATATGATATCTGGCAGTTTACGGACAGGGCGCGCATTCCCGGAATTTCAGGCTACTGCGATTTGAATGTAATTTTTGAGAGAGAAGAATATTCTGCCGAATAAAATTTTTAGTTGCTGTAGTATAAGAAAACGCCGCATAAGCGGCGTTTTTGTTATTTCTTATTTATTCATTTGGGTTGCTGTTAAGCACCTTCCCGATGTTCCAGAGATATGCCGCCTTCTTGGCGGCTTCTTCGCGCTGCTCAGGCTTCTTGTATTCAACTTCGGCGGTGTGGCTTCCGCAGTCAAGGCATGTTGCATAGAAGCACCAGCCTTCCTCTTCCTCTAAAAGAGCCGCGCCGTGGCAGATGGGGCAGTCCTGAAGCTCAATTAATTCATGTATATCCATTATTGCTTTTTAAACTCCGGAATCCAGTTCGTGCTTACGGCCATGTCATGAAGGCGCGTCTTCATCTGGCTGGGCTTTTTGTTGAACATTGCGGTTCTCAGCTCGTCATCCTTGACGAATCTGTAATACGCGCCGCAGAACGTCTCAAAATTCTTTTTGATTTCGGGGCCGTTCTTGCCGATGAGCATGAGCCCGCAGATAACGTAACCTGCGTAAAACGCGATGTACTTATAGGGCGTCTTGCGGCAGAGGAGCGTTACGATAACGAATACAAGGATTGTTACGACTATCATGGCAACCGTCGAAACGGTGGTATACCTTTTTGCGTTGCCGTCGATGAGGTCCTCGTTTGCTTCTTTCATTTTCTTATAAAGGGGATTGGCCGTTTTCATGTTGAAGAAGAACTGGCGTCCGAAAAGGTAATAAATAACCCATCCGAGAACGGCCATAGCCGCAGCCCACAGAATTTTCTTATCCATTAAAAAACCTCCAAAGGGGAAATTAAAAAACTACCTTTATATTATACAGTATTTAAACGCTGTCTGCAAGGTATTGCGCAACGGCGAGGGAAGCAAAATCTCCGATCTGCTCGCCGAGGCTCGCAGGGAGAATCCTGCATATCTCCGAGGCGCCGGGAAGCGCTTCTTCCTTTATGACTTTCAGGCATCCCTCAAGGAGCAAATCCGTGCACCGCGCGAAAACTCCGCCAATCATAATCGCCTCGGGGTTTATGAGGTCTATCATTATTGAAAGGCTCCGCCCGAGCATTTCAGCGGATACGTCAAACGCCTTCTTTGCGGCGCTGTCGCCCTTTCTTGCATACTCCGCCAGGAGCTTGGCGGTTATGTTTTCCCCGGCCTTGTACTTTTCGCAAAGCGCCGAGGTTTCGCCCCGCTGGACCATTTCGTAAAGATACGTCTTTCCGAGCTGGCTTATTCCGCCGCCGCTGCAAAAGCCTTCCATGGAGCCGGCTTTTCCGTAGCCGACGGGCCCGAATTCACTGAGGCGCATATGGCCGCATTCGCCGGCATTGTCATTCGCCCCCGAATAGAGCCGCCCGTCGAGAATCATTCCCGAGCCGCAGCCCGTCCCGAAGGTTATGAATATAACGTCCTTAAAGCCTTTTCCCGCGCCGTACTTCCATTCGGCAAGAGCTCCGGCATTCGCGTCATTCTGCAAAAGGACGGGGACGCCGAAATGCTGATATACGATATCCCTTGCGGGGATTACGTCCCAGCCGGGAAGGTTCGGGGGGGAGTTGATAATTCCCTGAGTGCTGTCCAGAGGACCGCCGCAGCTGATGCCGATGGCCGAAATATCCTTTGATGACAGACCGCTTTCGGAAAGCAATTCATCCCCCAGGCGGCAGAGCATATCGAGCGCATCAAAAGGCGACTTCGCGCTTGCCGTTTCAAAGGACTTTCTCCCGAGAATCTCAGGCGCTGAATTTTCAGTTTTTCCGAGTATCGCGGCGCATTTCGTGCCGCCGATATCAAGCCCAAGGCAGTACATTGTATTTATTCTCCGAAAAAGTAAACTTCAAGCATGCGGCACAGCGCATGGTAAACGGGCAGGTGAAGCTCCTGAACCTTGTAAGTTTCAGTCTCAGGAACGCGGATAACAGTGTCGCAAAGCTTTTTAAAGCGCCCGCCCTTTGAACCCGTCAGACCGATGGTGCTTAAGCCTTTTGCCTTTGCAACCTCTATTGCGTAAGCTCCGCTTTTGGAGTTGCCGGAGGTCGAGATGGCAAGCAATACATCTCTGCGGTTTCCTAAGCCCAGAACCTGCTGGGCGTATGCAATATCGCCGGCGATGTCATTTTGAAGAGCGGTTGCAAGAGCTGAGTTTTCAACGAGTGCAATCGCGGGGAGGGCGCCCTCGAGATGAGAGCTTAAATAAGCCCCGTCCTCTTCGTTAATCGCATTCAATTCCATTTCAACGTCGGCGCCGATTGTCCGCTTCGTCATGAAAGCCTTCATGAGCTCGCCCGTTATATGAAGGGCGTCAGACGCGCTGCCTCCGCTTCCGCAGATTAAGAGCTTTCCGCCCTCTTCAAACGAGCCGCGCATTATATCGAAAGCCCTGAGAATGTCATCGCGGCAGGTCTCAAGAGAAGGGTAGCGCGAGATGAGCCCGACGACTGTTTTTAAAACCCTATCCTCGCGCGTCATGATTACTTCGCCGCGGGATATTCGTTGCAGAGAAGCCTGTAGGGCGGCTCGTCCTCTTCAACTGCGGGGAAGCGGCCGGCGGGGGGATTGAAGCGGTTGTCAGTGTTGTCATCATTGCACTGGCTGACTTCGCCGAGAAGAACGGGACCCGTGCCGGGTTCAACCTCGAAGTCGTGATACATCCCCTGGGTGATGTAAATGCTCTCGCCCGGAGTCAGGCGGATCTGCGTCCCTGCGGGGACGGTGTATTCATGCCCGTCAGTGTGAACGGTGACGGGGGAAGTAAAGTCGATTTCCTCATCGGGAAGGGAATTGTAAACGCGGATCAGGATGTTTCCGCCGCCGCGGTTGATGATATCCTCAGTCTTATACCAATGGAAATGATTGAGAGCGTACTGCCCCTCGCGGAGGTACAGAATCTTCTCGGCGTAAACCTTCGGATACTTGTCCGCCTGAAGGCGGTTGCCGTTTCTGATTGTAATGAGGGAAAAGCCGAATTTGTCAAACTCACCTGAGCCGTAGTCAGTTATATCCCAGCCGAGCATACAGTCCCTTATCTCGTCATAGTCATGCCCCTTGGTTTTCCATTCCTCGGGGGTGTAATTGCAAAACGGGGGAAGGTTGAAGCCGTGCTTTTTGCACATTGCTTCAAGCTCTTTGATGGATGCGTTGATTTCTGAACGTTTCATTGTAAAAGTCTCCTTTACTCGAAATATGTGTTTTATAGAAAAATGTGTTTTTTAAAAATCCAGTTGAATTTTGCCGTCAAATATCTGCGAAACGGCGTAAGCCGTGGCCCCGACGACGGGGCCTTTGGAGTGAAACGCAGAATGGTGAATGCTCAGCGATCTCGAGCTTCCCGCAACTATTCTCGAAAGAAGCTTGTTTCTGAGCATCTCCTCGAGAATCCCGTTGTCCTCGCCCTTATAGCCTAAAAAGATATTCTCAAGGCTTATCATGTTTAAGATGTTTCCTATCGCAACGGCGAGGTAATCGGATAGAATGTCGAGGACTTTAACCGCACCTTCATCGCCGTTTCCGGCTTTATCTATAATGTAGGGGAGAGCATCGACGGGGTCAATATTAGGCCTCGGGCCGATGTTCTGTTCAATGAGGTCCATGAGGCTATTCGGGTTCACGTAAACCTCCAGGCAGCCTCTGTTCCCGCAGGAGCACTGCGGGCCGCTGGAATTTATTATCGTGTGCCCCAGCTCGCCTCCAAGCCCCGTCGGCCCTTCGATAAGCGCGCCGTTAATGATAATTCCCGCTCCGATACCGTTTAAAATGAGAACGTACATGAAGTCATTCAAATCCTGTCCGCCGCCGAACATATATTCAGCGAGAGCCGCGGCGGATGCGTCATGGAACAAAAAGCAGGGCATATTGAGCTTTTCGCTCAGGGGCTTCGTAACCTCGAGGTTTTCGATGCCGTAAAAACCCGTGGGGGAAAGAATCGTCCCCGAAACGGAATCGACGGGGCCCATAGCCGTAATTCCCGCGCAGATGATTTTTCTCTTCGTCCGCTTTTTAAGCTTCAGCGCGAGGGCGATGACGATATCGAGAAGCATGCCGCCGGTTATGTCCTTCGGGTAATCGTAACGCTCCTCGGAGATGATCTTCGCGGAGAGGTCGCATATTTGAACGGCGCAGTACTTTCGCCCTATGCAGATTCCGAGAATGCAGGGGGACTTTCCCGAGAGCCTCAGAAACATCGGCTGGCGGCCTACGCGGTCCCACGCGTACTCATCTTTAACTTCCTCGATGAAGCCCGCCTCGGCTAAATCGGCGGTTATGTTCGAAACCGTCATTTTCGTCAGCCCTGTCTGAGCTGTTATTTCAGAGCGCGTTACAGGGCCTCCTGAGACTATCATCCTGAGAACCTGAAGCCTGTTTGAATATTTCAGGTCCTTTGAATTGTTGACTTTTGTTACTGTCATAACATTCTCCGCTTAAACGTACTCAAGTACATTTTACTGCCGTATAATTCTCCGGCAAATCATACTTAAAAATACTTTTTCCGCTATACTTTTTAATGCGTTAATTTTGTTTTGAAAACAGTCTAAAAAAGAATTGACAAAACTATCACTGACAGATATAATAAACACGATGTATTAGTAAAATGATTTTACTAATTATGATTTCATTATACATAATATTTAAAAATAATCAACACTTTTTTTCGGAGAGTATATGGATTTTTCAGATATATCGGTTGCCGTAATAGGCGATGCCGCGCTTGATTTTTACTATTTCGCCTGTGAATCGGGCGAAATTTCTGTTGAAACGGGCCTTCCTATTAATTATATAAAGAAATACTCCTACGGGCCCGGAGGGGCGGGGAACCTCGCCTGCAATATCGCGGTTCTCGGAGCGAAGTGCGACCTTTACGGCGCCTGCGGGAACGATATATGGGCGGATATATTAAAGGGCGCATTGAAGGATTACGGGGTGAATACGGACGGCTTCACGGGCTCGGATGGCTTTGACACGTTCGTTTACCACAAGATTTACGATGAGTCCGACTCCGAGCTTCCGCGATATGACCTCGGCGCGGAGAATATATATACTGATGAGCACCTCGATGCAATCCTCGATAAGCTTCGCAGGAATCTTAATAAGTACGACGCGATAGTCGTAAATTCTCAGTTTTCAAATACGCTTCACAACGCATACTTCAGAAAGCATCTTTCGGAGATTCTCGAAAACGCGAAGGTCCCGGTGTGGATTGATTCGAGAACCTCATTAATGTATCCCAACGCATCATATAAAATGAATATATCAGAGGCTCAGGCGCTTTCGGGGAAGGATAAACCCGGGGATTGCCTGAAGGCTCTTTACGCTGTTTATAAAAAGTCCTCGCGCCGCCCCGGCATCGTTATAACTCTCGGCGCGGATGGGGCGATAGGTTATGACGGCAAGGATGTTTCGTCCGTTAGCGGAATCAACGCCATATGGCCTATGGATACTGTCGGCGCGGGAGATGCGTTTCTCTCGGGCCTCGTATGTATGCTCGCCTCTGGGAAATCCCTTTCTGAGAGCCTGCCTTATGCAAACGCCTCCGCAGCCGTAAGCACGAAGACGCTCCGGGCAACAGGCCATCCGAAGCCATTCGAGATCGATGAGCTTCTGGCCGACCCCGATTATAGGTATAACGGTGCGCTTTCAAAGGATCTGCGCCTTGCAAAATATCTCCCTGAAACGGAGATAGAGATAATAAATCCTGAGTCCAAGGGCTTCGGGAAGCCTGATGCATGCATATTTGACCATGACGGAACAGTTTCCGTCATGCGCTTCGGCTGGGAAAAAATTATGAGGCGTTGCATGCTCGAGGCTATTCTCGGCGATGAGCTGGCGAATGTTCCTCATGAGAAGATTGAGCAGATTTATGAGGATATAGACGCCGTAATAGACAGAACGACGGGTATCCAGACGATTATCCAGATGCAGATGCTTGAAGATATGGTCAGGCGCTACGGCTATGTTACTGGGGACAGGATTAAAACTGCGTCTGAATATAAAAAGATATATCTCATCGCCTTAAATGACGCCGTTGAGAAAAAGTACGAAAGAATAAGGCGCGGCATAAATTGCCCCGATGACTTCATGATGAAGTCCGCCCTTGACTTCATAAAAAGTCTTAAGGATGAGGGCGTTAAAACGTACCTCGCATCGGGAACGGATTTTGACGACGTCAAGAAGGAAACTGACTGCTTCGGAACGTCCGGCCTTTTCACGGGCGGAATATTCGGTTCTGTCGGATATATTTCAAATGACCCCAAGAAGGTTGTCATGGGGAATATTATAAAGGAGCTTTCCGGAGGCAAAGCCGGAAAAAAGGTCATTGTTTTCGGGGACGGCCCCGTTGAAATCCGCGAAGGCAAAAAGAACGGTTTTCTGACGGTCGGCGTTCTCAGCAATGAAGCCGCCCGCTTCGGCCTTAACTTAAACAAGCGCGAAAGGCTTGTCCTGGCAGGCGCGGATGTTCTCATCCCTGATTTTTCGTGGATCCCTCTTTTAAAGGACTATTTAAAATGGTGAAGCAGTTTGACAGAAGTTTAATGGAATACCCATCCGTCGCCACGCGCAAAAGCAAGGTGGATATCGTAAAGACGTCGGTTGAGCCGAAGGTTTACGATTTATCAAAATACGATAAAAGCCTTGTTGAGCACTGCGGAAAAATAGCGGAGGAGATCGTGTCTGCCAAAAAAAGCGGAGCGGCGGTCGTCTGCGCCTTCGGGGCGCACTCAATTAAAAACGGTCTCGGACGCCTGATAGGGGCGCTTCTCGAGGAAGGATATTTCACGCACGTTTGCACGAACGGCGCGGGGATTATCCATGACTGGGAGTTTTCATACCTTGGCTTTTCAAGCGAGGACGTCCGCGAGAACGTCGCCGTAGGGCGCTTCGGAACGTGGAAGGAAACAGGGGAGTATATCAACCTAAGTCTCGCCGCGGGGGCATATAAAGGCCTAGGATATGCGCAGGCCGTCGGAAGCTTTATAATGAATGACGGGGTGTATATCCCATCAATAGATGAGCTTGAGGATGCGGTGGCGGATATAAATAATCCCGATTCCGTACGCGCGGCGGCGATTGACTTTAAGCATGTCATTGAGCTTTTGAAGCTCCCCGAGGGCTTTTTGTCAGTTGAGCATCCTTTTAAGGATTACAGCCTTCATTCATATGTTGCCCGCTCGGAAGGTTTATTTACTTGCCATCCGATGTTCGGCCATGATATTATTTATACGCACTATTCAAATTATGGGCCCTGCATCGGAAGAACAGCCGAGACGGATTTCCTGTCGTATGCTGACAGCATTTCGAATCTTAATCATGGTGTTTATCTTTCGATAGGTTCGGCGGTCATGTCGCCGATGATATTCGAAAAGTCCCTTTCGATGTCGAGAAACGTCTCTCTTCAGAAAGGCGGGACTATTGACGATTTTGCAATTCACGTCTGCGACCTTCAAAAGTCAGCGTGGGATTGGTCAGAAGGCGAACCACCTATGGATAACCCCGCTTATTACCTGAGGTTTATGAAGACGTTTAACCGCATGGGAGGAAGGATAGATTACGTTTCATGCGATAACCGCGATATCTTAGAGATTCTCTATTCTCTTTTGCATAAATAAATGACCAGGGAGGTTTTGGCTGATGGATGATTATTCCGGGCAGTATATAGTTGAGCTTGACCACGTTTCAAAGACGTTCCCGGGCGTCAAGGCTCTTGATGACGTGCACTTCCGTTTAAGGGCCGGCGAGGTAATGGCGCTTCTTGGGGAAAACGGTGCAGGTAAGTCCACGCTCATGAAGATTCTTTCGGGCGTCTATACGCTTGACAGCGGGACGATGAAAATTTTCGGGGAGGATGTTTCAAACATGACCCCCAAAAAGGCCCAGGAGCTGGGCGTTGCGATTATTCACCAGGAGCTTAATATGTGCCGCCACCTAACGGTTGCGGAAAACATGTTCCTCGGCCGTGAAAAGCATAAGGGCGTTATCGTTTCCCAGAAGGAGATGAACGAGGCGGCCGCCGCAATACTGAAAAACCTCGAGATAGATATTGACCCTACGACGATCGTGGGCGATCTTCAGGTTTCAAAGCAGCAGATGGTTGAAATTGCGAAGGCGCTTTCAACGAACGCAAGGATTCTCATAATGGACGAGCCGACCTCGGCTCTTACGAACCATGAAATTGAGGAGCTTTTCAGGATTATTCGCCAGCTTCGGGCGGACGGCAAGGGAATCGTCTATATATCCCACCGCCTTGAGGAGCTTCAGCATATAGTTGACAGGGTTACGATTCTCCGTGACGGCCAGTTTGTTCTTGAGAGCGACTTCAAGGATATTACGATGAATGAAATCATCGCCAATATGGTCGGCCGCGAGATAAAGGAGAAGTTCCCGAGGGTTAAGTGCGAAAAAGGCAAAAAGGTTCTTGAGGTTAAGAATCTGAATGCCGGGCGTATGGTCCGCGATGTTTCGTTTGAATCATATGAGGGCGAGATTCTCGGTTTTGCCGGGCTCATGGGAGCGGGAAGAACCGAGACGACCCGCGCCATCTTCGGCGTTGACCCGAAGGAGACGGGGCAGATATTCATTGATGGCAAAGAGGTTATAATCCGCGGCCCCGCCGATTCGATTAAAAACGGCCTCGTTCTCGCCCCTGAGGACAGAAAGAAGGACGGGCTCTGCACGAAGCTTTCGATAAGGTCCAACATTGAGCTTCCGAATCTTGATATTTCCTGCACGAAGGCGGGGGTTGTCAAACGCAAAACTGTTTCGGAGATGGTTGAAAAGGCAAAGAACAGCTTCGCCATCAAGATGCCGAATGATGAGGTTGACGCTGGAAGCTTGTCAGGCGGAAACCAGCAGAAGGTGGTTGTTGCGAAATGGCTGGCGAGAGATTCAAGGGTTGTTATTTTCGACGAGCCCACGAGAGGAATCGACGTTGCCGCAAAGGTTGAGATTTACCACCTTATGAATAAGCTCAAGCAGGACGGGATTTCCGTTATATTCGTCTCATCCGAGATGCCTGAGATTCTGGGTATTGCAGACAGAATCATCGTTATGTGCGACGGGCGAATTACAGGTGAGATGGGAATAGAGGAAGCAACCCAGGAGAAGATTCTTGAGTATGCAACTCACTTTGAAAATAAATTCGATAAAGCAGATTCTGCTGAGGCCGTATAAAAGGAGCGAATTATGGAAAACAAAAAAACAAATCCGATTAAAAAACTGCTTTCTTCAAGAGGCGTGGGGCAGGTCGTAACGGTTGCGATAGGTCTTGTCTTCCTCTGCCTTCTTTTCCAGATTAAAAACCCGAACTTCTTAGGCAAAAGAAACGTGGCTAATTTGCTCCGTCAGATTGCCCCGTATATTATAATAGGTATAGGCCAGGGCTATGTTCTCATTACTGCGAACATTGACCTTTCGATAGGCTCGGTCGTCGGCATGAACTGCATGACGATTGCAACGCTTATTTGCAATGGTATGCATCCTCTTGCGGCGATGGGCATAGGGCTTCTCTGCTGCCTAACGATAGGCATCGTCAACGGTGAGCTCGTTGCAAGATGCAAGCTCCCGCCGTTTGTTGCAACCCTCGGAACACAGACGATCTGCCGCGGCATTGCCCAGATGGTCAATAACAATATGAACACCGACTCAATCGTCGGAGCGGGCTCGCAGTGGAGAGCGCAGGCCGAGGCCGTTCAGAACTTCTTCTATTACGGCAAGACGCTTGGAGTTTACAACACCTTCTGGATCGCCCTTGTTATCTGGCTTATATTTAACTTTGTTCTTGCGTATACGCGCACGGGCCGGCATCTTTACGCAATCGGCTCAAATGCCGAGGCATCGAAGCTTTCGGGCGTTAATGTTCCGAGAACAATCGTCAAGGCATACCTCGTTTCTTCCTTCTGCGCGGCAATCGTTGGAATAATCGTCTGCGCGCAGTCAGGAACGGGCACGATGAACGCAGGAACGGGCTATGAAACCTTCGCCGTTGCCGCATCTGTTATTGGTGGCATCTCAACTATGGGCGGAACGGGAATTCTTGCGGCGGACCTCGTCGGCGCATCGGTCTGGGCTGTTATGGATAACGGCCTTCAGATGCTCAACACGCAGGTCGGTTTAAAGAACGTCGTCGTCGGAGGAATAGTCATTCTCTCGGTTCTGATTGACGTTCTGCGCCGCAGCTCCAAGAAGCCCGCGAAAAAATCGAATTAAGGCGCGAAAAAGCGTTTTAATAATATTTAAAGGAGGACAATTCAATGAAGAAATTGTTCGCAATCGTACTCGTATTGGTTATGGTTGTAAGCCTTTCCGCAGTTGCATTTGCTGAGGAAAAGACCGTATACCTCATCACTATGGACCTTGAAGATATGCACTGGGTATCTGTTGATGAAGGCGCACAGGCAGCTGTTGCTGAAGAAAAGGATTTAACCATCAACTACAAGTGGACCGGCCCGACCACCGGCAAGAATGACGCAGCTCAGATCGAGTGCATCAACAATGCATATGCTGACAACGCAGACGTTATCCTTCTTGCTTCCAACGGCCCTGAGACTGAAGTTGCAGTTATCGAGCAGTATGACAAAGACGGCGTTAAGTTCATCTATGTTGACTCTCCTGCAAATTCTCCCGTAGCTCTCCAGACTCTCGCTACCAACAACGAGAATGCAGGCGAGCTTGCAGGCCAGACCCTTCTTGATGCTCTTACGGCAGCAGGCGTTACCGAAGGCAAGATCGGCATTGCAAACGTCAATGCAGCAACCGTTTCCACGCAGCTCCGCGAGTCTGGCTTCCGCAAGGCATTTGCCGACACGAAGTTCGAGGTTCTTGAGCCTGTTTACACCGACGGCGATGCAGCAAGATCTCAGGAAGCAGCAACCAACTTCATCACTGATGGCGTTGTAGCTCTCTTCGGCGCAAATGAAGGAACGACAGTTGGCGTTGGCAACGCAATCAAGGCAGAAGGCGAAGGCTGCAAGGTTCTCGCAGTTGGCTTTGATAAGTCCGATGCTATCCTCAACCTCGTTGCTGACGGCTACCTCGTAGCAACAACCGCTCAGAACCCGTACAACATGGGCTATGAAGGCATCAAGACCGCTATTGAGTACCTCAAGAACGGCACGACCGAGTTCGAAGACCTCGATACCGGCGTTACGATGCTCACCGCTGATTACATCAAGGACAACGGCCTCCTCGAGTAATTTCTGAGAAAAAGCATAAAAAGGCTGCGGATTTATCCGCAGCCTTTTCTCTTTTTCATGTTAATTCTTTAAGTTTGCTTCTTAATGCGGTTTCTGCATCGGATGGATTATCTATATTCATTACTGCTGATTCCATCGGGCAGAGGCCAGTCCTGTCGCGGTTCTCGATTCTTTTAACTGTCATTTCCGTGCTGTATGGTATGCCGTACTCCTCGAAAATCTCGGAGGCCTTTTCGCTTATTATCTCCGCAAAAATCTCCTTTGCTTTGAGCGTGACGTATAGAAGCGCTGCAGCCCGGCCCACGACTCTATCCGCAACGCAGAAGCCTTCAAGGGAAGTTCCTTCGTCTATCATTTTGAGAAGCGGGGAAACGCCACGGAGGCTTGACGGGATAATGTTATCCTCTTTGACGGCAATGAACGTGAACCCGCCTTTCTTTAATTCTGTTTTTGCTTTTTCAATATCTGTCATAATTATATTATATAATATTATTCTTCACTTTTAAAGCGCTTTCGTGTATAATTCTTTTGTTATGGATAAAAGACCTGTCGGCATTTTTGATTCAGGCCTCGGCGGCTTAACGGCCGTCCGGCGCTTATCGGAACTTATGCCAAATGAAAACATTATATATTTCGGAGATACTGCCCGTTGCCCTTACGGAACGCGGCAAAAGCAGGAGCTCCGCGAAATGGTGCTTGACAATCTCGCACTCCTTAAAAGCTATGACGTCAGGGCGATTATCGCCGCCTGCGGAACGATGTCGGCAAACGCGGGGGATATTATAAAGGATTGCGGTCTGCCGTCAGTTAACGTTATTGACCCGGCCGTCAAAGTGGCGCAAGTCGCGGGATGCGCCCCTGTTCTAGTTATCGCGACGGAGGCATCTATAAGAACGGGCGTATTCGGGCAAAAGCTCAGGGAGACCATGCCGGGAGCTGAGGTATTCGAGGCGGCGACGCAGGATTTCGTCAGGCTCTGCGAGTCCGGCCACACGGATATAGGCGACCCGGAGCTTGCGTTCTCCGTTGAAGGATATCTGCGCCCCTATAAGGATAAGGGGATAAAGTCGGTTATTCTCGGCTGCACGCATTTTGCAATTATCGGGGACGCGATAAAGGCGTACTTCGGGGAGGATATATTCTATATCCCGACGGGCGAAACAGCGGCTGAGGAGCTTTGCCGCCAAATTGGCAGCGATGCCCCGCATGAGGGCGGAGGAAATATAACGTATCTTACCTCCGGTGACACTGAGAGCTTTGATAAGCTCGCGTCGCAGCTTATGGGAAAGAGAGTTAAATCGGAAAAGGTTTCAATATGAGCGAAAAAGAAAAAGTTGTTATTTCAATGAAAACATTTCAGGAAGGTGACGCCTCCGGCTTCGAGGGGGACAGCTTTGATTTCGTGACTGACGGTGAGTATTCGTTTTCAGATAACGTCGGCGTTTTTACGTACCACGAAAGCGTTGTGACGGGGCTTGCAGGAACAAAGACGTCTGTTTTCGTCCATCCGGATAAGGTTATTGTTGAACGTGAGGGTATGATGACAAGCCAGATGGTCTTCAAAGAGGGCGAGAAATGCGTTTTCAAATATAATACGCCGTACGGAAGCTCGGCTATGGGGATAGATACGAAGGCAATCAGAAACTCGTTCAATTCCTCGGGCGGAAGCGCGGAGATAGATTATATTCTTGATGTTCAGCACAGAATGTTCCTGAAGAACAAGCTTACGATAAACGTTGAAAAGCAGGGGGAGACGGAAAATGCCTGATAAGATAAACATGATAGCGCGTGCCAAGAGCGCGATTGACGGGATAATAGCCGATGCTGCTTTAAAGGCTGCTTCAAATGGGGAATTCCCCGCGGGCGCGGTTTTGACGGGAACTGTTGAAATTCCGAAGGACCAGGCGAACGGAGACTTTGCCGCAAACCATGCGATGGCGGGAGCGAGAGCTATGCATATGGCCCCGAAGGCCATTGCTGAAAAGATAGTTGAAAATGCCGACCTTGAAGGAACGTGGTTTTCATCTCTCGAGGTTGCAGGTCCGGGATTTCTCAATTTCAGGCTGAACCAGAGCTGGTTTGAGGACGTCTTAAAGGCGATAGACAAATCAGGCGAAGCTTACGGGCAGTGCGATGACGGCGCGGGGAAAAAGCTCATGGTTGAATTTGTCTCTGCCAACCCCACGGGGCCTATGCACCTCGGAAACGCCAGAGGTGGAGTTCTCGGCGATTCGCTCGCGGCCGTTCTTTCAAAGGCGGGCTACAATGTCGAACGGGAATTTTACGTAAATGACGCAGGAAATCAGATGGAAAAGTTTGCGCAGTCGATTGACGCGCGTTACCACCAGCAGATTTTCGGCGAGAGCGCCGTTGAATTTCCAGAGGACGGCTATCAGGGCGATTATATCCGCGATATCGCAGCCGAGTTCAGGGCAAAGTTTGGAGATGACGTTATAAATGAGCCCGATGAACAAAGGAAGGCAAAAATGGCCCGCTTCGGGCTTGACAGGAATATTCCAGTAATGCAGGCGGATCTTGCCCGCTATGGAATTAAATACGACACGTGGTTCTTCGAATCGACGCTCCATGAGTCCGGCTTTGTCAAGGATACTGTCCAGAAGCTGACTGATGCGGGTTGCACATATGAAAAGGACGGAGCGCTCTGGCTGAAGACGGCTGAGATTCTGACGGGCGTTCTTAAGTCAAAGGGCAAGTCCGACAAAGATATAGAGAAGCTTGACCTCAAGGATGACGTCTTGAGGCGCGCAAACGGTTTTTATACGTATTTCGCGGCTGATATAGCGTATCACCGCAACAAATTCGAGGTCCGCGGTTTTGACAAGGTCATAAACATCTGGGGGGCTGATCATCACGGCCATGTTGCGCGCTTAAAGGGCGCAATGGACGCTCTCGGGCTCGACGGCGAAAATCGCCTCGACATAGTTCTCATGCAGCTTGTCAAGCTTATGGAAAATGGCGAGGAGGTTAGAATGTCCAAGCGGACGGGAAAGATGATTACGCTCGACAATCTTCTCGATGAAATCCCCGTTGACTCGGCGAGATTCTTTTTCAACTCAAAGGCCGAGTCGTCGGTTGAGTTTGACCTCGAGCTTGCAAAGCGCCAGGATAAGGAAAATCCCGTGTATTACGTCCAGTATGCCCACGCCCGCATTTGCACGATGCTCGGCAATCTCACAGCCGCGGGATATAAGCTCCCTTCAATTGAGGAAGCCGACCTTTCAATTCTCACGGATGACGCTGAGCGCGATTTAATCAAGATTCTCGCGGCGTTCCCCGAGGAGGTTCATCTTGCGGCGCGCGACTATGACCCCAGCCGTATTAATAAATATCTCACTGACACGGCATCGCTATTCCACAAGTTCTATACGGTTTGCAGAATAAAGGATGCAGAGGAAGACATCATGAAAGCCAGAATGATTCTGGCGGACAAGACGAGATGCGTTTTGGCGCTTGCTCTTTCAATCGCCGGCATCTCGGCGCCTGAAAAAATGTAAGGAGACAGTATGGCTAAGTATATTTTAACAACAGATTCAGTTTCCGATATGCCTGCGGATTTTTATGAAAGCCGCAATATCGGAGTTGCGCTTTACCATTATACAATAGACGGCACTGATTATATTGACGATTTCGGAAAGACCGTTTCATATGAGGAGTTTTACGGCAAGATAGCCGCGGGTTCCGAGACGAAGACGGCCCAGGTCAATATAGCTGAATTCCAGGACTTCTTCAGGCCGTATCTTGAAAAGGGGTTGGACGTCGTCCATCTCTGCTTTTCATCGGGCCTTTCAGGCTCATATAATTCGGCGAGAAACGCGGCGGCTATGCTTATTGATGAGTTTCCCGATAATAGAGTTTATGTTGTGGATTCCCTCGCAGCTTCAGGCGGCTTCGGGCTTTTAGTCGATGCGGCGGCGGATAAGCGCGACGAGGGCCTTTCTGCGATAGAGCTTGCCGAGTGGGTCAACGAAAATAAACTCAGGGTTCACCACTGGTTTTTCTCAACGGACCTTTCAACGTACGTCCGCGGAGGGAGAATTTCAAAAGCCGCGGCGATATTCGGCGGAGCTTTAGAAATCTGCCCGCTTCTCAATATGAATAATCTCGGCCAGCTTATTCCGCGCGAGAAAATCCGCACAAAAAAGCGTGTTATCAAAGCTATCGTTCAGAAAATGGAGGAAAACGCTGATGATGGGCTTGCTTACTCAGGTAAGTGCATTATCACGCATTCCAACTGCTATGACGATGCAAAAACTGTTGCCGATATGGTGGAGGAGAAGTTCCCCAAATTAAACGGCAAGGTCAGAATCAACTGGATAGGAACGACTATCGGCGCCCACACCGGCCCTTCAACTGTTGCGCTGTTCTTCTTCGGCAAGAAGCGCGAGGACTAATATATAAGTGTCAGCATTCAATCAGAAATCATTAAATACTCTTGAGCTGCCGTCTGTTTTAAAGATGCTCGCTCAGGAAGCAGTAAGCGAGGCGGCCCAAAATGACTGTCTCGTGCTTTTGCCGTCAGTAAATCGCGATGAGGTTATTATGCGCCTTGAGGAGACAACCGCGGCCGTTTCGATGATGACAATCCGCGGAACGCCGTCTTTTTCAGGCATAAGGGACGTCCGTCCTGCGCTTGACAGGGCAGCTTTGGGTGGGGTTCTCAATACGCGCGAGCTTACGGATATCGCGTCGCTACTCAGAACTGCGAGGCTCGTCAAGGGATATACGGCTGAAAAGGACGCCGTGGGGAAAACGTCCATTGACTATCTTTTCGCGGGGCTTCGGGCAAACAAGTTCCTCGAGGAAAAGATAATGACGTCCATAATTGGCGACGACGAAATATCCGATTCGGCGTCAGCAGACTTAGCGGACATAAGAAGAAAAATGAGGGCGGCGTCAGCAAGAGCGCGCGAGGCGCTTCAGAAGATAATATCCTCTCCGAGTTACGCAAAGGCCCTTCAGGAAAATATAATTACGACGAGGTCGGATAGGTACGTCGTCCCCGTCAAAGCTGAATTTAAAAGCGCGATACCGGGTCTTGTTCACGATATCTCGGCAACCGGCGCAACGCTTTTTGTTGAGCCTATGGCGGCGGTCAAGGCGAATAATGAGTTAAGAGAGCTTGCGGCTAAGGAAAAGCTTGAAATAGAGAGAATTCTCGCCGAGCTATCGGCTGACTGCGCCGAGCACAGGGCAGATATTGAATCTGATTTTGCTCTTCTGACGAGGCTTGACGTTATATTTGCAAAAGCAAAGCTTTCATATAAGCTCGAGTGCGCTGTCCCCGAAATCGAGGCGGGGAAAGAAAGATGCGTTGTCCTTCGACATGCGCGTCATCCGCTGTTAAATAAAGATAGCGTTGTTCCCATAGATATAGAGCTCGGAAACGGCTTCGACACGCTCATTATCACCGGACCGAACACGGGCGGCAAGACGGTTTCTTTAAAAACGCTCGGCCTATTAGCGCTCATGAACCAGTGCGGCCTTCATATCCCGACTGATAGCGGCTCGGTACTGCCCGTGTTTTCGTCTGTTCTTGCCGATATCGGCGACGAGCAGTCTATAGAGCAGAACCTCTCGACGTTTTCCGCGCATATGGCGAATATCATAGCGATCCTCGGGCAGTGTGACGAGGATTCGCTCGTTCTTTTCGATGAGCTTGGCGCGGGGACGGATCCTTCCGAGGGCGCGGCGCTTGCGGTTTCGATTATAGAAAAGGTCCGCTCAAAAGGGGCCATGATAGCCGCAACGACACACTATACCGAGCTTAAAGTTTACGCTTCAAACTCAGAGGGCGTTCTGAACGCATCGTGTGAATTCGATGTCGAGACATTAAAGCCGACATATAAGCTGCTTCTCGGAATTCCAGGCAAGTCAAACGCCTTTGCGATTTCCTCAAGGCTCGGGCTCGATGAGGAAATCATCAACGACGCGAAGTCCAGAATCTCAAGCGATAATGCGCAGTTTGAAAAGACGATAGAAAAGCTCGAGGCGACGCGCCTTAAGCTCGAGAGGGACCGCGAGGAAGAGAGAATGCTTCTTCACGAGGCGCAGGAAAACGCGAAAAAAGCAGCCCGCTTAAAGGCCGAGCTTGAGGTCCGGCTTGAGAAGGCTGACGTTAAATCAAAACGCGAGGCGGAATCGATAATCGCCGAGGCGCGCCGCGCCGCGGAGGACGTTTACCGCGAGCTTGATGAGATGAGAAGCCGCATTTACGAGGACGAAGAGGCGTCCGCCATAAATGAAGCGCGAAATGCTCTGAGAAGGCGGCTTAACGAGGCGGACGAGAAGCTCAATCCGCATATTGAAAATATAAAGGATGACAGGGTCTCCTCAAGGAAAATCCAGGTTGGAGATATAGTCGAAATTCGATCAATGGGCGTTAAAGCCGAGGTTACGGGAGTTTCGGGCAGTACGCTTACTCTCAAGGCGGGAATTATGACTGTTTCTGCTGATGAAGAGGAGGTTTATCTTCTCGAAGGCGTTTAGGAGATATCCTAAAAAGCTACAAATGCAAGGCGCGGCCAGGCAAAGGGCATGACGGCGTCGACCTTGAGAACTGCATCCGTTCCGCGGGAAATTGACATAAGGGGAATGGAGACGATTGAGGGCGTTGCTGCGGCGGAGAGATATATAGACTCAGCTGTTATGGCGAAGATTTCACCCGTGACTATTATTCACGGAAAGGGGACGGGCGCTTTGAGGGCGGCGATTCACGCAATGCTTAAAAAGAATAAGCTCGTTAAATCCTACAGGCTCGGGCTTTTCGGAGAAGGAGAGTCGGGGGTTACAGTCGTAGAGCTTAAAATCAAATAAAATATCAGCTGGAGCGTTTTGCTCCGGCTGAATTATTATGTATTTATCTGAAGCTTGCTTTTCTTTTTCCGTCGGCCGGTGGAACATATCCTATCGCGAGAGACGGATTTCTTTCTTTTAGAATATCCAGGATTTCGCGCACGTCTTTTTCTTCATTGAAAATGAGATTCGCAAATTCCTTTTCGCCGCGGACGAGGATAAGGCGGTAATAGAAATACGCGGGGCTGTCATCGGGGTGGCATTCGGAAACCCTCATGAACGCCCGCTCAATATAGTCATATGAGCAGTAATACTTTACGCCCAGGTCCTGATAATAAAAGCAGAGCGAGCCTATGCTTACGCGCCCGATTTTTTTAGCTGAGCGGAAGTCCGAATTATGCCCGGCATCATCAATTTTCGGGAAGCTTTTATCGGGGCCTTTGAACCTGAAAACCCTGTTGGGAAAGAGCTTATCGAATAAGCTCATAAGTTTCCGACCTCGATATCATCGGGGGAGACGTTCTTAAAAGGCTCGGCATCGCCTGCAAGAGCTGCGTTTATGGCTTCAGCTTCGTCCACGGAATAAGTTTTGGCGCTCGGGTCTTTCGCGGGCTTTTCATGCACTGTTTCTTTTTTACCGAAAGGTTTGTTGCTTCTGTAGAACTTATTCGGGATTTTGAGCATTACAAGGTAGCCGAGAGCTCCCGCTATACAGCCCACGATTAATCCGGCAATAACATCCGTCGGGTAATGAACGCAAAGGTAGATTCTCGAAAAAGCTATGAGAAGGCCAAATATGAATACGGGCCATGCCTTGCTTTTCTCTTTCGCCGTCAGGAAAATGCCCATGCACGAGGCCAAAGCGGCGGTCGTATGCCCCGAGGGGAAGGATTTGTCGCTCTCCGTGTTCATCCCGACCGTCTGCCACATTTTGTAATACTCGCTTGTTTCGTCAGCATAAGGGCGCGGCCTTGCGATTAATATCTTCAGGCAGCAGTTCGTGAAAAGAGCTCCTATCGTTATGCCTGCGAGCATCGCAACGCCGAAGCGGCGGGTTTTTCTGAAAAGCATCAGGCAGATTGCTATGATAATAAGCGGAATGCCGTCATGGGCGAAAAAGGAAATGACTTCCATTACGGGCGTTAAGAATGAGCCCGCTTTTTCTGCAAGAGTGTGGACGGCTGTCGTAATTGATAAATCGAATTGCGCAAAGACTGTATTCAGCCATGTTGCGGCGGCATTGGCAACCATAAAAATATATCC
>R21__coassemble_895_pt1 | contig 22321 bp, 19 predicted proteins | sample R21__metabat2_high_PE_032 | metagenome-assembled genome bin R21
ATGGTATTGAAAAGAAGAGCCGGGCCTGCAGCGACCTCAGTTGCGTATGCTGGGCATGCGGGGAAGAGGATAAGGCCTGCCATGATAGCCGCAACCGTATCGAGAATTACAACGTTAACGGATTCGCCAAGCAGAGCTCTGTCTTTATCAATATAGCTTCCGAAGATTGCCATTGAGCCGATGCCAAGGCTTAACGTGAAGAATGCCTGGTTCATAGCCGCAACGACAACCTTGCCGTTAATCTTTGAAAAATCGGGAAGGAGATAGAACTTATAGCCTTCCTTTGCGCCGTCAAGAGTTCCGGAGTGAACTGCAAGAATAACCATGAGAATGAACAGAGCAAGCATCATGTATTTTGAAACGCGCTCAAGGCCACCCTGAAGGTTAAAGCAAAGGATGCCGAAGCCTAATATAACTGTAACTGCGAGGTAAGAGACGTTAACAGTCGGATTCGTAATCATGCTTACGAATGTGAGGTCTGCGCTGTTGCCGATTAAGAACTGAACGAAGTAATAAATCATCCAGCCGCAAACTACGGAGTAGAATGCCATAAGCGCGATATTTCCGAGGAGAGCAAAAGGCCCGTAAGCATGCCAGAACTGACCTTTCTTTTCAAGCCTGCCGAGCATTTTAACAGGGCTTGCCTGAGATGCTCTGCCGAGAGCGAATTCCATGGTCATAACAGGAAGACCGAGAACAATAAGGCAGATGAGGTAAACGAAAACGAAGCTGCCCCCGCCGTATTGGCCTGTCATCCACGGGAACTTCCAAACATTGCCGCAACCGATTGCGCATCCTGCGCTTAATAGGATAAAGCCTAAGCGGCTGCCGAGTCTTTCTCTTTGGTTATTCATGTCAATACTACCTTTCTTAGTGAATACCCATAAATTTTAACGCTTTAAATGACAAAAGTCAACTGTAAATTTATACGAAATTTGTTAATTATCTTTCTTCCCTGAAATACGGAAGGCCGAGAGATGCCGGCGGCTGGTCTTCGCGCTTGTTGCGCAGGGATGTAATAATCAATACGATAACCGTAACAACGTACGGGAGAATCTTGTAAAGCTGATTCGGGATAAACGGAATTGAAAGTCTCAGATAGAGAATCATCAGGGCTCCGAACATCGTGCTTCCCCATATTGCATTTAAGGGGCGCCACAGGCAGAAGATAACGAGCGCAACCGCCAGCCAGCCTTCTCCGCTTAAGCCTTCGTGGTTCCAGACGCATCCTGCGATTGTCATGATATAAACCATGCCGCCTATTGCGGAGATACCTCCGCCGATAATTGTTGAGAGATATTTATATCTTGAAACATTGATTCCGGCGGCATCTGCCGTGGCAGGATTTTCGCCGACCGACCTGAGATTGAGGCCAAGTCTTGTTTTGTTAAATATGAAGGACATAACAATTGCAACTATGATTCCGAGGTATACAAAAATATTATATCCGAATATGAGCTTTCCGATTACGGGGATGTTCTGAAGTGTCTGCGGGAACGGGGAATTCTGGAAGATGTTTTTCATCATTGAGCTTACGGCTATATATCCGCCCTCGCGGAGGCGCATAAACTCGCCTGTGAACTGGCCGATTCCTGTTCCGAATATTGAAAGCGCAAGACCTGTAACATTCTGATTAGCTCTTAAGGATATCGTCAGGAAGCTGAATATCAGAGCGCCGAGTGCGCCTGCCAGAAATGCAAAGATTATTGCGAGGATGAGGCCTGTTATTCCGTTTGCGGCTTCTCCTGCTATTTTTTCATAATAGAAGGCTGCCCCGAGGCCTATCGCGCCTCCCATGTACATCATGCCTTCAACGCCCAGATTGAGATTGCCGGATTTCTCAGTCAGTATTTCGCCGAGGGTTCCGTACATCAGAGGCGTGCCGTTTAAAACTGCGTTATATATCAAAGGAATCCAGAAATTCATTATTTGCCCTCCTTTGAACTTTTGCGGAAGTTGATTTTGAAGCGGATGAAGAACTCGCCCGCCAGCATGCAGAAGAGGAATATTCCAACAATTATATCTGAGATGGAAGCGGGGATTGCGAGCTTTGTCTGGAGAGTGCTGGCGCCTTTTTCAAGGATACCTAAAATAAGGGATATGAAAACCATCGCAAACGGATTGAGCTGTGAGAGCCATGCAACTGTAATTGCCGTAAAGCCGTTTCCTGCGGCAACGTCGCTGTAAAGCGTGTTGTGCGCTCCGCTTGCAACCATGTATCCGACGACTCCGCATATCGCCCCGGACATAAATGCCGTTCTGACAATAACCTTCTTAACGTTCATTCCAACGTATCTTGCGGTATTGATGCTGTTTCCGATTACTGCGATTTCGTAGCCGTGCTTCGTATAGTTCATATAGAAGAATATGACGAACACGAGAAGAAGAACGACCACCCATCCGCAGTAAACTCCGCAGAGCTTCGGAAGGATTGCGTTGTCCGAGAAGGTCGGTATAATCTGGCTGCCCGGCTTTCCTTCCCACGGGCCGCCCTGAAGCCATTTTACGATGCCTATCATTATATAGTTCATCATGAGCGTGAAGAGTGTTTCGTTTGTTCCCCAGTTTGCTTTGAAAAATGCGGGAATTGCGGCCCAGATTCCGCCGAGAAGTGCTGCGGCTATTGCCATGATTATCAGGAGCGAGGGCTGATTCATCGCTTTGAAGTTAAGAGCGAAGAATGTTGCGGCCATTGCGCCTGCTGTTATCTGACCTTCCGCGCCTATATTCCAGTAGCGCATTTTAAAGCACGGCGCGAGCGCCAAAGCCGTTCCGAGAAGGGGTATTGCATATTTTGCCGTCTGGCGGAGGCCCGATGCTTTTCCGAGTGCTGCAGAAATGATTATGCCGTAAGCCTCCTTCGGGCTGTGGCCAAGGCATAAGAAGATTAATGCTCCTATTAAAATTGCCGCGATAAACGAGCATGCGCGGATTATCCAGGCCGTGCGGGAGGATATTTCATTGCGCATTGAGAGGTGAATTAAAGGACTTTTATTCATTTGCCGCACCTCCCAGCTTTGTCATCATTGCTCCGATCTGGAATTTATCTGTTTTGCGTCCGTCAACTATTCCGCTTACCTTTCCTCCGCAGAGGACAAGGATTTTATCGCACATCTCCACGAGCACGTCCAGGTCCTCGCCTACGTATATGACGGCCACGCCTCTTTGCTTCTGCTGATCTATAAGATCGTAAATCGTATATGAGGAGTTGATGTCGAGGCCGCGTGTTGCATAAGCCGTTAAAAGAACTGTAGGGGCGTTTGCAATTTCCCGCCCTACGAGAACCTTCTGAACGTTTCCTCCTGACAAGCGCCGGACGGGCGTGTTCACGCTCGGTGTAACGATTTCGAGCTCCTCTATCATCTGGTTCGCCATGCTGTAGGGCTGCTCTTTATTCGTGAATATTCCCTTGCTGTCGCGGTATGTTCTGAGCATCATGTTTCTGCCGAGGTCCATATCACCAACAAGCCCCATTCCGAGGCGGTCCTCAGGAACGAATGAGAGCGCAACGCCAAGCTCTTTTATTTTAACGGGATCTTTTCCAATCAGCTCTTCTTCGGAGCCATCGGGATTAACGTATTTTATGCTGCCTTCCTCTGTTATCTGAAGGCCTGCGATTGCTTCGAGAAGCTCCTTCTGCCCGCAGCCCGAAATTCCCGCAACGCCGAGGATTTCTCCGCTTCTGGCTGTAAAGGAAACGTGGTCAAGCTTCAGCGTTCCTTCAATATCGCGGATAGTCAGGTCTTTAACAACTATTTTCGGTTTGGGATCAACGGGGTCTGAGCGGTCTATATTTAACTCAACAGGACGGCCAACCATCATGTTGGTCATTTCCTGGATGTTTGTATTCTTTGTCAGCATGTCGCCCGTGAACTGACCTTTTCTGAGTATTGCAACGCGGTCGGAGAGCGACTGCACCTCGTGCATTTTATGAGTGATAATAACTATTGCCTTGCCGTCTTCCTTCATATTGCGCAGAACGGCAAAAAGCTTGTCGGTTTCAGCGGGAGTTAAAACTGCCGTAGGCTCATCTAAAATGAGAATGTCTGCGCCGCGGTATAAAACCTTAACGATTTCAACTGTTTGCTTCTGGGAAACGGACATATCGTAAACCTTCTGATTCGGGTCGACGTCAAAACCGTACTTTGAGCAGATATCAAGAATTTTTTCGCTTGCCTTTTTCATATCGAGCTTCCCCGGAAGCCCGAGAACGATATTTTCTGCTGCTGAGAAAACATCAACGAGTTTGAAATGCTGGTGAATCATTCCGATTCCGAGATTGAATGCATCTTTAGGAGAGGAAATGGTGACAGGCTTTCCGTCAACCTCAATAACGCCTTCATCAGGGAAGTAAATCCCTGAGAGCATGTTCATCAAGGTTGTCTTGCCTGAACCGTTTTCGCCCAGAAGAGCAAGAATTTCGCCCCGGTAAATGTCAAGCCAGCATTTATCGTTGGCGACAACCGAGCCGAATTTTTTTGTTATATCTCGCATTTTAACGGCAGGAATCAAACCATCCATATGCAAATTCCTCCTTGTGAATACAGTAGGAAGCCCCGTCTTGGCGGGGCTTCCCGATATCAGTCAGAGCTGATTGTTTTAATTAAATAAGATTAATATGCTTCGTTAACCCACTCAATGCCGTCTATGCGGAGGCCGAAGTACGGTGCGCTCTGGAGGCCCGGGACCTCAGACTCATGGAAGTAGCCGTCATAGATTGCTTCGCCGGAGTCAGGAGCAAAGTCGCCGTCGGTATCGATTGCGAATGCCTGCTCAACCTTCTCGCCGTCAACGGTGAAAGTGTCGGTATCGAAAACGTGGAGGTCGCCGTTGATGATAGCAGCTTCAACCTCTGCAATCTTCTCGGCAGTTCCTGCGGCTGCGATGTCCTCATTGAGAGTGGTGAGAACAACCTCGCCCTCAGCAAGGCCGTTAGAATAGTCAGCAGCGGGGAACTCGCCGTTTGCAACGCACTCGATAGCGTATACGTAGTAGTTGGTCCAGTCGATTAAGGTGGAAACGATGGAAGCGCCGGGAGCTGCTGCAAGCATGTCAGCATTGTAACCGGTATGGAAAACGCCGTTCTTTTCAGCGGTGGTTGCGGGAGTGGTGTTGTCAGAGTGCTGGGAAATCATGACGCATCCGAGGTCGCAGAGAGCCTGAGCTGCATTTGCCTCTTCTGTTGCATCGGACCATGAGCCGACGAACTGAACCTTCATGGTAACGCTCGGGCAAACGGACTTTGCGCCAAGGTAATATGCTGTAAATCCGGAAATAACTTCTGCAAAGGAGTAAGCGCCTACGTAGCCGATAACAGCCTGGTCAGCAGTGATTTCGCCGTTGTCGATCATTTCCTGAAGCTTGAGTCCGGCAACAACGCCTGCAAGATAACGGCCTTCATAGATGCGTGAAAAAGCATTAACAGTATTGTCTAAATCGTCCTTCCAGGAACCTTCGTTGGTGCAGCCTACGAAGCAGACTTCAGGATAATCCTTTGCAACCTGGAGCATTGCGGGCTCCTGGCCGTAAGAGTTATTGAAGATGATGTCGCAGCCGTCGTCAGCGAGCTCTTCGTTTGCTTCAGCAACGGGGTCGCCTTCAATGAGGTTGTACTTGAAAACCCATTCAACGTCGATGCCTTTTGCGGCAAGGGCTTCAGTTGCGGGAGCGGTTGCACGGATGAAGTTGTAGGTGTAACCCTGGTCATTTTCATCGCCGATGCAGATGAGGCCGGCCTTGATGGTCTTGTTCTCAGCGGAAGCGGAAACAGCGCAGAGAGCAAAAATCATGGAAAGCGCAAGAACGATAGCAAGAATCTTTTTCATGGTATTTCTCCTTTTTAAAAATTATACCGCACTGACACATCAAAGTAATTCCGGTAATGCGTCAATGCGGGAATAACATGAAATAAAAAGAACGCATAGCCTCAAAAAAGAAACACTGCGCCCTCGATAAATCATAAGCAATTCCGATAGTCCGAAGTTTCCGGCTTCGGGTAGAGACACAAAACCATATTATTTGCATATATCGAAAGCGATATTTAATTTACGCTTAAATAATAGCATCGGGAGGAGGTAAAGTCAAGCGCTTTTTGGTTATTTTTCATAAAAAAATCACGGCGGATTTGTGCAATTCTCACAAACCCGCCAAGAAGCTTACGTTTTTACGTATTATTCAAATGTTATTGAGGTATCTGACATCGAGGATATTTTTGCCAGGGATTCAATCCGGATTCCCTCTTCTCTGAGCTTGTTTCCTCCGCCCTGAAAGACCTTCTCAACGGCGATTCCCGCGCCAACCACGGTTGCTCCCGCCTGCCTGCAGATATCTATAAGGCCTATGAGCGCAGCTCCCGTTGCAAGGAAATCGTCTACTATTAATATATTGTCATCCGGGGACAGGTATTCTTTTGAAACGATAACAGTATTTACGTTCCCGTGGGTGAATGAAGGAATTTCGGCAGAATATACATCCGATGAGATGTTGCTTGTTTTGCTCTTTTTTGCAAAAACGATGGGGCAGCCGAATTCATATCCTGCGAGCGCCGCGATTGCGATTCCAGAAGCCTCAATAGTCAGGATCTTGTTAATGCTTTCTCCTGCATACAGGCGCTTAAGCTCAAGAGCCATTTCATGGATAAGCCGGGTGTCAATCTGATGATTGAGAAATCCGTCAATTTTCAGGATTCCGCCCGGCCTGATTTTTCCGTCCTTCAGAATGCGGTCTTCCAAGAGTTTCATATAAATACCCCCTATATAACCGAAAAAAGCCCGTCACCATTAAAGGACAGGCTTAAATCGGGTAATGTTATAAATTACACAGCGCGGGTGACCTTTCCGCTGCGAAGGCAACGGGTGCAAACGTAAACGTGTTTGGGAGTACCGTCAACTATGGCCTTTACGCGCTTCACATTGGGCTTCCACATGCGATTGGAACGTCTGTGTGAGTGAGATACCTGAATGCCGAAAGCAACATCCTTATCACAGAACTGACATTTTGCCATTAAGAAGCACCTCCTTGCGAGTAATTTGCTGAAAACAACAGCTTGACTATAATAACAGAACCAAATTCAAAATGCAAGTAAAAATATTTACAAATATTAAAATAAGTAATTATTTAATTACAACGTTATCCTGTCCGAGAAGTCCCGAAAGCTCTGCCGCGAGCGATTTGCTTATTTGGCAGGGGCATCCGAGGCGTTTATTTTCCTTTGCGCAGTAAATAACGGATTTACCTTTCCCCGGCGCATTGAGAAGAAGCGCTTTAACGTCATTCAAAACAGGGTCATCCTCCGAAGGAACCTTTATCCACAGCGTTTTATTCTGAAATTCATTTTTTTCAACAAGCGAGTCGATTTCTGAAATCGGCCTTATGGAATCGACAATTATCTGGGGCTCCTTTTCATCGCGGACGGATATTTTTCCTGTAACGATTATTGAGGAGAAATCCGCAATCAGGCTTTCAAAGCTGTCGAGGATTCTCTGGAATGCCAGAAGCTCTATAGACCCCGTGTCGTCCTCAAGCTTTATGTATGCCATAAGCGAGCTGTTTTTAGTCGCCTTTGTTTTTGAGGATATAACTATTCCTGCGATTGTAACGGTCTGCCCGTCCTTATATGAGTGAACGCTGTCCTCCTCGTCGGAGAATGAGGCGAGGATTGCGCTTATGGATGCGATTCCCGCTTTTTTAATGGCATCGCGGTATTCCTCCATTGGATGGCCGCAGAAGTAAAGGCCTGTCATTTCCTTTTCCTTCTGCATGAGCTCGCGCTTTGAAAATTCGGGAACCTCGTTGGGAATCGCTATGCTGTGGTCGCGCTCCTTTGACGGCGCATACTGGCCGAAGAGGTCCATCTGCCCGTCGAGGTTGTCCTTCTTTTCGCGGTTAATATCGTCGATAATTACGGCCGCGGAATATGAAAGCGCGCTCCGCTTATACCCCATCGAGTCAAATGCTCCCGCGAGAACGAGGTTTTCAACGGCTCTTTTATTCAGGTCTTTCCCGGTTGCGCGGCGGCAGAAGTTTTCAAAATCCGTAAACGGTCCGTCAAACTCCCTCTCTCTTATTATCTGCGAAACGGCCGCTCTCCCCACGCCTTTTACGGCCGCAAGGCCGAATCTTATATTGTCTCCCGAAACCGAGAAGTCCGCCATGGATTCATTAACGTCCGGCGGAAGAATTGCAATTCCCATACCCCGGCATTCCTGCGTGTAAACTGCAACCTTATCGGAGTTGTCGAGAATTGAAGTGAGAAGTGCCGCAAGATACTGCTGAGGATAGTGGCATTTCATATATGCCGTCCAGTAGCATATAACGGCATAGCTCACGGCGTGCGCTTTGTTGAATGCGTAGCTCGCGAAGTCCAGAATCTCGTCATAAATCCCGTTCGCGATGTTTTCAGGAACGCCGTTTGCAACGGCCCCCGGGATATTCCTCTCAGGGTCTCCGTGAACGAATGCGATGCGCTCGGCGTCTATAACCTTATGTTTTTTCTTGCTCATCGCGCGGCGTATCATATCGGCCTGCCCGAGAGAAAAGCCCGCAAGCTGTCTGAATATCTGGATAACCTGCTCCTGATAAACTATGCATCCGTATGTAACGTCGAGAATCGGCTTTAAGGATTCATGCGCGTAAGTGATTTTCTCAGGGTGCTGGGAGCATTCTATAAACCTCGGAATAGATTCCATAGGTCCCGGGCGGTAAAGCGCTATGATAGCCGTGATATCTTCAATGCTTTTCGCTTTTATGCCTGTGCAGACGGCCGTCATGCCCGTGCTTTCAAGCTGGAATACGCCCGCGGTTTTTCCTGCGGCGAGCATGCGGAACGTTGCCTCATCGTTTTCGGGAATGTTTTCTATTTTAAATGAGGGGTCGTCCTTGCGTATCATCTTCGCGGCGTCTTCAAGAACCGTCAGGTTCCGAAGGCCCAGAAAGTCCATTTTGAGAAGACCGAGCTCCTCGAGCGTTGTCATCTGGTACTGGCAGACAACCGATTCGTCATTTCTCGCAAGGGGAACGTATTCATTAACGGGCTTTTCCGTGATAACAACGCCTGCTGCATGGGTTGAGGCGTGCCTCGGCATACCCTCGAGCGCCATTGAAACGTCAATGAGCTTTTTATAGTCCTCGTTGGTGTCATACATCTCCCTGAGCGTTTTTGAAAGCTTCAGGGCTTCGGAGATTGTCATGCCCGGAGCCATGGGGATTTGCTTCGCAACATAATCGGTTTCGTTATAAGGAATGTTGAGCGCCCGCCCGACGTCTCTTATCGCCATTCTCGCCGCCATCGTCCCGAAGGTGACGATCTGCGCAACGTGGTCTGAGCCGTAAAGCCTGTTAACGTACTCTATAACCTCTCCGCGGCGGTTAACGCAGAAGTCAACGTCTATATCAGGCATTGAAACTCTTTCGGGGTTTAAGAAGCGCTCAAAGAAGAGGCTGTATTTAATCGGGTCAACGTCCGTTATTTTAAGGCAGTAGGAAACAACGCTTCCCGCCGCGCTTCCGCGCCCGGGGCCCACGGGAATGTTGTTGGATTTTGCATATGCTATGAAGTCCGAAACTATCAGGAAGTAATCCGTGAAGCCCATTTTCTGTATCATGGAAAGCTCGTATTCAAGCTGCTTATGGACCTCCGGGCGGTCGGGATAGCGGTCCGCAAAGCCTTTTTCGCAGAGCTTCGAGAGGTATTCATAGCTGTCGGTTTCGCCCTCGGGGAGCGGGAATTTAGGGAGATGGTAATGACCGAACTCAAAGTCGAAGCTGCACATATCCGCGATGACGTTTGTATTGTCAAATGCCTCGGGGCAATCCGGGAAAAGCGAGCGCATCTCCTCCTCGCTCTTGAGATAAAACTCGTCGGTTTCGAATCTCATGCGGTTTGTATCGTGAACGAGCCTGCTCGTCTGGATGCACATCAATACGTCCTGGTAATACGCATCTTCCTTATTAATGTAGTGCGCATCATTCGTGCAGACGAGCGGGATGCCCGTCTCTTTGCTTATTCTTATAATTCCGCGGGAGGCCTGCCGCTCCTCGCGGATTTTGTGGTTCTGGATTTCAAGATAAAAGCTGTCCTCGCCGAAGATGTCTCTGAGCTCGAGGGCTTTGTTTTTCGCGCCCTCATAGTCGCCCTCAAGAATAAGCCTTGGGATATATCCCGCAAGGCAGCCTGAGAGGCATACGAGGCCTTCGGAGTGCTTCTTTAATAATTCCCAGTCAATTCTGGGCTTGACGTAGAAGCCTTCGGTGAAGGCGATGCTGTCAAGATAGCAGAGGTTTTTATATCCCGTTTCGTTTTTGCAGAGGAGTATGAGATGGGAATAGTCGTTATCCGCGCCGTGCTCCTTCTGGGAGAGCGAGCGGGGTGCAACGTACACCTCGCAGCCGATAAGAGGCTTGATGCCGGCTTCCTTGCATGCCTTGTAAAAGGCAACCGCCCCGTACATAACTCCGTGGTCCGTAACGGCAAGCGCAGTCTGCCCGAGCTCTTTCGCGCGGGCTGCGGCCTTGTCAATTCTGCATGCGCCGTCAAGAAGCGAGTATTCCGTATGAACATGAAGATGCGTAAAGCTCAAATTATTCTTCCTCCGAAACGAGAGAAATAATCTTGTTTAATCTGTGGGAAAGGCAGCTTTTCGAAACAGGCGGAATGGAAAGCTTTGATAAGTCCGAAAGGCTTGCCTCGGGATTTGTTATTCTGAGAAGCGCCGCGTCCTTAAGCGGCTCAGGCAGGGAATCGAGCCCGTGGCGCGCGGAGTATTTCTTTATTGCGTTAAGCTGGGACTGCGAGGCCAGAACTGTTTTGTCGGCATTTGCGCTGTCGCAGTTTATCTGGCGGGTTATGGCGTTGCGCATTTCCTTGTCGACCTTCGCCGTCATAACGCTCATTGCAGAAACAGGCGCTCCTATCACAGTCAGAAAGTCCGCGATGGAGTCGCTTTGCTTGAAGTATAAAAGCGTGTTTCCCGTTCTTTGGGATTCTCCCGGATAGAGATTGAGCTCCTGAAGAATCGAGCACGTTTCGCGGGCCGCGCTTTTGTGGGAGGAGGCAAGCTCCAGATGATAGCTTTTTCCGGGATCTGTTATGCTCCCTCCTGCAAGATACGCGCCTCTTATGAACGATGCTTTGCAGCAGTCCTCCTCAAGAAGTGCAAAGTTAACGTGCAGCGAAAAGCCCGCAGGCGAATCAAGGTCGAGCGTTGAAAGTATCGAGGAAAGCTTTCCGGGATTCTTTATAATAAAGCTCTTTTTCCCCGCGCTTTCGAAGTCCGGCAGAACGTCGAACTCAATATTAAAGGCTTTTTTGAAAAGCTTCGGGAGCCGCATTGAAAACTCCCTGCTTGCCGTGATGATTCTTATCTCGTTTAATGAAAACGTGTTGCAGAACATCAGAACGCCGCAGCTTTCCGCCACCGCGCAGCACGGCTTTTCAATCTTAAGCCTGCATATTTCAGCTTTTGAGTCGGATGAAAAAGACATTTATTTGTCCTTCGCTTTTTAAACTTTCAGGGAATAATCAGAAGGGATAATAATTGCTTCGGGAACTAATTCAATGTTTTTCTTTTCAAAAACGGTTTTCTGAATATAGGCTATCATATCAGACAAGTCTTTAACCGTTGCGTTGCCTGCGTTTATAACGAAGCCCGCATGCTTTTCCGAAACCTGCGCTCCCCCGATTTTATGGCCTCTGAGGCCGCATTCGTCAATCAGTGCCGCGGCATAGTAGCCTGCGGGCCTTCTGAACGTGCTTCCGCATGACGGAACGTCCAGCGGCTGCTTATCGCGGCGCCTTGCGTTCAGCTCCTTCATTTTTGAGGATATTTCGTCTTTACTGCCTTCGCTTAAGTTGAATTCTCCGCCGAGAACTATGAGATTGCGCTTATCCTGGAAGATGCTTTTTCTGTATCCGAAGGCGCAGTCCTTATTGGACAGGTGAACGATATCAAGGGTTTCCATATCGAGGGCGGTAACTTCCTTTATGCAGTCCCTGAGCTCTCCGCCGTAGGCTCCGGCGTCCATGATAATTCCCCCGCCGACGGTCCCGGGGATTCCCGAGGCGAATTCAAGGCCGGATAAGGAATTTTCAAGAGCAAATGACGCAAGCCGCGATAATGACACCCCGCAGTGGGCATATATAGAATGCGCATCTGTCAGCTTTATATCCTGGAGATTCGCCGTTGAGAGAATGAAAAGCTTCGGAACGCCTTCATCTGCGAAAACAACGTTCGTTCCGTTGCCTAAGATATACGGGGCAACTCTCTGCGCCTTAAGCTCCGATACGGTGCCGAAGAAATCATTCTGCGTCAGAGGCGCGGCAAAAGCCCGCGCAGGGCCTCCTGCTTTGAACGAGCAATGGTTTGCCATAGGCTCGTTTTCGAGGATTTCCATCCCGGGGAAGTTTTTCCGCAGGTTTTTTATTGCTGCGGATATTTTTAATTCAGTTGTGCTTCCGGATATTTCAGGCATCAGAATTCTCCGCTGTCCACGGCCGCATCAATGCTGTTTGCAAGAGTTTCCGCCGAATTGAGCCCCATCTTTTTCTGACGGTTATTCATGGCCGCGAGCTCCATGATAACCGCGAGGTTTCTTCCCGGGCGGACGGGAACCGTCAGCTTCGGCACGGTGATCCCGAGGATTTCCTCGGTTTCGTTTGTCAGGCCGAGGCGGTCATATATTTTGGAGTCATCCCATAGCTCGAGATGAACTATCATGTTTATGTCAGTGTCAGGCTTAACCGAGCCTATTCCGTAAATTTCGCGGACGTTTATAACGCCTATTCCGCGAAGCTCCATATAGTAGCGGATAAGCTCGGGGGCGGAGCCTGAGAGCGTCTCGCCGTCAACGTTTCTTATTTCAACGGCGTCGTCAGCGATAAGGCGGTGTCCGCGCTTAACGAGCTCGAGCGCCGCTTCGCTCTTGCCTATTCCGCTGTCGCCTGTAATCAGCATTCCCTCGCCGTAAACCTCAACGAGAACGCCGTGCGTTCTGATTCTCGGAGCGAGATGATGGTGGAGAGAGGTGATAAGGTTCGCCTGGAAGGCGGATGTGTCCATGTCGGTATAGAAAAGGTTCCTGTCATATTTTTCCGCCATTTCGAGGCACTCCGGGAAAACCGGGCATTCGTGGCATATAACGAGCGCCGCGATGTCATATGACATGAACTTATCGAAAACGCTTTTTCTGACCGGTTCCGTCAGCGTTTCGAGATACGTGCTCTCAACCTTTCCTATAATCTGAATCCTGAGAGGGTCAAAGTAGTCATAAAAGCCCGTGAGCTGCATGGCGGGCCGGTTGACGTCCGATGTCGTCACAACCGCCGTGTCATAATCCTTTGAAAGATGGATTTCCTTAAGCTTATGCTCCTGAACTACGGTTTTTAAGGGTATAGTGTAATTGTTTGTCATGAGATGCCTCCCATATAGTTTACGATTGTATAGCAAAGATCGTGAACGCCCCTGCGGATGCCGTTTGCAATGCCGGAGGAATCGTTAATATATGCTCTTTTTACGACCCGCTCGCTTGCCATGAAGCCCGTTTCAAGCATCAGGCTTGTTCCGCGCCTTGCCGCGAGCGATGAATCCATAAACGCCCTGTTAACGGTGTCTGTTGTAACAACTCCTTCAAAGCCCCACTCTCCGCGGAGAATCTTTTCAAGGAGCTCGGGGCATGCGCCACTCCATTTGTAGCCGAGGTGCGTTTTGGCCGTCATAATGCCGTGGGCACGGCCTTCCTTAACAGCTATCTCGAACGGCTTTAGGTAAAGCTCGCGGATTGCCTGCTCGTCCGCCCAGATATAGAGGCCTGCGTCAGTCAGGGAAATTTCGTTATAAAGGCCGAGCTTCCCGATGATTGCAACAACGCCGCGGCTCTGAACGCCTTTGATTGTGTCCGAGGCGGTTTTTCCGGTGAGGAGCGGGTCCTCGGAATATGTTTTATAGTTATTCCCGCCGAATGCCGAGCGGTGGAGATTGAGGTTCGGAGCGTACCATGCGTTTATTCCGTAAGCGGCGGCCTCCGCGCCTATCGCTTCGCCGAAGGCTTTTGCAAGGCTGCTGCTCCATGCTGCGGCAAGCGTGATTTCCGCAGGATATTTAACAGAATCTATTGAAACGAATTCAGAGTAAATTCCCGATGACTCTCCGAGAATCGCCGTCTCCGGAACGCCGAGCCGCGGGACGCCCACGGTATGCCAGCCCCCTTGTGAAAAGACGTCATACAGCTCCTCCATCGTGAACTGGTCGAGGAACTTATCCCATTTTTCATCGCTGTAATCAAGGCCCTTGAGGTCGGCGAGCTTTATGCCGTTGTTCGCGTCATTTTCAGGCATGGCCGCATCAGATGCCTCAGGGCTGTTGTATGCCTTAACGTCCGCCTTCAGCGTTGCTTCGCAGGGCTCACCCGATAAACCCTTCGGGTATGTTCCGACCCAATCGCCGCGCGAAAGGTAAGTGAGGCTGCCGTCGGCAAAGTCAAAAACTGTTGAGTAGGTTGTATCCGTTTTCTCGTCGGACGTGAATTTAATCTGCTCTTTTATTTCATATTCGCGGGTGTCGGATAAATCGTGGACGTTTCTTCCGATTGAGATTTTATATGTTCCCCCGTCCAGGATATATGCGCAGTTTTTCTCGCTGTAGGACGCCATATCGCGGGGTTTGAAGGAGAGCGTCAGAACCTGGCTTTCATTCGGGGCAAGAAGCTTCGTTTTGCCGTATGCCGCAAGCGCGATTGCGCTTTTTTCCGCTGAGGAGTCTTCGCTGTAAGGGGGAGAGAAGTATAGCTCAAGGACGTCCTGCCCTTCCGCGTCTCCCGTGTTTGTTACTTTCACGCGCCACGTGATTGAAGAATCCGTCGCCTTGAAGCTGAGCGTCTCCCAGTCAAAGTCCGTATAGCTTAGGCCGTATCCGAAGGGATACGCAACGGCCTTTGAGTAACCCTCCTCATCGCCTTCATAGCGCGTTTCGTAATAGCGGTAGCCGACGTATATTCCCTCTTCATACTGCAGGTAGTTTTTGTCTGTTGATGAATACAGGAAGCGGTTCCTGTCGGACGTGAAGTTAACTGCCGCCGGTGCGCTCGAGGCTGAGTAAGCCCACGTATCAGGAAGCCTTCCCGAGGGATTAACGGCGCCCGTCAGGATTTTTCCGAGGGATATGCAGCCCTGCGGCCCGGGAATGCCCGCCCATATAATGGCGTCAATATGTTCGAAACCGTTTAAGTCCCCAAGTTCCATGGGGTTTGCGGAGTTAATAACTATGATAACATGCTCAAAGTTCCGGTCCACGAGCTTCAAAAGCTCAAGCTTCTCAGCGCCTATTGCAAGCCCGTTTACGGGTATATCCTTTCCGAGCGGCGTATCGGGGGCGAGCGTGATGAGAGCCTGGTCGGAATAAGCCTTGGCGTTTGCGATTATGCCGTCTTTAAGGAATGATGTTTCATCAGCGGCTTTCTTGTTTGCATTCGAATTGAAAAGGCTGCCCAGCTTTGAAAAGAGCTTTACGGGCTTTTTGTAAAAGCCTGCCTGAATATATGCCGAGTGAAGGTCAAGATTATATGAAATCCCGGCTTTTTCGAGGCCTTCAAAAAGCGTTGCGCCGTTTTCAACATTCTCTCCGCAGCATATTTCGTAGGAATCTGAGCCGAAAACGTTTAAGCGCCTTGCCTGAAGCGGCAGAACGTTATTTTCATTTTTAAGAAGGACGATTCCTTCGTCGGATATTTTTTCTGAAAGCGCAATGCCTGCCGCGCGGGCGGCGGATGCTTCGTCTGAATTCAGAGTGTACTGCGCCTTGAGAACAGGCGAGAGGTTTTCAATAACCGGCAATGCCGCGTAGCAAAGACCCGCAATCAGCGCGAGAATTATGAAGAAGGAAACAATGCGGCGCGTCCTCGTAACTCTTTTACGGAAAGCCTTGTATGCTTTTTTCTGGAGGACCTTTTCGCTTTTGTCGAGAGATTTGATGCTTTTTGCCCAGGCGTGCTTTTCAGCCTTGAGGTTTCTTTTTATTGCTCTTCTCTCGGCGGCGTCAGGGGCGGCTTTGAGGGTGTTTAAGTATCTCTTTGCCTTGCCTTTTGCGTCCTTTTTCCAGCGGCGCAGGCGTTTCTTGTCAAGCGTCTTCTGGCGGGCAAGAGCTTTTCTCGCTTCGGCGGCCGCTTTTTCAAGGGATGTGACGCTCGGCCCCTCAGGGATGTACGGCGTATAAACCGTCACCGCTGAATTTATCGCATCCTGATTCGGCTTTGAGGGGAGATTTGAAGGAATTTCCTCAATAACCTCAACGGGTTCTTCGGCGGGTATTTCGTCTTTATGTTCAGTTTTTTCCTCTATGATCTCCGCAGGGGCTTCTTCCCCGGGAGCTTCCGCGTCCGCTGTATTTTCAGAGACGGCTTCATCATAGATATCGTTTTCGTCCATTATTTATGCTCCTTAGTATAGTACGTGCAGTAATCTTTCAGGCAGCATTCCCCGCATTGCGGGCTCTGCGCCCGGCAGACGGCCCGCCCGTGAAGAACTATGCAGTGGCAAAACTGCGAGGATGTTTCCTTCGGGAGAATTTTTCTGAGCTCCCGTTCTATTTTCTCAGGTTCTTTTATATTGTTAACAAGCCCGAGCCGGTTTGAAATTCTTATGCAGTGCGTATCCACGACCACGCTCCCCGGAACGTGAAAGACGTCCCCGAGAATGAGGTTTGCCGTTTTTCTCCCTATCCCGGGAAGGCTCGTGAGCTCCTCCATCGTTGAAGGGAGCTCTCCGCCGTATTTTTCAAGCAGGACCTTTGCGCAGCTGACGATGTCGTTCGCCTTTGCCCTGAAAAACCCGCATGAGTGAACGAGCTCTTCAACGTCCTTAACGTCCGCCTCTGCAAATGCCTCAAGCGTCGGGTATTTTTCAAAAAGAGCGGGCGTAACGAGATTGACGCGCGCATCCGTGCACTGCGCCGCGAGGCGGACCGCAAAGAGAAGCTCATAGGGCTTTTCATAGTCAAGCGTGCAGTCAGCTTCGGGATACTGCGCCAAAAGAAGCTCTGTTATTTTGTTTGCTTTCTGCTTTAAGGTCATCTTGTGAGGTCTATATTCCCTCCGCATGTAATCTGGCTTACGTCGATATGATTTCCGTGCCCGTCTCCGTAAACCCCTCCGAAGTTCCACTTAACGTGGAGCGGGAATGATTTTGCCTCCCACCGCGCGAGGCTTTCCGTGAACGTTGCCGTTCCGAGGACGGATGATTTCAGCGTGCCCTCGTCATACTGGATATCGGCGGTCGTCATTCCCTGGGAATCATCGCCGAGGTCAATGAAGAGCGAATATGAGGCGTTGTTGTGAAGCTGGTAATGGTCGGCATAAACCGTAACCGTAACCGTAATATGGCTGTCATCCGCAACGGCCGCCTCCCAGTCAGCGTGAATGTTGAGAAGCGCGCCTGAGCTTGAAACGAACGTTCCGTTGCCGAGAAGCATTCCCGCAGGCTGGGGAACAGGTGTTGGCTCGGGAGTCGGAACGGGCGTCGGGGCAGGCGTTACGACTGCCGGAGTTGAAACTATGTAAATATCAGGCGTCGCGGCCGGGGCGGATGTAACATATGGCACCTGCGCGCTCTGGGCCGAGCCTGAATTACCCGCCTGCCCGCCGCTGGGGGCGTTTGCGCCTGTTGCTCCGTTTCCTGCTGACGCGCCGTTTGAATATGCCGTGTTGAATTCAGGGGCGGCGGGAGTCTCCGTCTGAACGGGGGCAACTGCCGTCTGCGGTTTAACGTCCGCCTTATCGCTTCCCGAGCCCTGCATGATATAAACTATCGTTGCAACGAGAACCAGGAAGAGAACTATAAATAAGGTTGCTTTTATTTTCATTCCGTTATTCATCAGATTACCTCTGAGTTTAAAATAATATAGTATATACTTAACCAACTATATTATATCAAAAAAATTAATCCCTGCAAGATATTCCTTGCAGGGATTCAATATAAGCAGTATTAATTTAAAGCTTAAATCTGCTTGTTGGCATTAACCTTGACGCCGGGGCCCATAGTGGAGGCCGCAACGCATGAGCGGATGTACTGGCCCTTTGCGGAAGCCGGCTTTGCCTTGATGATAGCGGTGATGAGAGCTGCGTAGTTCTCATAGAGCTTGTCTGCGCCGAAGCTGACCTTGCCGATGGGGCAGTGGATGATGTTGGTCTTATCGAGACGGTACTCAACCTTACCGGCTTTTGCTTCCTGAACAGCCTGGAGGATGTTCGGGGTTACGGTTCCTGCTTTCGGTGAAGGCATCAGGCCCTTAGGACCGAGAACCTTACCGAGACGGCCAACAACGCCCATCATGTCGGGAGAAGCGATAACCGTATCGAATTCAAACCAGTTTTCCTTCTGAATCTTTTCAACGAGCTCGGGGCCGCCTGCATAGTCAGCGCCGCCTGCGAGAACCTCGTCAACCTTCTCGGGCTTGCAGAAAACGAGAACGCGGACGGTCTTGCCTGTTCCGTTCGGAAGAACGATAGCGCCTCTGACCTGCTGGTCAGCATGACGGCCGTCAACGCCTAAACGTACGTGAAGCTCAACAGTCTCATCGAACTTTGCCTTGCTTGCATCGCAAACGAGCTTGAGAGCATCCTGAGGATCGTAAACGACAGCTTTGTCTACAAGCTTTGAAGCTTCCTGATAATTTTTACCTCTGAACATGTTCGTTTACCTCCTTATTCTCCAACGATAACGCCCATGGAACGGCAGGTACCTGCGATCATGGACATTGCGGATTCGATATCAGTGCAGTTGAGGTCGGGCATCTTCTGCTCGGCGATCTTGCGGATATCTTCCTTGCTGATGGTGGCAACCTTATCTCTCTGGGGAACACCTGATGCCTTCTCAATTCCGCATGCCTTCTTGATAAGAAGAGCGGCAGGTGGCGTCTTGGTGATGAAGGAGAAGCTGTGGTCTGCGTAAACCGTGATAACAACCGGGATCATGAGGCCCATATCGCCCTTGGTTCTCTCGTTGAAATCCTTGGTGAACTGGCCGATGTTTACGCCATACTGACCGAGTGCAGGGCCGACCGGGGGAGCCGGAGTGGCTTTTCCTGCGGGAACCTGGAATTTAACGTATCCTATAACTTTCTGTGCCATTTAAAGCACCTCTTTCTCTTAATAAATTATTTTATCACTCATTCGCTGAGCGGCTCGACCTGGTCAAGCTCAAGGTCAACAGGAGTTTCTCTGCCGAACATTGAGACGATTACGTTTACGGAGTTACCCGGGATATCAATCTCTTCAACAGTTCCGAGGAAGCCTGCGAGAGGCCCGTCCAGAACCTTAACGGTATCTCCGACAGCGTAGTCGAGGTCAATCGTTTTAACCTCAACGCCAAGGTCTATGATTTCCTGCTCTGTCAGGGGAACGGCCTTGCCGTCAGACCCGACGAAGCCTGTTGCACCGCGAACATTGCGGACCAGGTGCCAGCTTTCGTCCGTCAAAACCATCTTGACGAGCACGTAGCCGGGGAATATTTTGCGCTCGGTCGTTTTCTCGCCGGCGTCAGTAAATTCCGTAACTGTTTCCATAGGGATTTTAACTTCCTCTATGAGATCCGTCATTTTGCGGTTTTCAGCAGCCTTCAAGATAGATGCGGCTACTGCATTTTCATACCCTGAATAGGTATGAACAACATACCATTTTGCTGATTCAGCCATGTTTTGTTAACCCGCGAGCGTAAGAAGCGCTTTAACGAGAAGCTGGGCTATCTGGTCAAAACCCCAGACAAAGATAGCAGCTAAAACCATCATGCCGAGAGAAACGAGAACGTTGTTCGTCAGCTGTTTGCCGGTGGGCCATACAACCTTTTTGAGCTCGCTCTTCATTTCACGAAACCATTTCGCGATTTTTCCGAAAAATCCGATTTTGACTTCGTCCTTCTTAACGGCAGTGACGGCTTTTGCGGGAGCGGAATTTAATTTCTTTTCTTCAGCCATTTTCACACTTTCCTTTCAGAAGATTTACTTTGTCTCGACATGCTTTGTATGCTTTCTGCAGAAGGGACAATACTTGCTGAGCTCAAGACGATCCGATGTGTTCTTCTTGTTCTTCATGGTGTTGTAGTTCCTCTGCTTGCATTCTTCGCATCTGAGAGTGATTTTTACTCGTGCATCTGCAGCCATTAAACGGCACCTCCTATGATATTTTTTGCCTCAATTGAAAATCGCCCGGCTTATTTGAAAGCCAAGGCGACACGCAATAGCAGGCGCTTTTTCAGCACCCGGAATCAATATTGCGGCCCGCCTGAGGCATGCCTCCCTGAGACGGCCGGATTGCCCGATTCCGCACAGGTAGAGATAATCTACCATAAACACGGCGCGGAGTCAACAGTTTTTTGAAGATTTTTCTCATATTTATATAATATAAATACTTGCAGAATAATTGGCTCCATAATATAATTATGCGGAATTGTGCAGACGTAAAATTCGGTAAAAAATCCGGAAAAAGGACTGGTATTTTTATTGGGTATGAATTATCAGGAAGCTTTGAATTATATAAACTCATCTGAATGGTTCGGCTCCGAGCTCGGCCTTGAGAGGGTCGAGGAGCTTTTGGCGCGGCTCGGCAATCCCGAAAAGGGCCTGAAGTTCGTCCATATTGCAGGGACTAACGGAAAGGGCAGTGCCTCCGCGATGACGGCGTCTGTCCTGAAGGCCGCGGGCTATAAGGTCGGGCTTTTCACGTCCCCTTATATTCTTCGCTTTAACGAGCGCATGCAGATTAACGGTAAGCAGATTGACGACGATGTTCTCGCCGGGCTTATTTCCGAGCTTCAGCCTGTTGCCGATTCTATGGAGAATCATCCGCTCATATTTGAAATGGTTACGGCTGTCGCGTTTATGTGGTTCGCCCGCGAGGAGTGCGACGTCGTTGTTCTCGAGGTCGGCATGGGCGGCAGGCTTGATGCAACGAACGTGATTGACTGCCCCGAGGTCGCCGTTATTATGAATATCGGGCTTGACCATACCGTCCAGCTCGGGAAAACCGTGTCTGAAATTGCCGCCGAAAAGGGCGGAATTATCAAGGATAACTGCGATGTCGTTCTTTATCAGCAGAGCGATGAGGTCGAGGATGTTATTAAGGGCATCTGCGCGCAGAAAAATGCCGCGCTAAATATAGCGGATTTTTCGCAGATTGAACCGGGTTTTGACAGCCTCGAGGGTCAGAGCTTTATGTATAAGGGCGAGGAATATGCAATTCCCCTTCTCGGCGCCCATCAGCGCAGAAATTGCGCAACCGTCATTGAGGCTGTAAAGGTTCTCAGGGACAAGGGCTGGAAGATATCCCAGTCAGATTTGGAGCACGGGCTTTATTCAGTTTACTGGCCCGCGAGGTTTGAGGTCGTGCAGGAGGACCCGTATTTCGTGGTTGACGGCGGTCACAATCCCCAGTGCGCGGGAACTGTTGTTCAGAATCTCGCGGATTATTTCCCCGGGGTTAAGCATATCATGCTCGTCGGGGTTCTTGCGGACAAGGATTATGAAACGCTGTTTTCAATTCTCAATCTGGCGGCCGATGAGTATATCTGCATAACGCCCGAAAGCGCGAGGGCTTTGAGCGCCGAAAAGCTCGGAGAGTTTTTGGAGAAATTCGGAAAGCCCGTAACTGTCTGCAAATCGATTGAGGACGGCGTTTTCGAGGCTATTGACAGAGCCGGCGAGGCAGGCGGAATGGTCTGCGCCGTCGGGTCTTTATATCAGGCGGGTTATATCCGCCAGTGCCTCGGTATGGGCTGAGGTGCTTTTGGCTGAGGCGGATTTGTGGCTGAGATGAATATATGGTTGAGGTGGATTTGTGACTGAGGTGGATTTATGACTGAGGGTAGTTTGTGGTTGAGATGAATATATGGTTGAGTCGGATTTGTGGCTGAGGTGGATTTATGACTGAGGCGAAGCTATGATTGAGGTGAGCTTATGAGAGTAATGGCAATTGACTACGGCGATGTACGGACGGGTATAGCCGTCTCGGATTTAACCGGAACAATCTGCGGCGATGCGTTTATCATCCAGGAGCGCAGCGCCGAAAGGCTCGCGGATAAAATCGCTGAAGAGGTGAAATCCCGCGATGTCGGGACGGTTATTCTGGGGCTTCCGAAGAATATGGACGGAACCGAGGGAATAAGGGCCGAAAAAAGCAGAGCCTTGAAGGCCCTGCTTGAGGAAAAGCTCGGATTGCCCGTCGTGCTTTGGGATGAGCGGAGAACGAGCGTTGAGGCGCACGCGATTCTTCATGCCGTCGGGAAAAAGGAAATCAAGCATAAGGAGTCGGTTGACGCCGTCGCCGCCAGTCTGATTCTTGAAAG
>R21__coassemble_976_pt1 | contig 20932 bp, 14 predicted proteins | sample R21__metabat2_high_PE_032 | metagenome-assembled genome bin R21
CAGCTGGTTAGAACGCCGGCCTGTCACGCCGGAGGTCGAGGGTTCAAGTCCCTTCTCGGTCGCCACGCAAATGCCCCTTTTTAAGGGGCATTTGATTTGCTGCTGTAGCTCAGTAGGTAGAGCGCATCCTTGGTAAGGATGAGGTCGGCAGTTCGAATCTGCCCAGCAGCTCTTTTTCCTCACAAATCATAAAGATTTGCGAGGATTTTTTATTTATTAAATATCTTTTCAAAACTCTGAATATTTATTTTCTGCTTATTGACTACCCGAGATAATATCTTATAATTATATTATCGATAGTCATTTATTACCGACAAATTTTTAATTATATCCATGAAAGGAAAACATAATGGGAAGCTTCAAAGATCTCAGAATAGTTGATAATTTTTACCAAACAAGCTCTTATATCCCCATGCCTACTGTATTAGTATCAAGCATTGCCGAAGATGGCAGCACTTCTGTAGGCGCCTATTCTCTTATATTCCCTTACTACATCGCCAAAGGTAAAGTTGAAAACCAGGAAAGAGGTTATTACGGGCTTATTCTTTTGGCTCGCAACTCCTCCAACACAGCTCAGCATCTTCTTAAAGGTAGAAAACACGTTGCAATAAACTATATGCCTGCCGGCAGAGGATACAACAAAAAAATCGTCGCTCAAGGCTGGGCCGGAGATACCCCCGAAGAGAAAATGAAAAACTTCGGTTTCACTCTTGAAAAAGGTCTGTGCGATGATGATTCCGATGGTATTCGCCCAATGGTTGTAAGCGAAGCATATCAATCTTTCGAGTGCACATGGGTAAGTGAACTTGAAAACGCTGATGAAGATATAGGGCGGGAATTAATTGACGGCGCATATCCTCCCCCGTATAAAAACTTTAACGGTATTACGACAGAATTTGGAGCTCACTTCATACTTCGCATCGATAAAATCCTTATGAAACCTAAGCTTTTTGATAATATAATTAATGGCGTTAAAGGAAGAAACTGGCCTAATATTCTCATTTGCCACGGTTATCGTGACAGTAAAAACTTCTGGTTCGCAAAAACGCCTCGTCTTACTCCCGAAATCCTGCCTCTGCGACAGGCTACATTATCATCCGTCAGATATGCTGCCGACAGAACCGACCCCAATATCCATTTTACTGATGATGCTTTAATGAAAATGCTCAACGTTCCCCGTATTTTTCTTCCCACTGCACTAAAAGGCTGCGTTGCCTGGGCCAAAGAAAACGGCGTCACAACTATCACCGAAAAAGAAATGGATATCATAAACGATAAGCGTGCAAAAGAACACGGCAAATCCAAATAATCCAAAAATTATCAAAAATTATATTATTATTAATTTTATAATTCATCTTTTATAAAACGACATAGAATTATATTAATAAAAAAGACCCCGATTATATATCGGGGTCTTTTTTAATATCACAATTCCAAAATTTAAACTTTTATATCTCATCAACCTCAAAGATATAAATATTATCACAAAACTGGCAGGAAACTTCAATCGGTTTTCCTTCTAATTTTATTTCATCAAGTTCTTCCGGTCTTATTGTTGCCAAAGCTTCTTTAATGCGATCCCGGTTGCAATAACATTTATATTCTACATTTTCAGTGCTTACAATATGATATTCTATACCCTTCAACACCTGTCTGAAAAGCTCATCCATTCCATCTTCATCAATAATCGTTGTAAGCTGATCCATATAGAAAATATTATCTTCAAGTTTTTCAATAAGCTTTTCATCTGCCCCGGGCATAAGCTGAACAATAAATCCTCCGGCTGCTTTAACCGAACAATCAGTATCTACGAGAACACCCAGTGCACATGCAGACGGAATTTGCTCACTTTTCAATAAATACGACGTTATATCCTCTGCTATTTCCCCGCTTACAAGTTCAGTTGACCCAACATACGGCTCTTTTAATCCTATATCCCGGCTGACAGTTAACATCCCGGCTTTTCCGACTGCTCCTCCAACGTTTAGTTTACCATCCTCCCGAAGCGGCAAATCAACACTTGGATTACCTACATATCCGCGAACATTACCTTTATTATCTGAAACTGCTACAACTCCCGAAATCGGACCATCTCCTCCAACACGAATCGTCAGAGATGCATTATCCTCTTTCATAGCATTACCTAATATTGAAGCTACACTCAGTGTTCTTCCCAAAGCGGCAATCGCCGTAGGAGAACAATTATGAATCTGCCTTGCTCTTTCAACAATATCACGGCTTTCAATGGCGGCCATTTTAATAAACCCGTCAGCCGCTGTAGCTCTTATAATCTTACCCATTATTACTGAACTGCAGGCTCAAAATCTTCCTTACCATGATGGCAAAGCGGACATGTATAGTCATCCGGGAGCTCTCCGTCACACGGCTCAAAGTGACCGCAAATTGAACATACATATCCTTTCTGCTGAACTTTCTTAACGGGAACAACATGTTCAAAGTCCTCTTTTCCATGATGACAAAGCGGGCATGTGAAATCATCAGGAAGCTCAGCACCTTCATGGAAATATCCGCAAACCTTACAGATATATCCTTCAGTCTCAGCAGGAGCCGGATTCTTCTTCGGCTTAATATGTGCATGATAATAAGCATAGGTACAGGATTTTCCGCCAGAAAGGACCTTTGCCTCAACAACATTTGCAATATAAACAGTCTGTGTTTCAACGTCCCGAACATCTATCACTTCACAGGACAATACAGCATTCGTATATTTAGGAATATATCTTATTCCGTTTAATGTTCTTTCATCCCCGGTGCAATCAGCAAATTTATCAACATCTCTCCCTGACTGAAAACCAAAATGCTCAAAAACAGAATACGGAGCATCTTCCGTAAGAATTGAAATATTAAACTTCCCCGCCTTTGCAACCATATCACATGTATAATTCTTTTTTATTACAGATATCGTAAGCTTTCTGGGCTGAGAAGAAGAAACCTGGCAGGCAGTATTAATTATACATCCATAGTCTTTCCCATCTACCCGCGTAGTCAGAACTTCTACGCCATACGTCATATTTTTAAATGCTCCGTCATCAACAGGCAATCCTTCTGCTTTTGAGACGGAACCTCCCTCAAAAACCTTAACTTCCGGGCAAATATCATCAGCAATTTTCTGCGCCAAAGCCTCAATCTCTGCAATCTGATTATCCTTCAATGAAGATTTTAAAGTAATATTATCAAAAACAAATTCAGCGCCCTTTAACTTCTCTAATTCTTTTCTCATAAGACTTCCGCTGGCAGGCGCCCAAGACCCATTCTCCATAATAGCAATCTTACGATTACAGAGATTATGATTAACTAAATCATGAATAAGATTTTCCATTGTTACAAAAATTCCGGCATTATAGGTTGTTGCTGCCAAAACAAGATGACTGCAGCGAAATGCATTTGCAACAATATAACTTGCAGGCGTTACAGATGTATCAAACATTCTCACCTTTACGCCTTTTTCAACAAGTTTTCCCGCTAAAATATTAGCGGCATTTTCAGTATGCCCGTAAACTGAAGCATATGCAAGACAAACGCTCTTCTCCTCAGGAGTATAAGAGCTCCATTGCAAATACTTCTCAAGAAAATCTCCAAAATGAGCCCTCCAAACAGGACCGTGAAGCGGACAGACAAAATTCAGCTCCAAACCGGCTGCTTTCTTTAAAACACTTTGAACCTGAGCTCCATATTTGCCCACAATATTCGTGTAATAACGCCTTGCCTCATCCAAATTCTCTCCGAAAAAGTCTCCTTCATCAGCAAAAAGACGCCCATTCAATGCCCCAAAGGTTCCAAAAGCATCCGCAGAGAATAAAATCTTATCTGTCAAATCATACGTCATCATCACTTCAGGCCAATGAACCATCGGAGCCATAACAAAAGTCAGATTATGCTTGCCAGTTGAAAATGTATCGCCTTCTTTTACAATGTTAAGCTTCCCTGAAAAATCAATATCAAAAAACTGACCAAGCATTGTTTCAATTTTACTATTACAAATAATCTTTATTTCAGGATATCTGGAAATAAGAGCTTCTATCGTATAAGCATGATCCGGCTCCATATGCGAAATAACAAGATAATCAAGCTTTCTGCCATTTAAAGTATGTTTAATATTTTCAAAAAATACCTGATAAACAGCTTTATCAACAGTATCAAATAATACAGTCTTTTCATCTAACAGCAAATATGAATTATATGATACTCCATCAGGCACCCCATAAACTCCTTCAAAACATGCAAGCCGCCTGTCATCGGCTCCAACCCACACTAAGTCATTTGTTACATTTCTTGTAAAATACATTATATAATCCTCCCAGTAAACAATAATAAGAATTATTACTATAATTATAGCCTTATTTCGCTGTTTGTCAACTAATTAATTCGATAAATAATCGAGTTCATCAGCCGTCAGTTCAATACTTATGGCATCAATATTCTCCTGCATTCTTAAAGGAGATTTTGTACTAATAACTGCGAAAACATTGATTTGCTGTCTGTAAAGCCAGCTTAATGCAATCTGAGAAACCGAGCAGCCTTTCTTAAACGCAAGCTCTTCACATTTCGCAAGCTTTTCAAAATTTTCTTTATACCCATACCCTTTCATCGCAGGTTCATCAAGGAGCTGTGATGCTCTTTCAAAATCTGTACTCTTAATTCTTCCCGAAAAAATTCCCCTTCCCAAACTTGAATATGCCACAACCGGCATCTGATTATTTCTATACCATTCTCTGGCTTCTTTATTTTCATCCCCTGTTATTGTAACAGTTCCCCAACCCCAGGGATCTCCGGCCTGATGCGCAAGAGAAAAATTCGGAGACGAAACAGAAAAAGGAATTAAATTATGCGCATATGCATATTCATTTGCCTCTTCTATCCTCTGATAGGTCCAATTAGATCCTCCGAATGCGCCGATTTTACCTTCTGAATACAACGCATTCATTATTTCAACTACTTCTCCGGCCGGGACATCGGGGTCATCCCTATGCAAAAGATATATATCGAAATAATCCGTATGTAGATATTCTCTTGATACAGCATAATCATCTCTGATATCCTTTTCTGAAACCCTTTTATGCCCATCTTCCGGATGTGCGCATTTCGTAAGCAAAACAATTTCATCTCTATGCCCGTATTTTTCAAGCCAATGCCCTACAGATTTTTCTGCTAATTTATAATTCCTCGCCGTATCAATAAAATTAATTCCCAAAGAGAATATTCCCTCAAAAACTTCATCTGCATATTCTCCATCTAAATAAGGAGAACAGGCTGTACCATAAATAATTTCAGAACATTTCTTATTAACATACGGTATTTCCTTATAATTCATTTCTTACCTCCAAGTTTTTCGTATATTGTCTGCGCTATTCCAACCTCTTCATTTGTCGGAATAATTAATACTTTCACCTTTGAATTATCTGCAGAAATTTCACCTTTTCCCTGAAGCTTAAGATTCTTTTCCTTATCAATTTTTACTCCTAAAACAGCTAATCCGCAACATATCTTTTCTCTTATCAGTGATGAATTCTCTCCAATTCCGGCTGTAAATACAAGATAATCGAGTCCCTGAAGTTCTGCATAAAAAGCACCTACATATTTTATCACCTGCGAGCAATACATGTCTATTGCTAGCTTTGCCCGTTCATTCCCATTTCTGGCAGCTTCCTCAATTTCTCTTAAATCATTGCTAACTCCGGAAATTCCAAGTAACCCACCGTTTTTATCAATTCCTCTCATTATATCGTCAAATTTCATTCCTTTATCCAAAAGATACGGAATAATATATGCATCCATGTCTCCGCATCTGTTAGCATGAGGAATACCTGTCTGAAGAGAAAAACCAAAAGACGTATCAACAGATTTTCCGTTTTCTATTGCACAAATTGAACCGCTTCCACCCATATGACATGATATTAATCTATAAGAATTACCTGCTATCTTGGATATTTCCCGAGAAATATATCCGTGACTTGCTCCATGAAATCCATATTTCTGAATCCCATATGTTTCATACCATTCATAAGGAACTGCATACATTTTCCTTTCAATCGGAATTGTTGTGTGAAAAGCTGTTTCAAAACACCCAATCATAGGAGTAAAAGGAAGAAGCTTTTTAAATTCCTTTATTGCCGCAATATACGGCGGATTATGAGCCGGAGCTACACTGATAAATTCCTCCATACCGGAAATTACTTCATCTGTAAGCTCATGAACCCCCAAATATCCTTTTGCTAAAACTGTTTTAAAACCGACTGCTTTTAATTCTGAAATATTTTTAATATAACCGACTTTCTCATCTAATAAATAACTTAAAAAAATATTAATCCCTGTTACATAATCGGGAACCGGTTTATTCTCCTGTTTTATTTCCTGCCCTATTATATTGTTTTTATAAGAAATTATCGCATCGGTCCGCCCAACTCTTTCAACTTTTCCCTCAACCAGAATCCTATCATCAGGCATATTAAAAAGTTTATATTTTAAAGATGTACTTCCCGCATTACACACTAATATCAGCATAACGACCTCCTGTTTTTTATTATTTTACTATGTGAAAAGCACCTTTGCAATTAATATGAAATTTTAGTAAAATTATATTGCAATCTGGTAACAAAAGTGATATATTAAAATTACAATGTAATTCTTATTCCTGAGGTGATATAAATGAATAAAAAAATAACCAGTTTACTTTTAATTTTTTGCTTAATGATCCCATTTTTTACATCATCTGCTTTTGCCGCAAAAGATTATTCTCCTTATATTCAGCAGATTACAATCAAAGACGGCGATACGATTTCTGATATTTGCAAAAAAAGTAATATGGATTATTATGATGTCCTTAATTCCATATTGATTGTTAACGGTTTATCTGATTCATCATCATTAAATACTATCCGTGCAGGGCAAAAATTATATATACCTAAATCACCGGCAGATGCTGAAACAATTGTTAAGCTTCACGATGCGGTTATAAGCGCAGTTGTTCCCGCTTCAAACATTACCAAATACACTGTTAAATCCGGCGATACTCTATACAACATTTGCCTTTCTCTTAAGATTAATCTTTCTAACTGCCAGGACGCAATTATCAGCCTGAACGGCTGGTCAGGCGGAAATGATCTGACAACCATTTATGCCGGACAAACTATTCTCCTGCCGGTTTCTGATACCGTTGCAAAAAGCATTTCCTCAACTATTGCCAAAGCAAATGATATGAACATTAACGTAAGTGCTAATTCTTCTGATGAGTTTCAATACTATATAGTTGAATATACTCTTTCAAACGGAGAATCCATTAAATATGCCGAACAACAGCTTGGCATTGAATATAATGACGACGTTATAGAAAAAGTTAAAGCACTAAATAATCTTGATAATCTTAATCTGGTTTTAGCCGGGAAAAAATATCTTCTTCTTTCTGCAACTGCCGACAATGCAAAATATGCTGTTTATTCTCACAAGGTTGTTTCCGGTGATACTGCTGCATATGTATGTAATCTCTTCGGTACCGAATACAATAAAGTTTCCGATTTGTTGACGAAACTTAATACAAAAGCAAGCTTCCCTGCGCTTAAGACTGACCAATCTGTTCTGTTTATAGCTGCTCGCGAAGGCGAAAACGGAAAGACTCCAATTATTATTAAATAATCAAAAATTTTACTTATTTATTATTTTACCCCGTCATTATAAATAATGACGGGGTATTTTTAATGCTTATTTTATTCTCTTATTTTTTACCGGAACAGAATTGCTTTTCTTCCTTACAACAAGCTTTTTCTCTTTTTTCTTTTCTTCAATATACGGAAACTCAAATATAACCGACTCATATGGCCTTAAAGAATACATTATCATATTCTGATGCCCGTCGCACTCATGATCAATCGTTATTACAGGAGGAATTCCTCCCTCAATTTCATATGGGTTTCCGCCTCCGGGAAGACTGTCATACGTACTGAATATTCTCTTATACATCCCGCTTATCGGAACCCCGCATGTATAATCATAATGTTCAATCGCCGAAAAACTGCAAACAACTAGCAATGCCTTTTCATAATTCCACGGATTTCTGCGAATAAATGAAATGATATTTCTATCCGCATCGTTTTTATTAATCCATTCAAAAGTCCTGTAATCCTTAGAATCTGAATAAAGGCACGAATATGTCCTGTAAACAGAATTAAGATTCCTCACACACTGTAAAACATCTCTATGTCCAAAATCATTTGCAAAATCCCAGTTGATTGAACGGTTTTCATCCCATTCTCTGTCTTCTGCAAATTCCTGACCCATAAACAAAAGCTTCTTTCCGGGAATTGTATACTGAAAAGTATACAATGTTTTTAATCCTCCCAACTTATCTTCAATTCCCCCGGGAAATTTTTCCAACATTGAATGCTTTAAATGAACTACCTCATCATGAGATAATACAAGCACCCAATTTTCCTGAAAAGCATAATCTATCGTATGCGTTAATGCTCCATGGTGATGGGTTCGGAAAACCGGATCTTTTTTTATATATTTCAAAGTATCATTCATCCACCCCATATCCCATTTAAACATAAATCCAAGACCGCCATCCTGTTCACTCTGCGTAACACCTTCAACTATTGACGAATCTTCTGCAATAAGATATGCATTTGCATATTTCTTAACAGCGTAATTAAGCTGTTTTAAAAACTCCGTACTTTCAAGATTTTCCGGCCCTCCGTAAACATTCGGGCGCCACTGCTTTCTTCCAAAACTGTTATAAAGCATAGACGCAACAGCATCCACTCTAAGCGCATCAATATGGAACTCTTTAATCCAATAAAATGCACTTGAAATCAAAAAACTCCTGACTTCAGGTTTTCCATGATCAAAAGCTTTCGTCCCCCATTCGGGATATTCTGCCCTTAACGGATCTGCATTTTCATATAAAGGAGAACCATCAAACGTTTCCAATCCAAAACTGTCTTTCGGAAAATGCGCAGGAACCCAATCAAGAATTACTCCTATATTACGTTGGTGAAGAACATCAACAAAGTATCTGAAATCATCCGGCGTTCCGTAACGACTCGTCGGAGCGAAAAAACCTGTAACCTGATATCCCCAGGAACCATCAAACGGATATTCACATATTCCTATTAATTCGACATGCGTATACCCCATATAATTAAGATACTCGGCTAGCTGATTACCTAAATCTCTATAATTAAGAAAACCATCTTCTCCTCTTGAATAATCTTTCTTCCATGAACCCAAATGAACTTCATATATTGCCATCGGATCAGACAGCACTTTATCTATATTCCGTTCTGCCTGATATTCTTCATCATGCCAGTCATAACCATCAAGGCTGACAACTTTTGATGCATTATTCGGACGAAGTTCACTATAAAATGCATATGGATCAGATTTATATCTTTTCACGCCATCTTCTCCGGTAATCGCAAAACGATATGAATCCCACTGCTTAGCATACGGCACAAACTTTTCCCATACACCACCGATTATCGGTTCCATACATCCGGTATCTTCACTCCACCCGTTTGCTTCAGTTATTACAGCAACATATTTCGCATTCGGAGCCCAAACCGTAAAAAGCACTCCCGGTATGCCCTTTTCTTCACAAATATGCGCTCCCATTTTTTTATATATTTCATAATTTGTTCCGTCATGAAAAAGATAACTGTCATATTCTGAATAATGATCCATCATGCTCTCCTCTCAAACCGTAACATATATTGCTGCACTCATAGCAGGAAGAACAATTTCTGCCCCACCATCTGATATTTCTGTTATTTTATAATCTGATTCATATCCTTCACGGGAAGTTAAAAACCTTCGGGAAATTTTTTGCCCATCTTTAATTCCGGCATTAACAGCCCGAAGCGAAAATTCCCTTTCTTCTTCTGAAACATTAACAACTACAAATACTGCTTTTTCTTTATTAAACCGCGCATATCCTATCGCTCCGTTTTGAGCAATAAGCGGTATAAACGAACCTTCCTTCAAAAAAGGAAATTCCTGCCTGACTTTTGCAATTTCCCGATGAAAATCTACTAACTCAACATCTTCATTTCCCCAGGGATATGCTCTCCTGTTATCAGGATCTGTCCATCCAACAAGTCCGGCTTCATCTCCATAATAAATTGCAGGACATCCCGGCCATGTCATTTGAATTACAACTGCCTGTTTATATACAGCCTTATCTATTCCTTCTCCTGCTTTTTCATTTCCAAAATTCGAAATTCTTCCAACCTGTCTATTTGTCCTCGTCAAAAATCTTGAATGATCATGGTTTGATAACTGATTCATTGCGCAAAGCAAAGAAGGCCTTTCAAACGCTGCCATATTCTTCAGAATTGAATCAAAAAACACCTCACCGTTTTTATATAAGTCATCACGTTTTTCTTCACTATGTTTTTCCATCCCCGTTAAAAAATAAGACAGCGGATCCATAAACGCATCATAATTCATTACCGTATCCCATTCATCTCCCTTAAGCCAATCCCGGGGATTTCCATAATGCTCCGCTATTATCAAAAGCTCCGGATTCACCGCCTTCAACCTTAATCGGAATTCTTTCCAAAACTCATGATTAAAAGTCATAGAATGTCCTAAATCTGCAGCAACATCAAGCCTCCATCCATCAATAGAATATGGCGGCTTTGCCCATTTTTCCGCAATTGAAAATACTGCTTCCTTTAATTTCCCGGATTCTTCATAATTAAGCTTCGGAAGCGTTATATGCCCCCACCAACCTTCATATTCAGAAAACTTCAACGCCCCTCCCGAAGAAAATTTGAAAAATTCTCTATACGGACTATTTACATCCTGATATGCACCCTTTTCATAACCAGGTTTTTCTAAATATATACCCTCCCGGTCCATCCATTTATTAAATGATCCGCAATGATTAAAAACTCCATCCAATATAATTTTCATTCCGCGGGAATGCATCTCATCGCATAAAGATGCAAATAACGCATTACTTGCATCTAGATTCTTTCGACTTGTGACTCTTTTTATATATCTGACAGCATAACCGTTATGTTTTTCCCACTCCTCCATAGCATAATCTGTATCTTCTGCAATCACGCCAAAATGAGGATCAATATAATCATAATCCTGTATATCATATTTATGACTCGAAGGAGATAAGAAAATCGGATTGAAATAAATAACTTCAACCCCTAAACTTTGAATATAATCAAGCTTTTTTCGAACCCCTTCCAAATCTCCACCATGAAATACCGCAATATCTCCATCCTTTGGCAACTCATCCCACGGCACTTTACGCGAATGACTCACCAAATAATAATACTCATTATCGCAAACATCATTTAACTGATCACCATTATTAAACCTATCAACAAAAATCTGATATTCAATTGCACCCTTAGCCCACGCCGGAACATGAAATCCCGGCATAAATCTGAATGCATACTCTTCTGCTTGTCCGCTTTGCCTCGCCCCTAATTTATCATATATTATTTTACCAAATTCCAGCTCTGCAACAAAACAATACGCCATTTCTTCAGATGAACATACTATCGTCACTTTATAAAAATCAAAAAAAGCATCCCTGCTTTCTTTTTTCATAACAACCGCTATATCTGAAGCAAATAAATAAAGATATGCTTTTTTAACAATGTCCTTAGGACAGCGAAAAAACAATTCCACTTCCTGCCCTGCATCAGGTTCAGACGGAAAGCGGTAATCTTCAGACTCATCAGCAAAAAATGCTGACAATATATTGTTTTTTTCCTCTTCTGTCATTGAATTTCAATTACCGTCAAACGGGTTCCTTTCACCGTAAATCTAATATTATTCCCGTCAAAACTCATTCCGTAAATCCTGTTTTCATCATTTTGATATCTCGGACGGGGATCACATGATAAAACCTCTTTTATTATATTTTTCTTCTCCTCAGACAACGCTTTATCTGATTTCTCAGAAAAAACAACCTCCAAATAATCGTCCGGCTTTGGCGAAAAACCATCTTTCGCATCTTTTACAATGTCTGCATAAGGAACATATGGCTTTATATCAAAAATCGGGGTCCCGTTTAAAAGATCTGCACCCCCTACAACAAGCACCGGTCCTTCATTTTGCGTTTTTTCAATTCCGATAAGCCTTACGCATGAAAGCCCTAAGCTATTTGGCCTGAACGGAGATCTCGTAGCAAAAACACCCATTTTTTCATTTCCTCCAAGCCTCGGAGGCCGGACTGTAGGATTCCATTTCCTATCTGTATTCTCAGAAAACTGCCATATCAGCCATATATGAGAATACTCGGTTATTCCTCGAAAAGCATCCTCATTCCGGTATTCTTCTTCAAAAACTATCCTCGCGCGTAACCCCTCAACTATCCCTGCCTGCCGAGGGATTCCAAACTTTGTCTCAAAATCGCTTTTAATATATGCTATTGGTTTAATAACATATTCTTCACTCATGCCATTTTCTCCAACGCGACAAGCGCTTCCATCGCAACTGCATTTATTGCCATATGAAGGAAAATTGGCGCCCAAATCGTTTCTGTTTTTTCATAGCATCTGCAAAGAACAAAGCCTGCAGGAATATATTGGATTAAATATATCCAATATGTTGCATCTGTTAAAGCATATGCAGCAACATGATATAATGCAAATAGTCCAATCGTAACAATATATGCCAATAGTCTATTTCGCTTTGTCAATGATAAAAAAATACCGCCCCTGAAAATCACTTCTTCAACAATAGGTGCAAGGAAAACCGCTGTAGCCGTCATTACTCCCCGGGCATTTACGGCAATATCAACGATTGCATTATTATTCAAATTATTAACAGCATCTCCCCAGCCGAAAAGCTTTGAAATGCCAATTACGATATATGAAGAAATCATATTAAGAGCAGTCATTGCAATATATCCTGCAATTATTGCAAATACACAACCCCTTATGTTATCACATAAGGGGTCAAATTCCCTTCTCAAAAAAGAAAACTCTGCAATAAGTATATATAGCGCACCTATTCCATAAACAGCCAATTCGCCAAAAGATTCCGGAAAAGCGTCTTTTACAATCATTTCCGAAATAAGCCACGGCAAAACGTAAAAATGAACCGGAAGCCAAATTATCGCCATTATTGCCTCCCGGCGAGTCATACTACTTTTAAATTCTTTTCTCTGATTAATACTTTTCCCGCTCAACTTTTAACCATCCTTTGAAGCTCATTAAGCAAATTCATTGCTTCCATAGGAGTCATTGAATTAAGATCTGTTGCTTCTAAAATTTTTCTTACTTCATCTTTTCCAATATCAGAAAAAGATATCTGATTATCAAAACTATCAAATGAGTCGGTATCTGCAATTACTGCTGTTCCGCTTTTTTCAAATTCTCTTAAATACTCATTCGCCCGCTTAATTATTCCTTCCGGAAGTCCGGCAAGTTTTGCAACTTCTATGCCATAACTGTCATCTGCCGCGCCTCTTAAAATTTTCCTCAAAAAAACAAGCGTTCCTCCCTGTTTTTTCGCTGAAATATTATAATTCCTAACACCCCTTATTTCTCCTTCCAATGCCGACAATTCATGATAATGAGTTGCAAACATGGTTTTTGCCCCTAATTTCTTTTTATCTGCACAATATTCCAAAACTGCCCGTGCAATTGCCATTCCGTCAAACGTTGATGTTCCTCTTCCTATCTCATCCAATATCAGCAATGATGAAGACGTTGCATATTTAATAATATTTGCCATTTCGTTCATTTCAACCATAAATGTTGAATGCCCTGATGCCAAATCATCCGACGCTCCGATTCTGGTAAATACTCTGTCAACTATTCCGATAGTAGCTGCTCTTGCCGGAACAAATGATCCCATTTGCGCCATAAGTGCTATCAACGCTGTTTGACGCATATAAGTTGATTTTCCTGCCATGTTCGGGCCGGTTATAATTGCAACTCTGTCTTCTTCCGTATTTAAAACCGTATCATTCGGAACAAATGGAATATCTTTCATTGCGACTTCTACAACCGGGTGACGCCCTTCAATAATAGTAATACTCCCGGACGTATCAATTTCCGGCAAAGTATATCCATTATGAACCGCAACAGACGCGAAAGAGCAAAGAACATCAAGTTCCGCAATCGCCTCTGCTGTTCCCTGAATTCTTATTACTTCTGAAGCAATTCTATCCCGAATTTCAACAAAAAATCCATATTCAATATCATTAATTCTATCTCTGGCATTTAAAAGCGTGTTTTCCAATTCTTTTAATTCCTGCGTATAATATCTTTCGTTTGAAACCAGCGTTTGCTTTCTGATATATTCCTCAGGAATTTTCCCTTCTCCTGCAGATCTCGGAACATCAATGTAATACCCAAACACTTTATTATATCCGACTTTTAGTTTTTTTATACCGGTTCTAACTCTTTCGCGTTCTTCCAAATCTTTTACCATTTGAGCGCCGTTATCCCGGATATTTCTCAAATTATCAAGTTCTTCGCTATAACCTTTTCTGATTATTCCGCCTTCTCTTACTGAAAAAGGAGGATCATCACAAACCGCATTATCAATTATTACCCGAATATCCTCAAGTGCATCCATCTGCGCAATATCTGCAAGCATTGATCCGGAAAAAGCTTTAAGTTCATTTTTTATTTCCGGAATAGCAGCAGCGCAATCTGCAAGAATCCGTAAATCCCGGCCTCCGGCCGTTCCATAAACACATCTTCCTGCAAGCCTTTGTAAATCACTAATATCTTTTAATTTCAGTATTATTTCTTCACGCCTGACATTATCGTTTACAAGATCATTTACTCCCTGAAGTCTTCGCCTTATTTCAAGAACCGAAAGTAACGGCCTTTCAACCCATGCCCGCATCATTCTTGAACCCATAGGCGTCTTTGTCTTATCAAGAACCCACAATAAAGAACCCTTTTTTTCTCCTGTTCTGAGAGATTCTGTAAGCTCCAAATTCCGACGGGTCGCCCAATCAAGTTCCATATATTTCCCGCCGTTAAAAATATCTATCCGATTAATATGGCTTAAATCAAATTTTTGGGTTTTATCTATATATTTTAAAAGTGATCCAACTGAAACTGCTGCATCTCTTGCAGTTTCCATTCCCAATAGATTCAGGTTTTCTGCATTAAACTGCAAACAAACCCGCGCGCAGGCTTTTTCCTCATCAAATTCCTCTCCTCCAAATTCAATCATTGAATTTAATTTGTCATTAATAAATGATACTATTATTGAATTCTTCATACTCTTCGGGCAAAGAAGCACTTCTTTGGGAGAAAAGCGCGTAAGTTCATTAAGCAAATGACTCACAATTCCATTTTCGTACTCCGCACAATAAAGCTCTCCCGTTGTTATATCACAAAACGCAATCCCTCCATGTGTTCCATTTAAAAACACAGATGCGATATAATTACTTCTGCTCTCATCCAGCATGGAGCTTTCCGTAACGGTTCCGGGAGTTATTACGCGTATTACGTCTCTCTTTACAAGTCCTTTTGCCAGCGCAGGATCTTCTGTTTGCTCACAAATAGCAACCTTATGACCTTTTGCTATAAGTTTTGCTATATATGTTTCCGCTGCATGATAAGGAATCCCGCACATTGGCGTTCGATCTTCCGGATTTTCAACATTTCTGTCCCGGGTTGTTAACGCTAAATCTAAATCTTTTGATGCAATATATGCATCTTCATAAAACATCTCATAAAAATCTCCCAAACGGAAAAAGAGGAGACAATCTTTATATTGCTCCTTAATTTCCAAATATTGCCTTTTCATGGGTGTTAATTCTGCCATTAATTATTCTTCCTGACTATTATTTTCTTAAGCACTCTGAAATATATCTTGCTACATATACTCCACTTGCTGAAGCGTGAGAGAGAGAATGCGTTACACCGCTACCGTCTCCTATAACAAACAACCCCTTATGCTCTGTTTCTAAATTTTTATCAAGTTCAACTTCCATATTATAAAATTTTACTTCAACGCCATAAAGAAGCGTATCATCATTTGCCGTTCCCGGAGCAATTTTATCCAGCGCATAAATCATTTCCACAATACTGTCCAAAATTCTTTTGGGCATAACAAGACTTAAATCCCCGGGAGTTGCTTTTAACGTAGGAACAATAAAAGCTTTTTCAATTCTCTTTGCCGTACTTCTTTGCCCTCTTATAAGATCTCCGAACCTCTGAACCATCACTCCTCCTCCAAGCATATTAGACAATCTTGCAATACTTTCTCCATAACCATTTGAATCTTTAAACGGCTCTGTAAAATGCTTGGAAACAAGAAGCGCAAAATTAGTATTATTTGTTTTTAAAGCCTCATCTTCATAGCTATGCCCATTAACTGTTACTATTCCGTTAGTGTTCTCAGTAACTACTGCTCCACGAGGATTCATACAAAACGTCCTGACTAAATCCTGATATTTCTCAGTCTTATAAACAATTTTGCTCTCATATACTTCATCTGTTATATGTTTAAAAACATCTGCAGGAAGTTCAACGCGAACTCCTATATCAACACGGTTTGAATTTGTTTTAATATCAAGCTTTCTGCAAAGATTCTCCATCCATTTACTTCCGCTTCTGCCAACAGATATTATACATCTTTCACATATAAAAGCCTTATCTTTCGTCAAGACTTCATAACCGCCATCAACAATTTTTACATCAAGGACAGGCGTCATAAAAAACATATCTGTTTTCTTTTTCAGGCAATTATAAATACTTGTTAAAACTTCATAATTAATATCTGTCCCCAAATGACGGACTGATGCATCCAACAAATGCAAACCATTCCTCAGACATTGCGTTTTAAGTTCAGAATTCGCAGTAGAATAAAGCTTTGTTTTATTTCCTCCATGTTTAGCATTTATTCCATCAACATACTCCATAAGTTCAAGCGCAGTATCCTTCCCTATATATTCATGAAGGGTACCTCCGAACTCATTCGTAATATTATATTTCCCATCAGAAAATGCTCCAGCTCCTCCAAACCCATTCATAACTGAACACGTTTCGCAGCTGATACATTTCATTATTTTCTTTCCATCAATCGGGCATTTCCTTTGCTCAAGAGGCCTTCCGGATTCAAATATTGCAATTTTTAATTCCGGATTCAAATTCGATAATTCATACGCAGAAAAAATTCCCCCCGGACCGGCTCCGACAATTATTACATCATAATCTTTTTTCATATTATAAAACCTCTCCATATAATGCCCATGTATTTCCATCAGTTATCTTAACATCTTTAAACTGCCCAATTAAATCCTTACTCCCTCTTAAATGGACAAGTCTTCCCCCATTTGTTCTCGAAGATAAATTATACTCTTCTTTTCCTGTTTCTCCGTCTATTAAAACCCTCTGAATTGTTCCGATATACGCTGCGTGTTTTTCTCCTGATATTCTATTAGCCAATTCAGTTAGTTCATCAAAATGAACCTGCTTTTCTTCTCTTGTAAACGGATCTTCCATTTTTGCTGCAGGCGTCCCAACTCTTTTTGAATAAATAAAAGTAAACATTGCATCATATCTGACTTTTTCACAAAGAGAAAGCGTATCATTAAATTCCTGTTCAGTTTCTCCCGGAAACCCAACTATTATATCTGTTGTCAATACAAGATCAGGCATATATTCTCTTGCCAGCTCTACCTGAGAAATATAATGTTGACGGTCATAATGACGATTCATTACTTTTAATATTCTATCATTTCCGGACTGAACCGGCAAATGAAGCTGATGCGCACATTTTTTGCATTCTGCCATCGTTTTAAAAAGTTTTTCCGTAGCATCTTTCGGATGACTCGTCATAAATCTTATAACAAACTCTCCCGGAATATCATTTATCATACGAATTAAATCCGCAAAATCTATTCCTCCCGGTAAATCTTTTCCATAAGAGTTAACATTCTGCCCTAAAAGCGTAATATCTTTATATCCTGCCTCAACAAGCGCTTTTGCTTCTGCTACAATATTTTCCGGTAAACGGGAACGTTCTCTTCCTCTAACATACGGCACAATGCAATATGAGCAAAAATTATTACAACCATACATAACCGACAACCAAGCCTTTACAATCCCGTCTCGTTTTAACGGAATTCCCTCTGCTACAGCCCCGTCATCCTTTTGCGTTGCAAAAATTCTCTTATTCCCTGTCAACACCTTATAAAATAACTCCGGAAATCTCCAAAGCTCATGCGGGCCAAAAACAAGATCTACTATGGGATACGACATCTTTATTTTTTGCGCCATATGCTCTTGCTGAACCATACATCCACACACAGCTATTATCTGATTTGGTTTTGCTTTCTTTGTATGATTAAGAGCTCCTACATTCCCTAACACTCTCATTTCCGCGTGCTCTCTTACAGCACACGTATTAACAATTATCACATCCGCTTCAAATTCATTCTGCGTGAAGCCATATCCCATTTCGGATAAATATCCTCTGATTTTTTCACTATCTGCCTCATTTTGCTGACAACCATATGTATCTACCATTGCCAGAAAATGATTTTCTTCAGAATTCAATAAATTCCGGATATCCCGGCAAATATTAAGTTGCTTGTTCACTTCAGAAACATCAATTATTTTTCTTTCGTACATTTTATTCTCTCCAAAAAACACACTGCAATCCATTTTGTAGTTTAGCATAAAACCTATAGCGTTTTCAACAGAAATAAAGTATAATAATGTAAACTATGGAGGCTTAAATATGTCTGTTATTAATATTCTCTCCCCGCATGTTGCTGATCTTATTGCCGCCGGCGAAGTCGTTGAACGCCCAAGCTCAGTCGTAAAAGAATTATTAGAAAACGCTGTCGATGCAGGGGCAAAAAACATAATTTGCGAAATTCAAAATGGCGGATCAACATATATCCGCGTAACTGATGACGGATGCGGAATGACTGCAGATGATGCGGGAATTGCCTTTACCCGCCACGCTACATCCAAACTTAAAGACGAACACGGGCTTGAAAGCATCTCTACCATGGGATTCAGAGGTGAAGCATTAGCTGCAATTTCATCTGTATCAAGAATAGAGCTTGTAACCCGTCAACCTCAATCTTCTGAAGGAACTCGCATAATATTAGATGGAGGAGATATTTGCGATATGTCTTCATTCGGCTGTCCTGACGGAACAACCATAATTGTGAAAGATTTGTTTTTTAACACTCCCGCCAGGCAAAAATTCTTAAAATCCGACAGAAGTGAAGCTTCTGCCTGTACGCTTACAGCTCTGCGCTGCGCTCTCAGCCATCCTGATATTTCCATAAGAATGATTAAAGATAATTCTGAAGAATTCTTTTCTCCGGGAGACGGCCGAATTGACTCATGCATTTATTCTCTTTTAGGAAGAGATGAAGCTGCCTCTATGCTTTCCTGCAAAAGTTCTCTGGATTCAATGCGGCTTGCAGGTTATATATCTTCTCCATCAGACTGCCGCGGAAACAGAACACATCAATTTTTCTTCGTAAACGGCAGATTTATAAAATCTCAACTTCTGCAGACAGCTTTGGAGCAAGCATATAAAAATTCTTTACTTACCGGAAGATATCCCTCCTGCGTTTTATATCTTTCTCTTCCTTTTAATGCAGTTGATGTTAACGTTCATCCTGCGAAAACAGAAATCCGTTTTGCTAATGAAAAAGCTGTTTTTGATTTTATATATCAATCTGTTAAACTCGCTCTTGAAGGAGAAGACAGATTAACCTCAATTCCTTCAGTTCTCCCTCAACCTCAACAAACAGCTTCTCCAAAAACAACCCTTCAAAACACTGTTTGGCAACAAGATTATCTGGCATCAGGTTCTATTGAGTATGAACCTCAGACGAAAATCTCTTCTGAAATTTTTTATCCGACTGTGCAAAATTCACAGGAAACTCAAAAACCCATATCTTTTAAGGCTTTTTCACAAAATGCAGAAAAAGATGTTGAAAACTCTGTTCAAAATGTTGAAAAAACAGAACCAATATACCACAATATATTGGGGGAAGCTTTTAAAACTTACATAATTGTTGAGCAAAACGGAGAAATTTTACTAATAGATAAACACGCTGCTCATGAACGTATTATTTTCGACCGGTTAAAACTAAACGCAGAAGAGATTCCATCCCAATTGCTTATTTCCCCTGAAACTATCTCTGTAAGCGATGAAGATTCCGAAATTATAGAAAAAAACGGTTCTCTTCTAACCTCTTTAGGATTCGAAATCGAACCATTCGGTCAAAACACTTTTATTGTCAGAGGTGTTCCTGCTGACATGAACGCAGGAGACATTCCGGCCTCTCTTGAAGAAATATGCGAAAAACTCAAGCAAGAGAAAACATTATCCGCCTCATCTGTCCGGGACGAAATACTTCATACGGTTGCCTGCAAAGCCGCTATCAAAGCCGGTTGGAATACATCGAATGAGGAATTACATGCATTAGTAGATGCCGTTACTTCAGAACAAATTAAATATTGTCCTCATGGTCGGCCTGTCTCTGTTATCATAACAAAAGAAGACCTTGGCAAACTTTTTAAACGGATTACTTAAAAATGAACAAAGTTATTGTTATTACCGGTCCAACCGCTTCCGGAAAAACTTCGCTTTCTTTAGCCCTTGCCAATGCCATTCAAGGCGAAATCGTTTCTGCAGATTCTATGCAAATCTATCGGGGAATGGACATCGGAACCGCTAAAGCATCTCCTGAAGAACAAGCACAAGTTAAACATCATATGATTGACATTATTTCTCCTAATGAAGATTATTCTGTTGCAAAATTTGTAAATGATGCTTCATTATGCTGCGAGAATATCATAAGCCGTGGAAAAATCCCGATAATTACAGGCGGAACCGGTTTATATGTAGACTCTCTCATATGCGGTAGGGAATTCGGAGAAAACGATTCCTCGTTGAAACTCCGTAAAATATTAAATGAAAAATACGAATCTCTAGGTGG
>R21__coassemble_1038_pt1 | contig 20136 bp, 13 predicted proteins | sample R21__metabat2_high_PE_032 | metagenome-assembled genome bin R21
GTTATAAGATTAGTATAAACTTATGTTAAGTGTAATATTGTATCCAATTTTATCTATAGTAAATTATTGAAATCATTTTATTGAAAGGAGGCAATCCCGATGAGTAAGGGTTATAAGGATTTTCTTATATTACCCGTTGTTCTCGCGTTTATAATTTTTGCCTCCTGTGCATATGTTGCCGGATTTGAATCCGAAGACGAAATTCCTGAAGCAACTATTGATCCGAATGCAATCATCTGGGGCGTGGATGAAACAGGTTACGGCGAAACATGGTACGCAGGCGGCGAACGCGGAACAGAAAGCTTCTCTGTTAATGAAACACCTTACGGCGGCAATGAAATTTCATTCTATTCAGGAACAGGCCGCGGCAATGCTTCAACTTCGAAATATACGGTAAACAACAAGCATATGCTTGCATCCGGCGGAGATAAGAATTACGATATCATCTTTATTGATGAAATGACAGCTTATGACACATTATCCGGTACCACTTACAAACGCGCTGACCGCAATTCAATTCTTCAATGTCTGATATCTTCGCCATTCGTAAATGAAAGTAATCCTGATGACTATTACATCTTCAAAGATACCGGAAAGTCGATTGAATATTTCGGAGAAATGGCTTTCACCGGAAAATGGAGTCTTGCTACAACAAATACCATTCTTCTTTATGATAACCGCACTGAGGAAACCTATACATTTACCCTGCTTTACAGCGCTTCAGGAAATATAGCGGGCTTCAGTTTCGGGGACGTTAATTATTACATTCAGGAAAATCAATAAGACATTTAAACAGAAAAAAGCTCCAAGGCAAATGCCTTGGAGCTTTTTTTACTGCTTCTTTTTTTTGAAAACCCATTTTTTCTGAATAAAATAACTTATAAAGAATATAACAGCCTCAATGACCACCTTAACAATAGTTGCAAGACCTGGTGTTGCAACCTTTAAAAGGTTCTGGGATACTTCAACCAGCAGAAATGTTACGGCTGCCTGAGGTAACGCCAAAGTATAATACTTTCCAAGCTCATTAAAATACTTCCCGTTTGATTTAAACGCAAAGCTTCTGTTCATATTAAAATTAACAAAAGAGGAAGCTATCCTAGAAACAATCTGGAATAAAAGCTTCAGCCTCAATCCGAAAATCCTGAGAAGTATATAATAAATCAGAGTATCTATCAAAACCGCCAGCCCTGAGCTGATTGCAAACTTAAAGCCTGAACCTGTTACAAGGAATTTCAGCATAACTTTACCGACTTTATATGAGTCCCTAAAAGCATTGTAATGCGATGAATAATCCTCTTCATCATACACAGTTTCAATAGGCTGCTCGATAAACTCGATACCATCTCTTTTCATCTGAAGAAGCATATTCGTTTCATATTCAAAACGTTCACCGGATATATTGCAGAAAGAATCAAGATATTTAGCCGGAATAGCCCGAAGGCCGGTCTGCGTATCCGAAAGCTCTATCCCGAAAAGCAGTTTAAACATTCTTGACGTAAATTTATTCCCCGCAACAGACCTCGGAGGAACATTAGGCAAATTAAAATCACGGCATCCGAGGACAACTTTATCAGGGTTTGCAAGCATTACCTCTCCGCATTTAATTATATCCTTCAGAAGATGCTGCCCATCTCCGTCAATAGTAATAACACCCTTAATTTCCGGCATAGATTCAAGAACATAGCTAAAAGCAGTTTTAAGGCCTCTCCCCTTACCTTTATTCACTCCATGATGAATAACCGTGCATTCGGGGTTTTCCTGCACTTTTTCAAACCATTTCTGATTATCCGCTGATGAACCGTCATCCACTATTACGATATGCTTAAATCCGCCTTCAATGAGCCCGTTAACAACTCCTGCAAACTTCTTATCCGGATCAAGAGAAGGCAGAACGATTGCAAGGCAATCCCTGCAATCGTTTATATTTTCTATTTTAATATCTGCCATAAATTTCACCTTACTCGGCAGTTATTGCCCTTAAGCCCTCCGGCATTGCACAAACAACAATCCTGAGTGAGGACGCCTGCTCAACGTTCTTATATTCTCCATATGCAATAGCATCGTAATTAACATCTATTGCATAGAAACCGTCACCAAGTGAAAATGCATCCACGAAATCATAAGACTTTATTTCAAGAGAGAAATAATGAATCCATGAAGCACCGTCCAGGAACTCTTCCATACGTTTATCAATAGCACATCCCGGAACAATAAGCGCTCTCAATGGACCTGCATTAACATTAACATTCTTTGTTCCGAAATAATTGAGATAAGGTGAAATAAATGAATCCGCGAATAGCTTAAGATTTTCCTGCTCCTCAGCGGTAAGCGGCAACCGGACCATATCATCCAGAATATATGTCGTTCTGGCACCGTCTTTCAAAACACAGTCCTCAAGCTTATTTTCAGGAATCGTCACCTGGTTTCCTTCATTATCAAAAAATTCAGGCTCAAGAGTTCCGAAAATCAAATCATTAACCTCATAGCGGACCTTCGTCGGAAGTGACGGATGCTCCGCATAATACTCTTCAAGCTCATCATAATGAATAGCGGATTCAACTATATATTCATTTCCAACTGTCTGCCCGTTAATTCTTACGCTGTAGCTTTCAGGGCATGTAACATCAACTGACGTCATCTCTCCGAAGGCTGAAATATCAAAGCCTGATTCTGTAACCATCCACGGGCAAAGAGACGCAGCATTAAAAAACTTTCCCAGAAGCCCTATATCAATTGAGCCAGCCTTTGACTCATCCTGCTTAAGCATAACATATCCTATCTGATAGTAGCCCTTTGAAGGGTCAGCAGACGAATACAGATTATATTTTGTTCCTCCGGACGATGAGCTTCCTGCACGCTGGTATTCAAGATTCGAACCGATTTCTGATGAAATCAGCGCCGCACACTCTTCATTTGTCTGAAAAGGATGGGCTTTTGACGCAGCAAGCTGATTTATCTGTTCGGCCCAGGCGCCGCCCTCAAGACTGTTCATATAAGCTTCTATTACCGGACCCGGCTGAGATGCCTCATATGCAATCAGATATTTTTTAACATCCTGAATAACAACAGATGATGCCAATATAAGGACACCTGCAAATGCAATAAGAAGGAGCCAGTAAATAATGGAACCGACTTTTTTTCTGGTCCTGTTTTTCGAATTTTTTCCGGCCATAATTCCTCCTCCTTATTTAAAGAGCCATGCCGTAGGCAAATATCTGGTCCCGCCTGCCGCATTCGTAGGATTATTCTTAAGCTCTCCTTCAAACATCATACATGAAGATGAACCGCCATCCATATTTATGGCATTAACACATCCGTAATCAATCATAATCCATGCAATTTCTTCATAATTGAGACCGGGAGAGAAAAACTGACGCCCGTCAACGCAAAGCATTAAAACAGTTCCGTCCGCTCTCTGCCCGATAGCAGTTCTCGGATTTGAACCTGACTCTCCCCAGGAATAAGTCGGCCCGCCGTTCTGAACAAGAATAGGCGCAAATGAAACTGCATTAACAAGCCCTAATTCCCTGCATTTATCAATATCAAAATCTCCGACATAGAAATTACCGTCAGCATCAAAACCTCCAACGCCTCCGATTGACTGCGTGGAATGTTCAACTCCGTCAATAATCGTAATTCCATCCGGGAAACCGCCTGAACCTGCTCCGCCTGTATCAATAAAGCCTCCTGCATTAATTCCGCCAAGAGCCCCGAACTTCGTTAACATCTCCTCAAGAACAAGCCCGTTACCTCCGAAAAATCCGGGCCAACCTACAAATACACGCTTTGGATCCTGAATAGCTATCATATAGCACTGAGAACCCGCAGACTTGAATTCAAAGTAAATAATGCCGTCCGCATCATCATCGGTATAATCGCCAACCGTCCAGACTCCTCCGGGATTCAGTTCTTCCGCCTTAGGCGCTGAAGAAAAAGAACTCTCCTTATGAATAACAGGAATCTGAGTTGCCGCGGGAGCATTAAGATAAGAATCAACTTCCTCTTCAGATAAAAAGAGATTATTTATAAAGTCAAAACGGCGGGTTTCAGCAATCGTATGAATCCACGTATTCGCCATAGTCGGCGATGCACCCTTAACAAGATTATATTCCAATATTAATGCACTTACTCCCAGGACAAGAACTGCTGCAATAATAAAGCCCGCAAGCCTGTCAAGCCTTCTGTTAATGCCCTGCCATTTCTTTTTCCTGAGCTTTTTTTCTTTTTCAAGCTCAGCATCGGAGGATTCAGGCATATCATCGAAAATAGATTTCTTTTTATCGTTTTTCACAGGCAAAACCTCTTAAAAAAAATTACATAAATACACAATTTACATAATACCACAAAATATAAAAAAACACCACCCAAAATTTGAGCGGTGTTTAAAATATTTTTCAGTTCAAATATTACTCGTTGATAGCAATAACAACGCCGGAACCTACAGTACGGCCACCTTCACGGATAGCGAAACGAAGGCCGTTCTCAATTGCGATAGGAGTGATAAGTTCAACGTCCATATCAACGTTATCACCAGGCATGCACATTTCAACACCTTCAGGAAGGTTGATAACGCCGGTAACGTCAGTCGTACGGAAATAGAACTGAGGACGGTAGTTGTTAAAGAAAGGAGTATGACGGCCGCCTTCCTCCTTGGAAAGGACGTAAACCTGACCCTTGAACTTGGTGTGAGGCTTAATGGAGCCGGGAGCTGCAAGAACCTGTCCACGCTCAACCTCTTTCTTATCGATACCACGGAGGAGGCATCCTACGTTGTCGCCAGCCTCTGCGTACTCGAGGGTCTTGTGGAACATTTCAGTACCGGTTACGGTAGTATCAGTGGACTCATCCTTAAGACCAACAATCTGAACCTTATCGCCAACCTTAACAGTACCACGCTCTACACGGCCTGTTACAACAGTGCCACGGCCGGAGATAGTGAAAACGTCCTCGATAGGCATAAGGAAGGGCATATCTGCCTTACGGTCAGGAGTAGGAATCCAAGTGTCAACTGCATCCATGAGCTCCTTGATGCAAGCGAACTCAGGAGCATTAGGATCATTGGACTCGGAAACGAGTGCATTAAGAGCGGAACCGCGGATGATAGGAGTATCATCTCCGGGGAAGCCGTAGAAGTCAAGAAGCTCACGAACTTCCATCTCAACGAGCTCGAGAAGCTCAGGATCGTCAACCTGGTCGCACTTGTTAAGGAAAACAAGAACTGAAGGAACGTTAACCTGACGGGCAAGGAGAAGGTGTTCACGGGTCTGAGCCATAGGACCGTCAGATGCTGCGATAACAAGGATTGCGCCGTCCATCTGAGCAGCGCCGGTAATCATGTTCTTGATGTAGTCAGCGTGGCCCGGGCAGTCAACGTGAGCATAGTGACGGTTTGCAGTCTCATACTCAACGTGAGCGGTGTTAATGGTAATACCACGTTCTCTCTCTTCAGGAGCCTTGTCAATGCTGGAGTAATCAGTGTACTCTGCGCCACCGCTCATGGCGAGGTACTTGGTGATAGCTGCGGTAAGAGTGGTCTTGCCGTGGTCGATATGACCGATGGTACCAATGTTTACATGGGGCTTGGTTCTGTTGTACATCTGCTTTGCCATAATAATAATCCTCCATAATAGAATTAATAATTGATAAATTTAGTTTCAGACATAACGTCTGGTTTTATTTTAAGCAAATCATCTGAATTTGCTAAAATCAAATCCGCTCTTATTTGTAAGAGCATCCTGCAAGCTTTTCGGCAGTTCAACGAAATGAGAGGGCTCCATAGTATATGTTGCTCTTCCCTGAGTTTTACTGCGCAGGTCAGTTGCATAACCGAACATCGTTGAAAGCGGAACCTTCGATTCTACCGTTGCTATTCCGTTTCGAACGTCAGAGCCTGTTATCTGACCGCGACGGGCATTTATATCTCCCATAACATCCCCCATGAAATCTTCGGGGCAGGTAACAACTACCTTCATTATGGGTTCAAGAATCGTCGCATCAGCCTTCTGACAGGCTTCCTTGAAAGCCATGCTTCCGCATATCTTGAATGCAAGCTCGGAGGAATCAACCTCGTGATAAGAACCGTCCAAAAGCGTTGCTTTGACGTCAACCACCTGATATCCTCCTAAGGTTCCGGAAAGCATTGCTCCCCTTATGCCTTCATCAACTGCGGGAATAAATTCCTTCGGAATTGCTCCGCCTGTAATCTTATTCACAAACTCATAGCCTTTACCCGGATTCGGCTCAATCATAAGCTTAACATCCGCGAACTGGCCCTTACCGCCTGTCTGGCGGGAGTAACGCGTTGATACAGTAGATGCTTTCTTTATGGTTTCTTTATAAGATACCTGAGGCGTACCGACATTTGCTTCAACTTTGAATTCACGGAGAAGCCTGTCAACAATTATCTCCAAATGGAGCTCGCCCATTCCGGCAATTATCGTCTGACCTGTTTCTTCATCCGTCCAGGTTTTAAACGTCGGATCCTCTTCGGAAAGCTTCTGAAGGGCTATTGCCATTTTTTCCTGACCTGCCTTCGTTTTGGGCTCAATCGCCACGCGAATAACAGGATCAGGGAATTCCATGGATTCAAGAATAATCTGATGCTTTTCCTCACAAAGAGTATCGCCTGTAGTAGTATTTTTAAGACCTACTGCCGCCACGATATCTCCGGAATAGACCTCCTCGATATCCTCTCTGTGATTAGCGTGCATCTGAAGAATCCGGCCGAGACGCTCTCTCTGGCCTTTAGTAGAATTCATGCATGTGTCACCGGCATTAATCGTTCCCGAATAAACTCTGAAGAAGCTTAATCTTCCGACAAACGGGTCCGTCATAATCTTAAATGCCAAGGCGGAGAAAGGAGCTGAATCATCAGCAGGCCTTGTTTCCTCAGCGCCTGTTTTCGGATGAATTCCCGCAATCGCAGGAACATCCAGAGGAGACGGCATAAAATCTACAATTGCATCAAGCAGCTTCTGAACACCTTTGTTTTTATATGACGTCCCGCAGGTTACGGGAACCATTTTTACTTCAACGGTCGCTTTTCTTATTGCTGCTTTGATTTTATCCGCCGGAACATCCTCTCCGTCAAGATAAAGTTCCATTATCTCGTCATCAAAGTCTGCCACGGCTTCAAGGAGATTCTGACGGTACTCATCGGCTAAGTCTTTCATATCGGCGGGAATATCTTCCGTCCTCTGGTCCTGGCCGAGCTCGTCATAATAAATGCGGGAATTCATATCCACGAGATCTACTATTCCCCGGAAATCGTCTTCAGCTCCTATGGGAAGCTGAATAGGAACGGCATTACATTTCAGACGCTGCTTTATCATATCAAGAACATGATAAAAATCAGCTCCGGTAATGTCCATCTTATTAACGTAAATCATACGCGGGACATTATAATGGTCAGCCTGCCTCCAAACAGTTTCTGACTGCGGCTCAACTCCGCCTTTTGCGCATAAGACTGTTACGCATCCGTCAAGAACTCTTAAAGATCTCTCAACTTCAGCCGTAAAATCAACGTGACCCGGCGTATCAATTATATTAATACGCGTATCGCGCCAGAAACAGGTGGTTGCAGCAGAAGTAATCGTAATACCTCTCTCCTGCTCTTGATCCATCCAATCCATGGTCGCGGTTCCCTCATGGGTCTCGCCAAGCTTATAGTTGACACCTGTGTAGAAAAGAATACGCTCAGTTGTCGTCGTCTTTCCTGCATCAATATGAGCCATAATACCGATATTTCTGGTTTTCTCAAGCGAATACTTTCTTGGCATTTATATCTCCCGGGAGAATTACCATCTGAAGTGTGCGAAAGCCTTGTTTGCTTCTGCGTTCTTGTGCATATCCTCGCGCTTTTTAACAGCAGAGCCTGTGTTATTGCAGGCATCCATGATTTCGCCGGCAAGGCGTTCTTTCATGGTTCTCTCGCTGCGGTTGCGAGAATAATCTACGAGCCAGCGCAGAGCTAAGGTCTGGCGGCGGGCAGGTCTTACTTCAATAGGAACCTGATACGTTGCACCGCCGACACGGCGAGCCTTAACTTCGAGGCTCGGCATGATGTTGTTCATTGCTTCGTCAAAAGCCTCTAAAGGCTCCTTGCCGGTCTTTTCCTTTATGATATCAAATGCATCATAAACGACCTTCTGAGCAACACCCTTCTTGCCGTCGAGCATAACGCCGTTTATAAGCTTTGTTACGAGCACGGAATTATACATAGGATCCGGCAAGATTTCTCTTTTAGGAACGTTTCCTCTTCTGGGCACGTTTCTTCCCTCCTTCATTAAAAAATGGATTCATAGGTACTCGGATGTAAACCCTGTACATCCGTATGCGCCCCGAGGTTTATATCAAAACCTTAGGGCAATTTTGCCTTTTGGTTGAAATTACTTCTTAGCAGCCTTGGGTCTCTTTGCGCCGTACTTGGAACGGGCCTGCATACGGTCCTGAACACCCTGAGCATCGAGAGTACCGCGGATGATGTGATAACGGACACCAGGAAGGTCCTTAACACGGCCGCCACGGATCATAACTACGGAGTGCTCCTGAAGATTATGACCGATACCGGGAATGTAAGCAGTGACTTCATAACCATTCGTCAATCTGACACGGGCGATTTTACGCAGAGCGGAGTTCGGCTTCTTAGGAGTGGACGTACGAACTGCTGTGCATACACCGCGCTTCTGAGGAGAGCTTAAATCAGTCTCACGGTTCTTAACAGTATTAAGACCCTTCTGCAATGCAGGAGACGTTGACTTATACGTGACCTTCTGTCTGCCTTTTCTCACCAGCTGGTTAAAAGTGGGCATTTGTTTCCTCCTTTCCTCAAATATTAAACTTAATTTTTGCGAAAGGGCGCAATAACCCCCACGCAGTACAAAATTTTAGCATAATGAACAAAATTAGTCAATCATTTTTGTTCATTATGCTAAAAATATTTTTTATTAATTTTTTTTTCCGTATTTCAGCGGATTTTTCCTTCTGCAACAGCCTTCAAATGCGCTCCGTACGGGCTTTTCCCGTACTTTTCAGCCGCTGCCTTCAGTGCTTCATCATCTATCCAACCGTTTCTCCATGCTATCTCTTCAATAGCGGAAATCTTAACGTTCTGACGTTTTTCAAGCATCTGAACAAATAATGCCGCCTCCATAAGTGAATCACACGTCCCCGTATCAAGCCATGCAAAGCCTCTTGAAAGAACCTGAACATCAAGAAGACCTTCATCCAGATACATCTCATTAAGAGTTGTTATCTCAAGCTCTCCGCGCTTGGAGGGTTTAATTTCCTTCGCGCGCTTTGAAACGCCTGCAGGATAGAAATAAAGACCTGTTACAGCATAATTTGATTTCGGGCAAGCCGGCTTTTCTTCAATGGAAATTGCCTTGCCTGATTCATCAAACTCAACTACTCCGAATCTCTCAGGATCATGGACATTGTACCCGAAAACAGACGCTCTTCCCCTTTGCTCGGCATCTTCAACAGCTTCCTTTAAAAGATTGGAAATACCGTTCCCGTAAAAGATATTATCTCCCAATACCATTGCGCAGGCATCATCCCCTATGAATTCCTCGCCTAAAATGAAAGCCTGGGCAAGCCCGTCAGGAGAAGGCTGAACGCAGTAGGAAAGGTTGATTCCGAAATCCGAACCGTCTCCTAAAAGCATTTCAAATTTGGGAGTATCATCGGGAGTGGAAATAATCAGAATATCGCGGATTCCCGCAAGCATAAGCATGGAAAGCGGATAATAAACCATAGGCTTATCATAAACAGGCAAAAGCTGTTTGGACGTTACCATTGTTATGGGATAAAGCCTGGTTCCGGAGCCTCCTGCCAAAACAATACCCTTCATCGGTTAGAATACATCCTCTCATAGTAATTCTGATAATCGCCTGAGATAATTTCCTGCCACCAGTCAGGATGGTCAAGATACCAGCGGATAGTGGTCTTTATTCCATCGGCAAACCTCGTTTCAGGAAGCCAGCCAAGTTCATTGTGAATCTTTGCAGGATCAATTGCATAGCGCATATCATGACCCTTGCGGTCCGTAACATACGTTATAAGGCGCTTTGCATCATGCGTTTCTCCAAGATTATCGAGCTCATCGCAAATCAGATTCACGATATCGATATTCTTCATTTCATTATGCCCGCCGATATTATAAACCTCTCCTACGCGGCCGTTATGAATAACAAGGTCAATTGCCTTGCAATGATCCTCAACATACAGCCAGTCGCGGATATTCTCTCCCTTACCGTAAACGGGCAAAGGCTTTCCGTGAAGAGCATTTATTATCATAAGCGGAATAAGCTTCTCAGGGAAATGATAAGGCCCGTAATTATTGGAGCATCTGGAAATCGTGACAGGCAGCTCATACGTGCGCTTATATGCCATTGCCAGAAGATCTGCCGATGCTTTAGAGGATGAATACGGCGATGACGTATGAATAGGCGTCTCCTCAGTGAAGAAAAGGTCGGGGCGGTCTAAAGGAAGATCGCCGTAAACCTCATCTGTAGAAACCTGATGATATCTCGTAATTCCATACTTCCTGCAGGCGTCCATTAAAACAGACGTTCCTATTATATTCGTCTGAAGGAATATCTCGGGATTCTCGATAGAGCGGTCAACATGACTCTCTGCTGCAAAGTTGACCACAATATCGGGCTTTTCCTGCTCAAAGAGGTCATACACAGCGTTACGGTCGCAAATATCCTCTTTTACAAAGCGGAAGTTCGAATTATTCATAATAGGAGCCAGAGTTGAAAGATTTCCGGCATAAGTAAGCTTATCTAAGCATATTATGCGGTAATCGGGATGCTGCTTCATCATATAATAGATGAAGTTTGAGCCTATAAATCCGGCCCCTCCTGTTACTATTATCGTCATAGGGCATTCGTTTTCTGGACGAGCTTCATGAGATCGTCATATTCAGCAGCTGCTTCCTTGGATTCGTCAGCTTCCTCTTCAAAATCGCGGTACATTGCAAGCCCTGAACCTGCCGGAATGAGCTTACCGATAATAACGTTCTCCTTAAGACCAACGAGATGGTCAATCTTACCCTTGATTGCTGCATCGGTAAGAACACGCGTCGTCTCCTGGAAGGATGCCGCAGACATCCACGAATCAGTTGCCAGAGATGCCTTCGTAATACCCATAAGAAGCTGCTCGCATGTAGCAAAAGTCAGACCCTCTTCGCCGTTTTCAATACGCTCGGCAACCTGCGCATTCGCATCCTTAAAGGTTGATATATCTACAGTCTGACCGGAAAGAAGCGCGGTTGAACCTGCATCTTCAATCTTAACCTTACGCATCATCTGGCGGACAATAACTTCAATATGCTTATTGTTAATATCAACACCCTGCTGACGGTAAACCTTCTGAACCTCAGAGGTAATGTAGGAACGGACGCCGAGCATAAGCTTCTCTTCACCGTTATTGTCAATATACGTCTTATCATCAACGCCGCGTATAGTAAGAACATCATGCGGATTCAAAGCGCCGGACGTAAGCTCCTGTCCCTTTATAACAGTATCGCCGTTATGGACAAGAATATTCGTTGAGTGAGGAACGGTCTGAACAAACGTTGCTCCCTCTTCAGGATTCGTGACGGTAATCGAATAAAGAAGACCCTTCTTTGCCTCTTCAATCGTAACGGTTCCGTTTATCTCTGAAAGAATTGCCATCTTTTTAGGCTTTCTTGCTTCAAAGAGCTCTTCAACTCTCGGAAGACCCTGAGTAATATCGTCTCCCGCAACGCCACCGGTGTGGAACGTACGCATCGTCAGCTGAGTACCGGGTTCACCGATAGACTGTGCCGCAATAACGCCAACCGCTTCACCTGCATTAACAGGTTCACCTGTTGCAAGGTTAATACCGTAGCACTTAGCGCAAACGCCGATTCTTGCTTCGCATGCAAGAACTGAACGGATTTTAACAGTCTTAATTCCATGTGCTTCAAGAACTGCCGCATCCTTTGCTCTGAGCATGGTATTTGAATTATAAAGAACCTCACCGGTCTTTTCGTCAATAATATCATTAACCGGGAAACGGCCGTTAATAGCGTCAGCAAAGGTCTCAATAACCTGACCGCGTTCGGATCTTTCATGAGCCCAAACGCCATCTTCAGTCTGGCAATCATCCTCGCGGATAATAACATCCTGGCAAACATCAACCATTCGGCGGGTAAGGTAACCTGAGTCAGCCGTACGCAGAGCCGTATCAGCCATACCTTTTCTTGCACCTCTTGTTGAGATGAAATACTCAAGAACACTAAGGCCTTCACGGAAGTTCGACTTAATAGGAATTTCGATTGTCTTACCGCTCGTGTTAGCCATAAGACCACGCATACCTGCGAGCTGACGGATCTGGTTCATTGAACCACGGGCTCCAGAATTTGCCATCATATAAATCGGGTTATATTCATCAAGAACATTTTCAAGAGCAGCCGTTACGTCCTTTGTCGTCTTTTCCCACTCGGAAACAACAAGACGGTAGCGCTCATCATCGGTGATAAAGCCGCGCTTATACTGCTTTTCAATGTTGATAACTTCTTTTTCCGTCTCACGGATAAGTTCGCTCTTCTTATCAGGAACGGTCATATCTGCAACGGAAATCGTAATTGCGCCCTTAGTGGAGTACTTATAGCCCATAGCCTTGATTGAGTCAAGAACCTCTGCGCTAATCGTAAAGCCGTGCTTCTGAATGCACTTATCGATAATCGCGCCAAGCTGCTTCTTGCCGACCTGGAAGGAAATTTCAAAGTCAAACATATGCTCGGGGTCAGAACGGTCAACATATCCGAGATCCTGAGGAATAGGCTCATTATAGATAATTCTTCCGACTGTTGTATCGATTATCTTATACTTCGCCTTGCCCTTTACAATCTTTTCAACCTTAAGGCGGATAGGCGCATGAAGGCCGATAATACCTTCATTATAGGCCATAACTGCTTCTGCCGCATCGCGGTAGCAAAGCCTTGAGGTGTACGTGCAGGGCTTCTTGCCGGCAAGCTTCAATTCATTATTCGTTTCATAGATCTTATCGCCGGAAACCAGATCTCCCTGCTTGAATTTCGTATCGCCGGGATTAGCTATAACAAGCTCCTCTGCTCCCTTTTCAGCAGAGCCGATACGCTCCATAGTGAGATAATAGGAACCGAGAATCATATCCTGAGTAGGAACGGTTACAGGGTGCCCATCCTGCGGGCGGAGAAGGTTGTTTGCAGAAAGCATTAATATTCTGGCTTCAGCCTGAGCCTCTGCAGAAAGAGGAAGGTGAATTGCCATCTGGTCACCGTCAAAGTCTGCATTGTATGCAGTACATACAAGCGGATGAAGGCGAAGAGCACGCCCTTCAACGAGAACAGGCTCAAATGCCTGGATACCTAAGCGGTGAAGCGTCGGAGCACGGTTGAGGAGAACAGGATGCTCCTTGATAACATATTCCAATGCATCCCAGACCTCAGTCTTCTGCTTATCCACCATCTTCTTAGCGGACTTAATGTTATTTGCTATTCCGTCATCAACAAGCTTTTTCATTACGAACGGACGGAAAAGCTCAATTGCCATTTCCTTAGGAACGCCGCACTGATAAATCTTGAGGTCAGGCCCGACAACGATAACGCTTCGGCCGGAGTAGTCAACGCGCTTACCGAGAAGATTCTGGCGGAAGCGGCCCTGCTTACCCTTAAGCATATCAGAAAGCGACTTCAATGCTCTGGAATTTGCGCCTGTTACGGCTCTGCCTCTTCGGCCGTTATCAATAAGAGCATCAACGGCTTCCTGAAGCATGCGCTTTTCATTCCTGACAATGATATCAGGAGCGTTAAGCTGCATGAGCCTCTTTAAGCGGTTATTTCTGTTAATAACTCTGCGGTATAAATCGTTAAGGTCAGAGGTTGCGAATCTGCCGCCGTCAAGCTGAACCATAGGCCGGATTTCAGGCGGAATTACGGGAAGAACCGTAATAATCATCCATTCAGGACGGTTTCCGGACTGCAGAAATGCATCAACGCATTCAAGCCTCTTAATGAGCTTTGCCTTCTTCTGGCCTGTTGCCGAAACAAGCTGCTCGCGGATTTCCCGGTCAAGCTCGGCGCAGTCAATCCCCGAAAGGAGCTCGCGGATAGCTTCAGCGCCGATTCCTGCTGAGAAGTCATCTTCATACTTCTCGCGCATATCGCGGTATTCTCTCTCGGATAAGAGCTGGCACTTCTCAAGAGGAGTGTCGCCCGGATCAATAACAATGTAATTTGCAAAATAGAGAACCTTTTCGAGCATTCTGGGAGTCAAGTCAAGCATAAGACCGATGCGGCTCGGAATTCCCTTGAAATACCAGATATGGGATACAGGCGTTGCGAGTTCAATATGGCCCATTCTCTCGCGGCGGACCTTTGCGCGCGTCACTTCAACTCCGCAGCGCTCGCAGATTTTCCCCTTATAGCGGATCTTCTTATACTTACCGCAATGGCATTCCCAATCCTTCGTGGGCCCGAAAATCTTTTCACAGAAAAGACCGTCGCGCTCGGGCTTTAAGGTGCGGTAATTAATGGTTTCAGGCTTAGTAACTTCGCCGTAAGACCAGGACATAATCTGTTCGGGAGAGGCTATTCCTATACGGATAGAATCAAACGGTGCATAACTCATTTACATACCCTCCTCTGATTCATTGTAATCATCAAAATCCATGTCAGTTCCAAACTCTCCAAGCTCATCGTCAGGGACGTCTTCAATAGTATAACCGTCCTGAAGGAACCGGTCATCATCCTCGGGAATCTGATTGAACATCTCGTCATCTCTGTCTTTATATGCAGGAATATCGTCATCCTCATCATCCTTGAGCTCAACCTCGTTATTCTCCTTATCAAGGAGAGTAACATTCAGGCAAAGGCTCTGGAGTTCTTTTACAAGAACCTTAAATGCTTCGGGAATACCGGGATGAGGAATATTATTGCCCTTAACAATTGCTTCGTACGTCTTAACTCTTCCTGTTACATCATCGGACTTTACAGTCAGAATTTCCTGAAGCGTATAGGCGGCGCCGTAAGCTTCAAGAGCCCAGACTTCCATTTCTCCGAATCTCTGGCCGCCGAACTGAGCTTTGCCACCCAGAGGCTGCTGAGTAACGAGAGAGTAAGGTCCGGTTGAACGGGCGTGAATCTTATCATCAACAAGATGATGGAGCTTTAAGAAGTAAACCCAGCCGACAGTTACATCATTATCAAACTTTTCGCCTGTACGGCCGTCATACATCTCAGACTTACCGTCTTCACGAAGGCCTGCCTTCTTGAGAGTGTCGCGGATGGTCTGCTCGTTTGCGCCGTTAAATATAGGCGTGGCGACCTTCCAGCCAAGAGCCTGAGCGGCATAGCCAAGGTGAACCTCAAGAACCTGCCCGATATTCATACGGGAAGGAACGCCAAGAGGATTAAGAACGATATCAAGAGGAGTTCCGTCAGGAAGATACGGCATATCCTCGCGTGGAAGAATACGGGAAACAACGCCCTTATTACCGTGACGGCCCGCCATCTTATCGCCGACGGAAATCTTACGCTTCTGGGCAATATAAACACGGACAACCTGATTTACGCCCGGGCTCATCTCATCGCCCTTGTCGCGGTAAAATACCTTAACGTCAACCACAATACCTGACTCGCCGTGAGGAACCTTCAGCGAGGTATCGCGGACTTCTCTTGCCTTCTCTCCGAATATTGCACGGAGCAGACGCTCTTCAGCGGTAAGATCGGTTTCTCCCTTAGGAGTTACTTTACCGACAAGGATATCGCCGGACGTCACCTCTGCACCTACCATTATAATTCCGCGCTCATCGAGATACTTGAGAGCATCTTCGCCTACGCCCGGAATATCACGCGTGATTTCTTCAGGACCAAGCTTCGTATCGCGGGAATCGCATTCATGCTCTTCTATATGAATAGAAGTAAATACATCATCCATTACGAGGCGCTCGTTAAGAAGAATAGCATCTTCGTAGTTATAGCCTTCCCAGTTCATATAACCGACAAGGATATTCTTTCCCAGAGAAAGCTCACCCTGAGCAGTGGAAGGACCGTCAGCTAAAACATCGCCGGCTTCAACTCTCTCGCCGACCTTAACTATCGGGCGCTGGTTAATACAGGTTCCCTGGTTTGAACGGCCGAACTTAATAAGCTTATAATTTTTAATTTCGCCTGAGTCATATTTAACAGAAACGTTTGTTGCATCAACGCTCGAAACCGTACCGGAGTCCTCAGCTAAAACAGTTACTCCCGAGTCTACTGCGCACTTGTGCTCAATACCGGTTGCAACAATCGGAGCCTGAGTCGTAAGAAGAGGAACCGCCTGACGCTGCATGTTAGCACCCATCAAAGCACGGTTAGCATCGTCATTCTCCAGGAAAGGAATCATAGCCGTTGCTATGGAAACCATCATCTTCGGAGAGACGTCCATATAATCAACGTCCATCTTATTTACTTCGATGGTATCGTTTCTGTGGCGGCAGATAATACGGTCATTAACCAGGAAGCCCTTTCCGTCAACAGCTTCGGACGCCTGGCATACGTTATATTCATCCTCTTCGTCAGCCGTCATATAACGGATCTCACCCGTAATCTTGCAGGTGCCCTTCTTCTCATCCTTCTCGAGCTTACGGAAGGGAGCGCGAAGGAAGCCGTACTCATTTGCGCGGGCATAAGATGCGAGGTAAGAAATCAATCCGATATTCGGACCTTCAGGAGTCTCAATCGGGCAGAGACGGCCATAGTGCGAATAATGAACGTCTCGGACGTCAAACGAAGCTCTTTCTCTTGAAAGACCTCCCGGGCCAAGGGCGGACATACGGCGCTTATGAGTAAGCTCTGCAAGAGGATTGGTCTGGTCCATAAACTGCGAAAGCGGAGATGAACCAAAGAATTCCTTAATAGCCGCCGTAACCGGACGGATATTAATAAGGCTCTGAGGCGTTACCGCATCAAGATCGGTAAGCGTCATTCTCTCGCGGATAACACGCTCCATACGGGAAAATCCTATACGGAACTGATTCTGAAGGAGCTCGCCTACTCTTCTTACGCGGCGGTTGCCTAAATGGTCAATATCATCAGCGCCCGCCAAACCGTGAGCCATGCTATTAACGTAATTGACAGAAGCAAATATATCGTCAGCAATAATATGGCGGGGCATTAAGGTCTCAATATTCTGAGCAACAGCTTCCAGAAGCGCATCCTCATCGCCTGCTGCCTGAGCAACAATACCGTCCATAATAATCTTGCGGACATTTCTGTCTGTTATATACAAACCGTACTTTTCCGTGAGCTTATCGACGAGGTCTTCGCCATAAAGGTCCATGGAAACCATACCGTTGTTAAAAATACGAATCTTTTCGCCTTCAACCGTCAGGAAAATATCATTGACGCCGGAGGCTGAAATTTCCATTGCCTTTTCCTTTGTCAAAACATCTCCTGCCTCGGCAAGAATCTCACCCGTAAAGGGATTCACAACCGGTTCCGCGACGGTTTGCCCTGCAATACGGGGATAAAGAGCTAATTTTTTATTAAACTTATAACGGCCGACATTTGAAATCTCATAACGGCGGCGGTCATAGAAAAGACCGTAAAGAAGAGTTTCTGCAGATTCTACCGTCGGAGGATCGCCGGGACGGAGCTTGCGGTAAATCTCAAGCAGGCATTCCTCGCGGGATTCAGTCGTATCTCTCTCGATAGTTGCAGCAATTCTTGCATCATTTCCAAAAAGCTCTTTGAGCTGTTCATTAGTGATTGCTCCGACAGACGCCGTCGGAATGCATGAAAGCCATGTTGAAGGATCATCTTCAACAAATGCGCCCATGGCCTTTAAGAACCACGTTATCGGAAGCTTGCGGTTTTTATCAATACGGACATTAAACATATCGGAAGCGTCAATCTCATATTCGAGCCATGCGCCGTGATACGGAATAACCGTTGAATTGTAAAGAGGGGTTAATGATTTATCATAATCAATTCCGAAGTAAACTCCGGGAGAACGGACCATCTGGGATACGATAACACGCTCTGCTCCGTTAATAACAAACGTTCCGCCGGGAGTCATAAGCGGGAAATCGCCCATGAATATCTCCTGCTCCTTAATCTCGCCTGTCTCTTTATTCAAGAGACGGACTTTAACTTTCAGCGGAGCTGCATACGTTGCATCCCTGGCCTTGCACTCCTCAATGGAATACTTGGCATCTGCAGCTGACATCGTGTAATCCACGAACGTAAGCTCAAGATTGCCGGAATAATCTGATATCGAATCAACATCGCGGAAAACCTCGCGGAGACCCGATTCCAGAAACCACTGATAAGAGTTCTTCTGGATTTCCAGGAGATTCGGCATATCCATAATCTCCTCAGTGCGGGCAAAGCTCATGCGGTGAGTCTTGCCATACAGGACATCTTTTGGCATTAGTGCTCTCCTTCCCCCGGCGCGCGGACGCCGAGCTGCGTTGTTAAAAAATCAAAAACCATATTGATTAAACAGATTTATTTTGCTATAATGCATTCAGATAAAAAATATAGGTGGACCTTTAAACGCACATAGCGAGTTATTTTACCATTTATTATATATTAAAGTCAAGAAATTTTTTGTGAATTTTGATTCTTTTTGAGGGCGCCGGGTGAAACCCGGTTTTTTTATTATGGATTTCAGAGTTGTCATTATTTTAATACTTGAAGCATTCATGGCCGTCTGGCTCTTAAAGAGCGAGGGGGCATTAAAAAACCATACAGGCCTGTTAATTGCAGTGCTTCTGATAATCGGAGCGTTTTTAATAAGATTTTCCCTGCTTGATTATGAAACAACCGACTATCAATGGTTCTTAACAAAATGGATTGAATATTACCGCCAAAACGGCGGATTTTCAGCTCTCAACACCTCCATTGGAAATTACAATATCCCGTATCTTTATTTTCTCTCTCTTTTCTCATATTCATCAGTCAGGGATTTATATCTGATAAAGCTTCTGAGTATTTTCTTTGACGTTATCCTTGCTTACAGCTGTTTTAAGCTCGTTAAAAACGCAGGCGGTTCAGTTATCAAAGCTGAAATCGCGTTCTTCGCAGTGCTTTTCCTGCCTACGGTTATTCTGAACGGAGCAAAATGGGGCCAATGCGATTCAATGTACGCCTCCATGGCAATTCTCGCCGTTGCAACCGCAATCGGAGGAAACGAAAAAAACACAAAGCGTGAACGTTTCCGCCCGATTTTATCCATGATTCTGATAGCTATCTCCTTCGGCTTCAAGCTTCAGGCAGTTTTTATTATGCCCATATTCATTGTCATCTGGGTATGGAAAAAATATAAATGGTATGATTTCCTCGTTTTTCCGGTAACATATTTTCTTTTAATTCTCCCGTCAGTAATTCTCGGAAGACCTATTAAAGATGCAATAATGCTGTACATTGACCAGGCAAATACAGTCGGCTCGGCTATGAACTATAACTCACCCTCAATAACGGCTCTCATGAAAACAGTTGAAGACGAAGCCTCCGTATCAACGCTGTGCATAATCCTTGCTTTTGCCGCAATGCTCGTAATCATATTCACCGGTATAAGAAAGCGCAAATATTTAAACGGCCAAAGCTTTTCAGCTCTGACCGCCTTGATGGTCCTTGCTATCCCCTTCTTTCTCCCGCATATGCATGACAGATACTTTTTCCTGGGCGATACAATAAGCGTATCATTTGCATGCCTCTTTATGCCGTCAGATAAAAACGCCATACTCGAAAAAGCTGACATGATACTGCGGATTACGGCTGCTGCACTTATTCAGTTCGGATCGCTTATATGCTACCTCGCATACTTCACAGGCTATTATATGCGCCTGGGCAATATATTCCTTACAAATAACCGCGGAGCGGTTGCTGTTGTCATTGCAATGTTCATATATATTTTCAGCTTTTCAATCAATTTAAAAAATGATGAAAAAACCGCTTGACAATCGCCCGCATTCTGTTATAATAACGCTTGCATTCGCGAGAGTGCTGGAACTGGTAGACAGGCACGTTTGAGGGGCGTGTGTCAACAGACGTGGGAGTTCAATTCTCCTCTCTCGCACCAAAAGCAGGACACCTTTAGGTGTCCTGTTTTTATATCTGAGAGAATTGAACTC
>R21__coassemble_1225_pt1 | contig 18028 bp, 22 predicted proteins | sample R21__metabat2_high_PE_032 | metagenome-assembled genome bin R21
ATATTGTGGTATTATACATGGTGTTAGCACTCAGAGGGATTGAGTGCTAACACCATGAAATATGTTTATTAATATTTTTGGAGGTATATATAATGAAGTTGAATCCATTAGCTGACAGAGTCATCCTCAAACAGAATGATGCTGAAGAAAAGACTGCCGGCGGCATTTTTCTTACGTCCGCCGCTCAGGAAAAGCCTGAGGTTTACGAAGTTGTTGAAGTCGGCCCCGGTGGAATGGTTGACGGTAACGAAGTAAAGATGGTCGTTAAAGCAGGTCAGAAGGTTCTTGTCGGCAAGTACAGCGGCAGCAAGGTTAAGCTCGATGACGTTGAATACACAATCGTCCGTCAGGGTGACATCCTTGCAATTATTGAATAACAGGAGGCAATTAAAATGGCAAAACAGATAATTTACGGCGAAGAAGCCCGCAAAGCTATTGAGGCAGGCGTAAATAAGCTTGCTAACACGGTTAAAATAACGCTCGGTCCCAAGGGCCGCAATGTAGTTCTCGATAAGAAGTACGGCACTCCTCTGATTACCAACGATGGCGTAACAATCGCTAAGGAAATTGAGCTTGAGGATGCATTCGAGAATATGGGCGCTCAGCTCATTAAGGAAGTTTCCACGAAGACTAACGATGTAGCCGGTGACGGAACCACCAGCGCAACGCTTCTTGCTCAGGCAATGATTGAAGAGGGTCTTAAGAACCTCGCAGCAGGCGCAAATCCCATGGTTATGAAGAAGGGTATCCAGAAGGCAGCTCAGGTTGCAGTTGAAGGAATCAAGGGCGTTTCAAAGCCCGTATCCGGCACAGGTGACATTGCCCGTGTTGGCACGATTTCATCCGGTGACGAAATAATCGGATCTCTCATTGCAGAGGCAATGGAGAAGGTTTCCCGCAATGGCGTTATCACTATTGAGGAATCCAAGACGGCTGAGACTTACTCTGACGTTGTTGAAGGCATGCAGTTTGACCGCGGCTATCTCAGTCCTTATATGGTTTCAGATACTGATAAGATGGAAGCAGTTCTCGATGATGCTCTTATTTTAATCACCGACAAGAAGATTTCCAATATTCAGGAGCTCCTTCCTCTTCTCGAGGAGATCGTAAAGACGGGCCGCAAGCTCTTAATCGTTGCAGAGGATGTTGAAGGCGAAGCCCTTGCAACTATCGTTCTCAATAAGCTCCGCGGAACGTTCAACTGCGTATGCGTAAAGGCTCCCGGCTTCGGCGACCGCCGCAAGGAAATGCTTCAGGATATCGCAACGCTTACGGGCGGCCAGGTTATTTCCTCTGAGCTCGGCATGGAGCTTAAGGATGTTAACGTCAATATGCTCGGCCAGGCCCATCAGGTAAAGGTTTCAAAGGAGAACACCGTTATTGTTGACGGCGCCGGCGAGCCTGCTGAGATTAAGGCACGCGCCGCTCAGATTGAGCGCCAGATTGAGACCACCACTTCCGATTATGACCGCGAGAAGCTTCAGGAGCGTCTTGCAAAGCTCAGTGGCGGCGTAGCAGTTATTAAGGTCGGCGCAGCAACTGAGACTGAAATGAAGGAAAAGAAGCTCCGCATCGAGGATGCTCTTAATGCAACACGTGCAGCAGTTGAAGAGGGCGTCGTTGCAGGTGGCGGCAGCGCATATGTTGTTGCTGCAAAGGCAGCAGATAAGCTCGTAAAAGGGCTTTCCGGCGATGAAAAGACAGGTGCGGCAATCGTTGCAAAGGCCCTCAAGGCTCCTATTATGCAGATTGCGGCAAATGCAGGAGTTGAAGGCGCTGTTGTTCTCAATAAGGTTTATGACAACAAGGATGCAAATTACGGCTATGATGCAGCAAATGACGAGTACGGCGACATGATTAAGATGGGCATTGTTGACCCGACTAAGGTCTGCCGCAGTGCTCTTGAAAATGCAGCATCCGTTGCAGCAATGGTTCTCACGACCGAAAGCCTCGTTGCAGACATCCCTGAGAAGAATCCTCCCATGGCAGCTCCGAATCCGGAAATGGGAATGTATTAATCAGAGAAAAGTAAAAACAGAATTACAGTTACGGTTAATACTGAACAGTAAAAGGCGCCCGCTTTTTAAGCGGGCGTCTTTCTGATTTGCTTTTATTTTTGAAAAACCTGTCAGATATTATTTATTTGTCAGATGTTTTTTTATTAAAGAATGTCATTCCTTTCGGAACAATCAGGTTTATCGCTTCGGGACAGACCTTCATATCGATTGTTTTTCCGTAAATTGCCTCACCGTCAACGTTTATTACGTTCTCATCTTCAAGCTCGATTTTAAGCTCCGACGCCTGATGGTATTCAAAGTATTTTTCGTTGATTTCCTTTACTCTTCCCGAGGCGTATTTTCCGATATATTTAATAATTTTAGCAAGGTGCATTTTTTTGGCGATTACGATATCGAGGAGCCCGTCGTCAGGCATTGCTTCAGATGACGGATTAAATCCTCCGCCGTAATGCCTTGCGTTGCATACGCAGCAAAGCATGACCGGACCTTCAAAGGAAAACGTATCTGCGGTTATTTTCATATTCATGGTAAGCCCGCGGGTCAGTTCAACAATCAGAGATATAACGTAGGCTCCGGGACCGTGGCAAAGGGGAAGATGAGTGTAATTGTGAACATTTGTTCCAACGCGCGCGTCAAGCCCTGCTGATGCGATGCAATCGCTGTATGTTCCGTTTACGTCTATTAAGTCCATTTTATGCGTTGAGCCTTCAATGATGGCATCGAGGTCCAGGAAAAGCTTCTGCTCATCGCCGAACATTTTGCAGAAATCATTTCCGGTGCCGATGGGAAACGGAGCGATTGAAATATTATCCCGATATGCCGCGCCGTTGCAGCAGCCGTTAAAGGTTCCGTCCCCTCCGCAGGAGAGAATGCGGATTTCTTCCCCGGATTGTGCTCTTCTTTGCACTTCCGCGGTATCGTCACCTTCGCATTTCGTGACATAGATTTCAAATTCATCATCAGGATGGTTTTTGAATGCTTTTTCCGCGAGCTGCGTTACTTCTGAAGTGCGGTCAACTCCGCCTGCTATGGGATTGACGATAAACAGATATTTCATATATACCTCTTCAAAGTTTTATTTGAAATACATAAACAAATCGCATTTAATCATGCCGTTATAAAGCTTGCGCTTTTTATCCGCATTTTTGCCGAAAGTACGTTCAAATTCCGTATGGGATGAAAGGAGATACAGCTTCCAGTTTTCAGAGGCGAGATATGCTTTCCCAAAGCCGCGGTAAAGCTCTTCAGCCTCCTGCTTTTCCATGATTCTCTCGCCGTAAGGGGGATTTGTGACGATAGTTCCGGATTGCGTTTTCCTGTCAAACTTCATAGCATCGGCAACTTCAAATTTAACGATATCTGAAACGCCTGCCCGTTCGGCGTTTTCCTTTGCAATTTTTATGGCAGAAGGGTCAATGTCGGAACCGATGATATTATATTCGCCGCTGAATTCACGGCTTCTTGCAAGTTCACGCTCCTGCTGCCAGACGCTTTTTTTTATTTCCGGCCAGGCTTCCGCTGAGAAGCTCCTTTTTATGCCGGGCGCGATATTCCGGGCGATGAGAGCGGCTTCTATCGGAATCGTCCCGGAACCGCAGAAGGGATCGCAGAAATCGTCCCTTCCCTTATATCTTGACAGCATAACCATTGCGGCAGCCATCGTTTCCTTGAGCGGGGCGACGTTATGGGCGGGCCTGTATCCGCGCTTGTGAAGCCCTGCCCCGGAGGTGTCAATGCAGACGGATACGTTATCCTTCATAACGGAGAACTGAATCTGATAGAGCGGGCCTGTCTCTTCAAACCATGCAACGCGGTATTTTGCCTTAAGCCTTTCAACGATTGCTTTTTTAATAATCTTCTGGCAGTCGGGAATTGACATTAACTGCGAGTTCAGGCAGTAGCCTTTTACGGGGAATGCCCCGTCTTTGGGAATATAGTTTTCCCAGGGGAGAGCTTTGACTGCTTCGAAAAGCGCGTCGAACGTCAGGGCATTGAAACGCCCGACTTCAAGGAGAACCCTTTCGCCTGATCTCAGGCAGATATTTGCCCGAGCGAGGGTATTTTCGTCTCCTCTAAAATAAACTCTGCCGTTTTCGGCAGAGACATCATTAATATCCAACCGACGGAGCTCGTCACTAATGGGCCCCTCTAATCCCAGCAGGCAGGGGACACAGAAATTATACATTTTCAGCCTTCCTTTGTTTTTTGTATTATGAATATACAACAATTAGCGGTTGCTGTCTATATTTTTACCATATTTAGTTTTAAAAACCTAAAATAATAGTTGAAATTTCGCCCTGATTGCGTTATATTATTAGTCGTAATAATTTGTTCATATTTTAGTTCGGAGAACATATTGATGTCAGTTACCAGGCAGCGCCTTCTGGAGATTCTGGAAGATTCCTACACGGCGTATTACAATATCATTAAAGAAGACTTGCCGTCTGAGCTCCCGATTGTTTTCAGAGCAGATTACTTTAAGAGAACTGAAAGTTATTGGCTGTCGAAAAGCATTACGATTTACGGAAATGAAGAAAACGAGTATGCGTATGTTTTTTCAGCGCCTGAATTCAGCCAGGAAGTAATAGAAAAATGCTTTGAGTATGCTTTGAGTGACGGGCTCCCGAGAGTTAAGCCCCACAAGGAGCATCAGGTAACGAATATAAAAGCTGTGTTTGTTGCGGATTCTTTTGAGGACGGCGCTTTAAAGGCTGTTCAAAAGAAGAAATTTTCAAAGTCTTATCATTTATCTCTGTGGGGATATACGGATCTTCTGGCATGCGCCGTTATTCCCGAAAGCGAAGAGGTGTATACTAACCGCGCAGGTCAGGCCCAGGCGGCCTATTTTAAAAAGCTATTGTCAGCTGAGGCGAAAAATCAGAAAAAGCTTTCAGCTGTTGATAGATAAAAAACACACACAATATTTTTAAAGGAGTGAATAGTGTGAGCGCAATTATTATTCTTCTTATCGCAGCTGTTCTGCTCGTCTTAGGCTATGTTTTTTATGGCTCTTGGCTGGCAAAGCAGTGGGGTGTAGATCCTAACAAGGAGACCCCAGCTCATACGAACTACGATGGCACGGACTTCGTTCCTGCTAACCCGGCAGTTCTTATGGGACACCACTTTAGCTCGATCGCAGGCGCAGGCCCGATTAACGGACCTATTCAGGCAGCAGTCTTCGGCTGGGTACCTGTATTCCTGTGGGTCGTATTAGGCGGCATCTTCTTCGGTGCTATGCATGACTTTGGTGCTCTCTTCGCATCTATCCGTCACAACGGCGGATCCATCGGCGAAGTCATCAGGGATTCCATGGGCGTTAAGGCTCAGAGACTCTTTACGATCTTTGCTCTTCTCGTTCTTATCCTTGTTGTTGCATCCTTCACGGCTGTTGTTGCCGGTACGTTCGTTTCTGACGGTCCTGTTTTCACGACCGGCGCTGACGTAACTGCTCACGCATCAACCGCTACCACGTCATTGCTCTTTATCCTTATTGCTATTATCTTCGGTTTCTTTGTATACCGCAAGAATGCTAATGTTAAAGTTGCAACGATAATCGGTATCATCGGCATCATCGCAATCGTTTTCGTCGGCCTCAAGGTTGGTGTTAACGCAAGCCGTACCTTCTGGGTACTCTTCATTGCTGTTTATGTAACGGCTGCTTCTTTGCTCCCTGTCTGGATTCTTCTCCAGCCTCGTGACTACCTCTCTTCCTTCCTGCTTTACGGCATGATGATTCTCGCAGCTATCGGTATCATTGGCTCAGGCATGAAAGTTGAGATCCCGGCATTCTCCGGCTTCAAAAATTTCGCAGGTACTGCAACGTTATTCCCGACCCTCTTCATTACGGTTGCATGTGGCGCTGTTTCCGGCTTCCACTCTCTCATCGGTTCCGGTACGACTTCCAAGCAGCTCGATTCTGAAAAGGATGCAAAGGTCATCGGTTACGGCGCTATGATCGTTGAGTCCGCTCTTGCTATCATGGCTCTGTGTGCTGTTGGCGTTGTTTGGGAAAAGGTTCAGGCTGGCGACGAAGTTATGGTTATGTCCTCTCCTCCGACCATCTTCGCAGGTGGTATTGCTACCATGGTTTCCAAGGTATTCGGTGAGGGTGCTTACAACGTAACATATACGCTTCTTTCTCTTGCTGTTTCCGTATTTGCTCTTACTTCTCTCGACTCCGGCACACGTCTTGCACGTTACATGTTCGCCGAGCTCTTCATTCCAGAAGGAAAGAAGTACGAGGATCTTAAGGGAATCAGAAAGTTCCTTGCAACTCCTATCGTTGCAACTCTTATCATGGTTATCATCGGCTGCGGCATGGGCTTCATGGGCTTAAGCCAGATCTGGGGCGTTTTCGGTGCTGCTAACCAGCTCCTCGCAGGCATTGCAATGCTCGCAGTAGCTTGCTGGCTCGGCCAGATCGGCAAGAACAACAAGATGTTCTTCTTCCCGATGATCTTCATGCTTGCTGCTACCATTACTTCTCTTGTTACCACCATCATCAAGAAGATCGGTCTCATCGGCGGCGGTGCTGCTGCTTGGGGCGATTGGTTCCAGATGATCTGGTCCATTGCTCTCGTTGTTCTCGCTGTTATCCTCGTTATCGAGGGTGTTAACGCACTCAAGAAGAGCAAGGCAAAGAAGGCATAATACAGCTTTAAGTTAAAGCTGAAATTTAAATGTGTTTTTGGCGCCGTCCGTTTTTCGGGCGGCGCTTTTTTGTTTAATTAATTTTCTTGACTTATTTACTAAAATCTGTATAATAAGCTTACAATATCCCCTAATGGCAAGATACGTTCTGTCTGCAGGCTTGATTTTATAATCTTATCTGACGTCTAAGGAATTTCCTGAAGCGGAAGCGCGATTTATATACTGATAATTAAAGCCGCGCTTTTGCGCGGCTTTTTCTTATGCGGTTTCAGGGAAAGGAGTTTAAATGGAAACAAGACTTGCCGCAATCTCTCTTATCGTTTCGGATTCCGAATCGGTGGAGAGCATTAACTCAATGCTTCACGATTACAGAGACTATATTGTCGGGCGAATGGGTATTCCTTATAAGGAAAAGGGTTTGAATATTATCTATGTTGCCATAGATGCGCCGGCGGACGTAATAAACGGACTGACCGGCAAGCTCGGGCGCTTAAACGGCGTGCACGTAAAAGCTGTTTATAACTGACGGTATGCAGTAATCAGCTGATAGAATTAAAAAAGGGGAAATTGATATGAAAAAAATAATTGCAATTGTTTTGGCTTTGGTAACGGTATTTTCGCTTTGCGCAGTAAGTGCAGGGGCAGAAGAGCCTGTAAGCATTTATGTTCTCTCCGGGCCGACGGGTATAGGAGCGATGAATCTTTGGGATAAGGCAGAGAGAAGAGAAACGAAGGGGAATTACAGCATTGTAATGACGGGCGCGAATGACGAGATAGTGGCTGCTGTTTCCAACGGCGATGCGGATATTGCCGCAATAGCGACCAATATGGCGTCAACGCTTTATAATAAGACGAACGGCGGAATAACCGTTCTTGCGGTTAATACGCTCGGAGTTCTGAGTATGCTTACAAGCGGCGAGGATATTGCATCTGTTGCCGAGCTTAAGGGCAGGACAGTTTATTCTCCCGGCCAGGGGGCAAATCCTGAATATATCTTAAGATATGTTCTTTCAGGGAACGGTCTTGATCCTGACAGCGATGTCAACATTCAGTTCGTGGCGGAGGGAAGCGAGCTTTTAACCGTCTGGGCGGCAGATCCTTCTGCTGTTATTATGGCTCCCCAGCCCGTTGCAACGAGTATTCTTATGCAGAATGAGGGCTCAAAAAAGGTTTTTGATATGACGGATGAGTGGAACGTCGTATCAGGCGGGGAGAGCACTCTTATGATGGGCTGCGTTATCGTCAGAAATGAGTTTCTTGAAAAGAATCCTGAAGCTGTTGAGACCTTTATGGAGGAATATGAGGAATCCGTAAATGACGCGGTGAACGATGTTGACGGGACTGCTCAGCTTTGCGAGAATTTCGGGCTTATTCCGAAGGCAGCTCTTGCGAAGAAGGCAATTCCGCAGTGCGGACTTACGTTTGTAACAGGTCAGGAAATGGCGGATAAGCTTGGCGGCTATCTTAAGGTTATGTTTGAAGCAAATCCGAAGAGCGTCGGAGGGGCGCTTCCGGGAAGTGATTTTTATTATTCGGGAAAGTAAGATTAATTGAAAAATAAAACGGTTAAAAAAGTAATATTTAATTTATTCTGGATAATTGTCTGGCAGCTTGCGGCGATGGGGGTTAACAAGGCTCTTTTAATCCCCGTCCCAACGCCTGCCGGGACGGCTCTTGCAATGCTCCGGCTGTTTGAAAAGGCGGAATTCTGGGCGTCGGCAGGGCTGTCTGTTATCAGGATTCTTTTAGGGTTCGGGGCTGCTATGATTATCGGAACGCTGTGCGGGGTGCTTTCAGCCAGGCATGAGTTTTTCGGGAATCTTATGGCGCCTGTTCTTTCCTTTATCAGGGCAATTCCTGTTGCGGCCTTAACGATAATTCTGTTTTTATGGGTGAAGCGGGATATGATTCCGTCTGTAATAGCGTTTGTCACTGTTCTGCCTATCGTATGGGGGAACGTGGAAAGCGGCATTCTTTCGTTAAACCGCGGGCTTATTGAGATGGCAAGGGTTTTCGGAATGGGCAGAGGGGTAATCTTTAAGGAGATTACGGTCCCCGGAATTAAGCCTTTTCTTGTTTCATCGTTTGCAAGCGGTATGGGCTTTGCATGGAAATCCGGATGCGCTGCGGAGATTATCTGCAGAACGGCGAATTCTTTAGGGAATTTGTTGTGGTCGAGCAAAAGCACTGTCGATTATGATGAGGTTTTTGCCGTCGCATTTGTAATAATTTTCCTGAGCACTGTTTTTCAGACGCTGTCAAAGCGCCTTGTGAAGAAGGGAGCGGGAAATGATAAAGTTTGAAAATGTTTCCTTTTCATATGAAAAGGGTAAAGATATAATCAAAGAGCTGAGCTTTGAGATTCCGGACGGCGGGAAGGTCTGCTTTTCCGCGGCATCGGGAGAGGGGAAGTCGACTGTTTTCAGGCTTATAACGGGCCTTGAAAGCCCAAGGCACGGGCGCGTAAATATACCTGAAGGAGTGAGATTTTCAGCGGTTTTTCAGGATGACAGGCTGATTCCGTGGAAAACAGCGCTTGAGAATGTCGCGCTGTTTGCGGAAGCGGAGGCGGATAATGCGCAGAGCGCTGATGAAGCGGCTGAAAGTATGCTGGCAAGGCTTGGCGTCGGGGAAGCGGCGGATATGTATCCTAAAGAGCTTTCAGGCGGCATGGCGCGCAGAGTTGCGCTGGCAAGGGCGCTTTGCCATCCGTTTGATGTTCTTATTCTCGATGAAGCTTTTACGGGCCTCGATGATGAGACGAAGTCAAAATGCATTGAAGTTGTTAATTCATGCGTTGAGGGGAAGATTCTTCTTATGGCCTCGCATGATGCCCGCGAGCCTGAAATGCTGGGGGCTGACACTTTTGTGTTGTAAGATAAGCGGAATATGTGATATAATTCTTTTTGTTAAAGATATTTGTTCCTGATTCTTGATAAGGAAGGTACAGATTATGGATGCTGCATGGGTTGAGCATCTTATAAAAGAATATTCTTCATCGCTTTTGCGGTATCTTATTTCGCACTGCCACAGCCGCGAGGATGCCGAGGATCTTTTGCAGGATGTTTTTATGAGCGTTTATGAGCACTGCGGCGAGTTTGATCCCGAGCGCTGCAATGAAGAGGCGTGGCTTTATATAATCGCGAAGAGAAAGATTGTGTCTTATTACCGCAAGTATAAGATGAATGACAGTATCGACGAGATGGAGGATTACCAGCTTCCGGGAATTGATTCCATGGCGGAGGCCACGAATCTTATGGCGGCCCGCCAGGCAGTCGCAAAGGCGCTTTCAGGGCTTGATGAAAGAAGCCGGGATATTGTGGTTCTGAAGTATTTTAATAATCTTTCATATAAGGAAATTGCTGAGAAGGTGGGAACGAGCGAGGGCAATGCGCGCGTCATTTGCTCAAGGGCGCTTGCCCAGATGCAGGATATTCTGGGAGATTTTGAATTTAACGAAGATTAGGCTGAAATTATTGTAACAATTGCGCAGTTTGCGGCGTATTACTCTATGAGTACATTAAGAAAGGCGGTTATAATGAAAGCAGATATTGAAAAAATGCTTAAGCTGTCTGAGGATAGCTCCCGCATGGGCGGTATGAATGACGCTCTTTCTTTCATGGTAGGCTCTGTCAGAGAAAAATACGGCTTTGGGAATATTAGAGAGCTTTCGGATGATGAGCTTGAGAATGTTGCCGGAGGGAAGGTAATTATTCCGGAGAATCTGATTAAAAAGCTGAACGAGGGAAAGAACGGTAATGCATGAACATCCGCTGATAGCGCTTTCGAAGCGTTATCCGCAGCTCCTTCTGCCGGTGAAGGCCGGAATGAAGGACACTCAGAGATATAAGGATGCCGTCCTTAAAGGGAAGGAAATTGAAGGGAGGCCGGATTTCTCATTGAATGAGAAGGACAGCCTCGCTTCTGTTTGCACGCCTGCAGGGAAGGTTGATGTTCTGTATTTATTCGAAAGAAAAGATTTTGAGCATGCGATTCAGGCGCTGGCTTACCGCTGCGAGCCGAAGGAGATTCCGGCATCTATGGGAGCCTCAACGCTGAGCGGGCTCATTAACTGGGAAAAAATCCGGCCTCATATGGCTACGGATGAGGAGTTCCTTGCGTTTACAGCCGATAAAAAGAATTATCTTGATACGATTATTATTCTGAGCTCCGGGCCGTACAGTGCTGTTTCTGCGGAGGATATGAAAACAGATGAAGCTTCGTGGACGGATAAGTCCGTAACTATAAGAAAATACCATGAGCTTACGCATTTCTACTCAAGAAAGCTGTTCATCGAAAATAAGGAAGCTGTCCGCGATGAGATAATTGCCGATATGATAGGGATTATTTCAGCATTCGGGTTTTATGATACTGACGCGGCCAGGCGTTTTTTAGGCATTGAAGGGGATGCTTACCGCGAAGGCGGGAGGCTTCAGAATTACGTTGAGGATAACGATGCCGCGGCAGTGATGGACAGGGCAAATGCCATAATTGACAAGCTCTCATCTGCTGTTGAGAAGCTCGATAAGAGTGATGTTTTCAAGGTGCTTGAGTATGTTGAAAAAAATAAGATAGGAATATAAGGATATTAAATATGCTTTTATATTTCTGATTTATGTTGTATAATAGCTTATCAATATTTTTTTCGGAGGAATCTGTAAAATGACTATCAATAAGGTTAATGACGGAGCAGCGGTAAAATACGAAGTGGAAGGCCGTCTTGATACGACCACCGCGCCGGAGCTTGAGCAGGCGCTTTCCGGCGAGGAAGGAAATGAAATAGTATTTGACTTCTCAAAGCTTGAGTACATTTCATCGGCAGGTCTTCGCGTTCTTCTGTCTGAGCAGAAGGCGGTTAATGCAAGGTCCGGCAAAATGGTTATCAGGAATGTTAATGATACCATTATGGAAGTTTTTGAGATTACGGGCTTCATAGATATTCTTACAATCGAGTAAAACATTTTCTTAACTGAAAGGAGCAGGTCGTCGTGAAAAAGACTTTTCCTGCGAGCCTTAATGAATTGGATAATGTTCTCGCCTTTGCAGACGGGGAGCTTGACAAGGCCGGGTGCCCTATGGGGACGCAGTCTGCGATTAACGTCGCAATGGAGGAGATATTTGTAAATATCGCGCATTATGCATATACTCCTAAAGAGGGGACGGCGGACGTTGAGATAGTGATTGACGGTGCTGCAAAAGAAGTCAGCGTGACGTTTACGGATTCCGGGGTTGCGTTTGACCCGCTTAAAAAGCAGGATCCTGATACGTCGCTTGCCGCGGAGGACCGTAAAATCGGCGGGCTCGGCATTCTGATGGTTAAGAAAATGATGGATGACGTGGCTTATCAGCGCATTGACGGCAAGAATGTTTTTACGATGATAAAAAAGTATTGAGTATTTTTTAAAAAGGCTATTGACAGCCAGCCATACAGGTATTATAATCCTTCTTGAACATATGAACAAACGTTCAAATGTCAAGGAGGATTATTGTTTTATGAAAAAGAGCTACAAGATTGATGTGGATTGCCCTAATTGCGCGGCAAAGATGGAGACGGCTGCGAATAAGGTTGAAGGTGTTAAAAGTGCTGCCGTTAATTTTATGCTTTTAAAAATGAATGTTGAATTTGAAGAGGGAGCGGACCCCGCAGAGGTAATGCCGAGAGTTCTTGAGGCATGCAGGGGTGTTGAGGACGACTGTGAAATTTTCTTCTGATTTATTTAAAAATCTTACTGCAAAACAGAAAAAAAGCCTGTTTCAGATACTGATTGCCGGAGTTTTCTTTATTATCTGCCTTGTTTTTGAGGATAGGAATAAGTATATCAGTATTGCGGCGTTTGTGATTGCATATGCCGTAATCGGTCATGATATCCTGAAAAAGGCATATAAGGGGATTATAAAAGGTCATCCTTTTGATGAAAACTTTCTGATGGCGGTCGCCACGGTTGGCGCTATTGCGCTTGGCGAGCTTGAAGAGGGCGTCGGGGTTATGATTTTCTATCAGATCGGCGAGCTGTTTGAGTCAATTGCCGTCGGGAAGAGCCGCAGAAATATCACGGAGCTTATAGATATACGGCCTGATTATGCGAATATTCAGATGGAGGACGGCTCCGATGAGCGGGTCGACCCGGATTTGGTTGAGGTCGGGTCTGTTATCATCGTTAAGCCCGGCGAGAAGGTGCCGATTGACGGGGTTATTACTGAGGGCGAAAGCTCAGTTGATACCGCCGCACTGACAGGCGAGAGCAAGCTTCAGAGGGTTGAACCTGGCAATGCCGTTTTGAGCGGTTCCATTAATATGACGGGCGTGATAAAGCTTAAAACGACTAAGGAATTCGGGGAGTCCACGGCTTCGAAGATTCTTGATCTCGTTGAAAACGCAAGCTCGGCAAAGTCGAAATCAGAGGATTTTATAACGAGATTTGCAAGGATTTATACGCCTGCTGTATGCTTTTCAGCTCTTGCGCTGGCTGTTCTGCCGCCGCTTTTCCTTCTGATAACAGGTAAGGATGCATCGTGGAGCACGTGGATTTACAGGGCTTTGACGTTCCTTGTTATCTCGTGCCCGTGCGCGCTTGTTATTTCGATTCCGATGACGTTTTTCGGAGGGCTCGGAGGAGCGGGAAATGCCGGAATACTTATAAAAGGCTCGAATTTCATGGAGCCCTTGGCAAGAGCAGGAATTGCGGTTTTTGATAAAACCGGAACGATGACGAAGGGTGTTTTCGAGGTTTGCGGCGTGCATCACTGCCCTATGGAGGATGAGATGCTCATCGAGTATGCCGCGCATGCTGAAGGCTTTTCCTCGCATCCGATTGCGCTGTCGATTACAAATAAGTACGGGAAAGCTATAGATAAGGACCGTGTTTCGGATGTCCATGAGATTTCAGGTGAAGGCGTAACGGCTTTTGTTGACGGCCACGCGATTGCATGCGGGAATTCCAAGCTTATGAAGAGGACTGGCGTTGAGCATATTGATTGCCGCAGTCACGGAACGGTTGTGCATGTGGCGATTGACGGGATTTATTCAGGCCATATTCTGATTGCCGATTCGCTTAAGCCCAATGCTGCGGAGGCCGTGAAAAAGCTTAAGGCGAGCGGGATTGAGAAGGTTGTTATGCTTACGGGCGATACGGAGTCAACTGCGAATCACGTTGCTGAGGAAATCGGCGTTGATGAGGTGCACAGTGAGCTTCTGCCGGCAGATAAGGTATCTATCGTCGAAGAGCTTCTGAAAGAAAACAGGGAAAAAGAGAGCCTGATATTCGTCGGCGACGGAATAAACGATGCGCCTGTTCTTGCCCGCGCTGACGTCGGAATCGCAATGGGCGCAATCGGCTCTGATGCCGCGATTGAGGCGGCGGATGTTGTCATTATGGATGATGACCCGATGAAAGCGGCTAAAGCCGTGAAAATCGCGAGAAAATGCATCAGAATTGTTTATGAAAATATCTATATGGCAATCGGAATTAAGGTTATCTGCCTTGTACTGAGCGCATTGGGGCATGCTTCAATGTGGCTTGCGATTTTTGCAGATACGGGAGTTCTGATTCTGGCGGTTCTGAACGCCGTCAGGGCGCTGAATGTTAAAAAGCTGTGAGGTGAAATTATGAACGCGAAGGATGAGAGAATGTCCGTGGATCTTGCGGATCTTTTCAAGCAGTTTGCTGACCCTACGAGGATTAAGATTCTTACGATGCTGTGCGGCGGGGAGAAGTGCGTTCTGGATATCTGCAAATATCTTAATATGACGCAGTCGGCTGTTTCGCACCAGCTGAGTATGCTGAAGGCGGGAAGCCTTGTCCGGGCGAGGAGAGAAGGAAAGCAGATTTTTTACTCGCTTGATGATGACCACGTGCGCGTTATACTGTCGTGCGGGCTTGAGCACGTTAATGAGTGACGGAGGAAAGTGCTATGATTCCTAAGCTTATAATTGTTGTTCCCTGCTATAATGAGCAGGAGGTTCTGCCGCTGACAGCGCCGCTGTTTTTAAAGAAAATTGAGCAGCTTTCGGCAGCAGGAAAGATTTCTGATGACAGCCGCGTGATGTTCGTTAATGACGGCAGCCGCGATGATACGTGGCGGATAATCAAGGACTTATCTTTTGAGGATGAGCATTATATCGGAATTTCCCAGTCGCGCAACCGCGGGCATCAGAATGCGGTTCTTGCGGGACTGATGGAAGCAAAGGATATGTGCGACATCACTATATCCATTGATGCTGACGGGCAGGATGATATCAACGCGATGGATGAGATGATTGAGCAGTATATGGACGGGTCCGAGGTTGTTTACGGCGTCCGGGGAGACCGCAGCACTGATACGTTTTTCAAGAGATTTACGGCTCAGAGCTTTTATAGGTTCCTGTCCAAGATGGGGGCTGAGGTCGTTTATAACCATGCCGATTACCGTCTGATTTCCGCGCGGGTTCTCAATGAGCTGGCATCCTTTGAAGAGGTTAATCTGTTTCTGCGCGGGCTTGTTCCGCTTGTGGGATTTAAGAGCTCGACGGTTGAGTATTCCCGAGCCGAGAGAATGGCCGGGCAGAGCCACTATCCGCTTAAGAAGATGATTGGGCTTGCGGTGGACGGAATCACGTCTCTGAGCGCAAAGCCTCTTCAGCTGATAATGAGCTTCGGAATCATTATTGCGCTGATCAGCTTTATCGGGTGCATCTGGGCGCTTATTACGGCAATTGCCGGGAAGGCTGTTGCGGGATGGGCGTCGATGACGTGCATTATCTGCTTCGTGAGCGGGGTGCAGCTTATTTCGCTCGGAATAATAGGGGAGTATATCGGGAAAATATATATGGAAACGAAGCACAGACCCCGGTATATTATCTCTGAGAGGACGTATAAAAAGAAAGATTGATAAACGTAATATTATTAACAGAAATATATTTACGTAAAATAATTAACATAATATAAAGAATGAGAGAATAACAACCCCGCTGCATCTGCAGCGGGGTTATAAAATATCTGATTTTGTTATATTATAGGCATTGTTTCCCGGCGAGACGGCGGTTCTTATATTCAAGGTCTCCTGTGACTTCTTTAATAATTTTCACGCAATCGGGGAGCTTGCACTCCTCATCCTTTTTGCAGTAGGTGAAAAGAATGGCTTTATCGTCAGAGAACGGATAAATATCAATTGCCATTTGATAGCCCTCATACATGAAATTGTATTTAAACTTTCTTACAGGGTGAAGCTTTGCATCGCACTCCATAAGGTAATTGACATACTGCTTTTCGGATATCGGCTTTTCAGTTGACCATTTCGTTCCGTCATCTGCGATGCGCTTTTCAGTGTAAAAGTAAAGATATGAGTCTTTATCCTTCTGCTGGCGAATGCGGCGCTCAACATTGGGGTTGGATATCATCAGATATGTCTGCATCATATCAACAGGCTGGGCGGCATATTTTTCAACGAGCTCCTTAACATCCGGCATCTCAATGAGATACTTTCTCTTTGATACCTCCGGAGCGCTCTGCCCGAGAATCTCGTAAATCTTTGAGACGGCTCTGTTTATCTTTTCTTCAAAGTCTATGGAATTATCAATTATATAAACATGAGGATGAGATTTCCATGCTTCAAGCGTAATATCATCCTTTTCACGGGCTGTTTCAACATTCTCGTATCTTGCTGCATTCCCGAAGTTATATGCAAACTCCGCTCCCTTGGCGCATGTTACAAGATGCAGAACCGCATCATAGCCCTTCATGATTTCATCGGGAGTTTTTCCGAAATATGCAAGCGTCTTTTCAAACTGCTCCTGGGAAATATATGCGCGGTCATCAAAAATCGCGCGGTCGTAAATAACGAGGACGTTCTCCTCAGGAACCATTTCAGCTGCCTTCAGGGCAAGCTTTTCTTTATGGAGCTGGTCATCAATAACGAAATACTGAAAATCTTCCATCGAAACGCAGTTTCCGAACGGCCTGATGCCGAACCCGGAAATAAGATCCGTTGCTGTTTCGGGGATAGTTATAACCTTCCATCCGTCCTCCTGCTTGAACTCACGCAGAATACGGGAAATCAGCGTCGTCTTGCCGGCCGCAGGGCCGCCCGTTAATACGATTTTTGTAATATGCTTTGCCATAGGAGCCTCCGAAAAAACTTATGTTTTAATTATATTTTTTTGGTATTCGTATGTCAAGGCAAAATGCCCTCAGCAGGCGGCAAACTTGACTAATATATAATATTGTAGTAAAATACGTATTCGAAGCCTGATTTATAAAATAATAAACAGGATGGAGGACTGATAAATGGGTATAATTCCACAGGTGAAATGCCGCCGCTGCGGAGCGACGTTCTCTTCAATGAGAAACCGTTGCCCTAACTGCGGAACCCGTGTGGTGTCTCAAAGTTCCCGCACGCCGGGAGTAACTCCCGGAACTATCCGCGGAACCGCCGCGCATGACCGCCAGGAGACAAATACGAAATGGCAGATTGCGTTTGGGCTTGTTCTTGTTGTAGCAGTTATTCTTTCGGTAATTGTTATGGTTACGGCCAGCTTGGAAAAGATAGACAATTCAAATATTAAGGTTACCGCAACTCCGGCTCTTATCAATGACGGCGCGCCTGTTATTGAAGCAGCTCCGACGGCAGAGCCCACGCCTCAGCCGAAGGTCGAATCTATAAAGATTCTTTATATGAATACCAAGGACTTAACTCCCGAAGCAAGTTACCCGACAATGCATATCGGCGAAACAATCAATATCAATGCGGTTGTCTATCCTATGGATATTCTTAATCCTGTTGTGGAATGGTCGTGCTCCGATGCTGACCAGGCATTTATGGTTATGACTGAAAAGGAAGACGGAACTGTCGATCTCGAATGCGTCGGATCGGTTGCAGGCGGCGTCAGGATTACGGCAACGTGTAACGGAACGTCTCAGGGCATCACGGTATACTGCGTACAGTAAATGGCAAAGATTGAATTCAGTGAAAGCGTAAAAGCATTTTCCGAAGCTTTTGAGAGTAGCCCCGAAATGCAGAAGGAATACGCTGAGCTTGAAGCAAATTATCCCGGCAGTATAGAAATCCGGGAGAACGTCGTGAATGACGTTCTTATTCCATGGGCGAAATCCAAAGGCTATGAATTTACGCTGAACGATCTTAAACGGTTTGAAATGCTCCGCTATATGCGCTTGCATCAGGACGTTGAAGCTGATTTAAATGAACCGGATGACGATTCCCATTACTGGCTGATTAATCATGGCTGGACAAACGACGAAGAGATATTTGAAAAATAGTATAATTAAAGATTGAAATGATAACCCCGCTGCAGATGCAGCGGGGTTGTTTTTTGGCCGGGGGAGGGGCTTTGCTAAAATACGTAAATGATATTAGGTTAATTATAT
>R21__coassemble_1237_pt1 | contig 17878 bp, 20 predicted proteins | sample R21__metabat2_high_PE_032 | metagenome-assembled genome bin R21
GGTGATGCTACTTATACAGCTAATTTTACGCATACGGAGCATTCATATACATGGGAAACAACAACTCCTGCAACTAAAACAGCAAAAGGTGAAAAAACAGGTACGTGTTCAGTCTGCGGAGCTACAAAGACTGAGGATATTCCTCCTTTAGGATGTGTTATAACGACAAGCTCTTCTCCTACAGCCGGCGGAACAACGACCGGTGGGGGAACATATAGCGGTGAGATAACTGTTTATGCAACTCCAAGCACCGGCTATAAATTTGTTAACTGGACGGTTGGAGGATCACCGGTTTCCACAAACACAGCATATACATTTACTCCCACTGATGATACTGCTCTTGTTGCGAATTTCGTAATTGAACCTGCACCTGTAACTGATACTTATCAGGTTACTTATCTTGATGATAACGGAAATATCTTAGCAACAGCGACAGAGAATGTTAATAATTCCATTTATATTTCCGGAGCAAGGTGCTATAGGGAAGGCTATTCCCAGTATGCATGGAGCACGACCAAAGATTCAAGCGGAACTGAGTATGCATTCGGTTCCGTATATCGCGGAGCAAAGGACAGCAATCTCCAGTTATACCCCAAATGGGTAAAAGGTCCGTCTCCCGTCGGAACATACACGCTCAGCTTCAGCGCAGGCAGCACCGGTGCATCGGGCTCCGCCGCATCCCAGAGCTTTAATTACGGGCAGACTGTAGCGTTCCCCGGGGTATCATTCTATAAAACAGGATTTACCCAGATCGGATGGTCAACTGACCCGAACGGAACCACCTGTTCTTATCCGCTTAACGGAACAGCAGTGTTATTTAACAATTTAACGCTTTATCCCTGCTTCTCCCAGACAACCGGGAATAAGACGGTCTATGTAGATTATTCAGATTACGGCACTGTTTACTGGGGCAATACGAAGATTAACCGCGGAACAACGCTTTCTCTTTCTCCCGGTCAGTCCTTGACGCTTTCCTTCAGCCCTGTAAATGAGTATTACGTTTATAATGTCAATGTGAACGGCTATAATCTCGGTTCGAGAAGCAGCTATACATTCAATTATGCCGATATGGCCGGAAACAAGTCAATTTACGTCCGTTTCGGTTCGGTTTACGGATCCCCGAAGACGGGTGATGATTCGAACCCCGGCCTTTGGATTGCTCTTGGCTTAAGCGCGGCAGCAGCAGCGGGAGCAACCGTGATTACAGCGAGGAAAAAAGAACAGTGAAGCTTTGGGATAAAATAAAAAGAATTTTCAAGCATGACGAAGAGCCTGAAATTGAGGTTGAGATAGTTGAGCTTGAAGAAAATGCAGAAGCGCCCGAAGCGCCCGAAGCTCAGCAGAGTGCAGCTCCTGAGGAAGAAAGCCGCGGCATAGAGATAAAAAAGCCTGAGACGCTGTCCTTTGAGCCTGCCGCCGGTTTGCCTGACCTGGCAGAGAAGTCAAGGCTTACGGATGAATACGTTGAGTTTATTCAGAAGCAGCGCGAAGAGCAGTCAGGCGAAGAGGTAAAGAAAACCAAAACTGCAGCAGATGCAGCTGAGAAGCCTGAAGAGGAAGCTCCTGCTGAAGAATCCGCAGAACCGGAGAAGGCAGAAGAAACAGAAGAAAAAGAAGAAATAAAAGAATAAGTTAAACCCCCTCCTTAAAAAGGAGGGGGTTTTTTATGAAAGATTTATATATCTATATTCAAGATCGGTGCGATTACGGTTTCTTTTTCCTCAAGCGGATTCCGTCTTTCATCTATGTCCCGGAGCACAAACGACAGAGCGAACGGCAGTCCGGATTCGTTTTCCCATTTGGAATAGTCGAGCCACAGCCCCGCCCGGCCGATATTATCCCGGACATATCCGGCTATATCAATAAGCTTTGCTTCGCCGAGCTTATCTGTATTAATGGATGGGAAAACCTTCTGCACCATTTCGTATATGCTTATCTCTGTTCCGAGAGGCATATCCATGAGAACAAGCATAATCCCGTCCCCGATTTCTTTTGTGCTTAAGCTGCTGTTTTTCATATGATTTCACTCCGGAGTTTTTTTATCCGTAAAGTACGGATGAAGTAATTATAATCCAAATTTTATGAAAATGCTATACAGTTTGTGTGCAGTTCGCGCGGGGGAGCTTAATGCTGCTTGACTTTTTATTATAATATTTGCTATCATTCGTTCATAAGATATAGATGAATTGCAGAGGAAGGAGATACGGATGAGTAAAAAAGAGTTAACGTGCCCGAATTGCGGCGCGAAAATAAGCCTTGACGAGGCGGAATATGCGGCAATCGCCGAGCAGGTCAGAACCGAGGAATATGAGCGTGACGTTGAGCGGCGCGTAAACGAGATGTCTGAGAATATCCGGCTTACGGAGCAAAATAAGGCCGCGCTTGACCTTGATAAGATGAAAAGCGTAGTCGAGGAGCTGAAGCTGCAGCTTTCAAAGGCTGACAGCGAGAAGGTCATAGCCGTGACTAACGCCGAGACCGAAAAGCAGAGGAAAATTGACGAGCTTCAGCATAAGATAGAAACTGCCGAGATGAACACGCAGCTGGCCGTTGCCGAAAAGGAAAAGCAGGACACCGTTAAAATCAACGAGCTTGAGAAGCAGATGTCTGAAATCGAGTCCCGCTATAAGCTGGAGCTGCGTGATAAGGATAATGAAATTGAGCAGCTGAAAACGAAGCGCAGGCAGCTGTCCGTCAAGATGATAGGGGAAAATCTCGAAGAGCACTGCAAAAAGACCTTTGAGATGCACAGGGCGGAGTTTCCCAATGCCGTATTCAAAAAGGACAATGAAATCGTCGAGGGAACAAAAGGGGATTTCGTTTTCCGCGAGAGCGATGCCCACGGAAATGAATTTGTTTCGATTCTCTTCGACATGAAGGACGAGGCCGAGGATTCAACCCAGAAGCAGAAGAACGAGCATTTCTTCAAAAAGCTCGATAAGGACCGCCGGAATAAAAACTGCCAGTACGCCGTGCTCGTATCCGAGCTTGAGGCTGACGATGAGCTTTATAACCAGGGAATAACGGATGTTTCGCTGATGTCGGGCTACGATAAGATGTTCGTTGTAAGGCCGCAGTTTTTCATGACGTTTATAAGAATCGTCCGCGGTGAAGCTGTGAAAACCCTGAAGCTTATGCAGCAGCTTGATGAGATTAAGCAGTCGAATATCAGTCTTGAGAATTTTGAGGATAAGCTTAAGGGCGTCGCAAACAATATCGTAACTTATGCCACGAATGAGAACAATAAGATTCAGGATACAAGGAACTTTATTGATAAGGCGATTTCAGCTCTTGAAAAGGCCAAGGCCACGCTTGACCAGGCCGATAAGAATCTGAAGAAGCTTGAATCCGTAACTGACCAGATGACGGTGAAAAAGCTGACAGCCGGCAATCCGATTGTCAGGGAAATGATTGAAGCGCAGAATTATGAAATATGATTTTATAACTGTCCCTGACCGCCGCGGGCAGGACTGTCTCGCAGCAGATAAAATTCCTTATGACGATATTACCGTGAAGGAGGGCTTTGACCCCATCCCTATGTGGATTGCGGATATGACGTTCGTGAATCCTCCGTTTATCCGGGAATCAGTCATGAAGCGGCTGGAGGTTCCCCATTACGGTTATTTCGGCCTGCCTGAGGCTTACTTTGACGCCGTAATCCGGTGGCAGGAGGTCCGCCACGGTGTGAAGGGGCTTAAGAAGGAGTATATCGGCTATGAAAACGGTGTTCTCGGAGGTGTCGCTTCGGCGGTTTCAGCCTTCACTGCCCCCGGAGAGAAGATTCTGATTCATTCGCCGACGTATGTCGGCTTTACAGGCGTTCTGAAAAGTCTCGGGCGCCCTGCGGAGGAAAGTCCGCTCGTCCGGGATGAAAACGGTGTATGGCGTATGGATTTTGAGGATATGGAGCGCCGCCTTGAGGAGAACCGTATTCATTGCGCAATTTTCTGTTCTCCCCATAATCCCTCGGGCCGCGTCTGGGAAGAGTGGGAAGTGAAAAAGGCCATGGAGGTCTATGCCGCGCATGATTGCGTTGTGATTTCCGATGAAATCTGGAGCGATATCATTATGCCGGGGTATACGCACGTGCCCTCCCAGTCGGTGAGTGAGGACGCGAGGAACAGGACGATGGCTTTTTATTCCACCAGTAAGACCTTCTCGTTGGCGGGGCTTATCGGGTCATATCATATCGTGTATAACCCGTATCTCCGGGATAAGCTTGAGAAGCAGGGCAGTATGACTCACTATAATGACTGCAATCTGCTTTCCCTGTACGCGCTTCTCGGCGCTTACACTGCCGAGGGCATGGAGTGGGCGGACGAGATGTGCTCCGTGGTGAATGAAAATATTAAGACCGCTGCAGCATTTTTTAACGGCATTCCGGGTGTTTCCGTCATGCCGTCTCAGGGGACGTATATGCTGTATGCGGATGTGAACGGATATTGCGGAGCCCGCGGCATAACGCCCGAAGAGCTTCGGAGGCGCGGCGTTGAGGTTGGCGTTATCTGGCAGAACGGCGATGATTTCAAGGTTCCCGGAACCGTCCGCATAAATCTCGCTCTGCCGCACAGCCGCCTGCTTGAGGCGCTGGACAGGCTTGAAAAGTACGTTTTTATCTGAGGTTGATTATGGCTTACTATTCTGATGACAGTATGAAGATGTTCCTTGAGAAAGCTGTAAAGGATGCGGACTTCTGCCAGTCTGTCCGGGCGCTTGAGTTTGCCGAAAGCGCCCATAAGGACAGCCCTCCCCGCAAAATGCGGGACTCTGACGTTTCTGTTCCTTATATTAATCATCCCTTTACGCTCGCATGTCACGCTTTTGCTTTAGGTATAGCAACTGACGATCTGATATCCGCGCTGCTGCTTCACGATGTCTGCGAGGACTGCGGTATCCGCCCCGAAGAGCTTGAGGTTTCGGATGAGTGCCGCGAGGCTGTTGAACTCGTAACGAATATCCGTTATGTTTTTGAAGACGGCGCGTGGCGCACCGAAAAGAAGGATATGGACGCGTATTTCAGCGCAATCGGGGGCAATAAAACAGCTGCCCTTGTTAAGTGCATTGACAGGTGCAACAACGTTTCGTGCATGGCTTTGGGCATGCCGAAGGCCTGGATTGAAGAGTATATTGCCGAGACGGAGAAGTATGTTTATCCGCTTCTGGAGGCCGTGAGGGCCGTGCCTGAATGGGAGGGCGCTTACTGGCTGCTGTCGTATCAGATATTCAGCCATATCGAGTCAGCGAAGTGCTACATTAAAGGGTTTGATTGAAAGAAAAAGTTAAAGGAGCGGTGCAAATGAACAGTAATCAGGATTTATCAAGGTTCGTTTCCGCGCAGGAGCGGGATTATCAGACGGCGCTCGCCGAAATCCGCTCGGGCCGCAAGCGCAGCCATTGGATATGGTATATTTTTCCGCAGATTGCAGGTCTCGGGATGTCTTCGACGGCGCAGTATTATTCAATCAGGGATTTGGATGAGGCAAAGGCGTTTATCGCCGATTCCTATCTGGGCGGAAATCTCATTGAAATCTCAGAGGCGCTGCTGGAGCTTGAGAGCAGCGACCCGTCCGATGTAATGGGTTATCCGGACGACCTGAAGCTTTGCTCAAGCATGACGCTTTTTGAGGTTGCCGCGCCTGAGCAGGAGGTTTTCGGCCGCGTGCTTGATAAGTTTTACGGTTCCCGCCGCGATGCGCGGACGCTTGAGCTCCTCGGCAGATAGCCTGATATAAACAGAAGAAAAGCGCGGAAGTCACAGAAATGTGATTTCCGCGCTTTCTGTATTTTTATTTAAATATCAGCCGTTTATGCGTTGTGAGCTGCTGCGGGCCGTCTGCTGTGATGAGGTAGCCGTCCTCAGTCCGTGAGCCGTAAATATCAGCCTCAAACAGCGGGATGTCGACGGAAATCACCATATTTTCCTGAATAACCGTGTTGCTTGATGGCCCGAGAATCGGAGGTTCGAATTCTATTACGCCCACGCTGTGAAGCCCTGAATACAGGAAATTCTGCCCGTACCCCGCGTCAGCCATGATTTTGCGGCCCATAGCCTCAACCTCGCTGCCGATTCTTCCGGGGATGAGGTTTGCTCCGCACGTTTCCTGCGCGGCGATTTCCGCTTTGACAGATTCAAGAAGCTTTTTTTCGGGCTCCCCGACGAACACGCACCTCGCGCATGCCCCGTGGTAGCCCTCATAGCGCGGGGCGAGCGTGATGACCACGAAGTCGTTTTCCTCAATTATTCTGTTCGTTGTTCTGCCGAGAATATGGCGGGTATTGTCCCCCGAGACGAGGATTGTATCAATTCCCGTACCCTCGGCGCCGTTTTTGCGCATGACGTACTCTGCCTCGGCGGCAATTTCGCGCTCTGTGACGCCCGGCCGGACTGCATTCACTGCTGCCTCCATGCCGAGGTTTACGAGATGATATGCGTATTTTATTACTTCGATTTCAGCGGGCGTTTTTATTCCGCGGGAGTTTTCAAGGACGGCGTCCATATTGACGAACTCTGCGTCAGGGAAGTTTGCGCGGATTGTTCCGTAAATTCCTGCACCGATAATCGCCATTCCGCCGATTCCGATTTTCCGGACTGTACCTTGAACGCATTCCGCGGCGATTTCCTTTAGCGGGGTGAGCTTTGAAAACGGATAGTCCTCATTTTCCGCGGCGAACTCCTTCAGAATACGGATGTCGCGGATTGTCCCGATTTCGGCTGCATAGCCGGCTGTTTCAGGCCCTGCAAGCAAAACGGGGTCGCGGTCCTGCGTGAACATGATGAGAACATCCTCAAAGGCTGCGGGCAGGTCGCCGTAATAGCGGGCAAAAGCATTTCCGTAAGTATATCTGTCGTCAGAATAGACGAGCAGAAGGTCTATGCCGTTTTCCTTCAGAAGCGCGCGGACCTTCGCCCAGCGCTGCGGGTATTCGCTTTTCGGAATTTGCGGTAAGTCTTTAAGCATCGTGGTTCCTCCCAAATCGGGTAATTTTTTTTTAGTTATTTGATTGCAGTATATCATTTCCGCGTGATGTTTACAATATTGAGGCAGTCTGTGGCTGTATACCGTGCTGATGCTGCTATTTAAGGTTAAGTGATTGATTTCTTTGTATCCGTATGGTTTAATAAAGAAGTAAGATAAATATCGGAGACAGTTACTATGAAAAAATTTACGCAATCTTTAATTATTTTAACGCTCGCAGTTTTACTTGCATTCAGCTTTGCCGCCTGCGGAAAGGCAAAGCCGGCTGAGCAGAGCGGCTCCGCAGCTGAAGCTCAGGTTGAGCAGGCGCAGACTCAGCAGCCGGAAAAGACGGAAATCGAAAAATCCGGAATCTGGGAGAATGCTGTTTACCTTTCCGATACGGAGCTTGGTAAGGGCGCAAAAACAGTTAAGCTTGAAGTTAAAGCCGATGAGAAGGTAATCACGTTTACTGTTCACACGGATGAGAAAACCCTTGGCGCGGCGCTGCTTGAAAATGAGCTTATTGCCGGGGAGGATAGCGAATACGGGTTGTACGTGAAGGTTGTCAACGGTATGACGGCTGATTATGACATCGATAAAACATACTGGACTCTTTATATTGACGGCGAGTATGCCTTGGCCGGCGTAGACAGTACGGATATTGAGGAAGGAACTGTATATCAGCTTGCATACACAAAATAAAAAACCGCTGACCGTAAAAGAGCTGGCTCTTTACGCCATGCTTGGGGCGTTGATGTTTTGCTCCAAGATTGTCATGGAGGCTTTGCCGAACATTCATCTGCTCGGAATGTTCACGATGACTTATACGGTTGTGTTCAGAAAAAAGGCTTTGATTCCCGTATATGTTTATGTCCTTATTAACGGCTTTTATGCCGGCTTCGCGATGTGGTGGATTCCTTATCTTTATATCTGGGTGATTCTCTGGGGCGCAACGATGCTTCTGCCCCGTAATATGACGAAGAAGGCCAAACGCATCGTATATCCCGCCGTGTGCTGTCTGCACGGGCTGCTGTTTGGCACGTTATACGCTCCTGCCCAGGCCCTGATGACGGGACTGAGCTTTAAAGCGATGGTGGCATGGATAATAGCCGGGCTTCCGTGGGATGCGATTCACGGAGCGGGGAATCTTGTTGCGGGCTTTCTCATTTTGCCGTTGTCGGAATTATTAAGCAAACTGGCAGATAAATATCTATAGAGTGATGCGGAATTGTGTAAAGTAAATGCAGTTATCAGGAATGGAGAAATCATTATGAAAAGATTTATATTATTATTTCTTGCACTTGTAATGTGTTTTTCGTTGAGCGCGTGCTGTATTCGCCATGACTGGAAGGAGGCAACCTGCACCGAACCGAAAACATGTGTGAAGTGCGGCAAAACTGATGGTGAGCCGCTCGGACATAAGGAAGTTGCCGATGAAGCAGTAGAGCCGACGTGCACGGAAACAGGTTTAACTGAGGGCAGCCATTGCTCTGTATGTGGAGAAATCTTAATAGTTCAGGAAGTTATTCCGGCTAACGGTCATGATTTCGAGCCGGCCACGTTTTCGCTGCCCGCCACATGCAGGATTTGCGGAGTAACAGAAGGAGAAGCTCTCGGAACTGAAGCGATAGGAGAGATGATTATCTCTGCCGGCAAGCAGTTTAAGGAAACCGAAGATGCAGAAGAGAAGCAAATATCAGAATCTGAAGAAAAAATAAAAGATTTTAAGCTTGATATTTCGGCGAAATCTTACGGCCTTGATATTGATTCAATTATTAATTCTTCTTCATTATCGGTCACTGTTAATACTGAAGATGAAAAAAGCGGCACAGTAAAGCTTGATGTAATCCCAAATGGGATGAAACCGGTCAGTGCCGTTATTTGGGGTGAGGACGGGAACCTTGCCGTATCCTTCCCGGGAATAGATGAAACGAAATATGTTTTAACTCCTGAATTCTTTGAGGAGCTTACAGAGAAAAATCTTAAATCGGAAGAAACCGCAAAGATTGAGATTAAAAATATCCTGCCCGAAGCCCTTAAGGATTATGACGGAAAAGCGCTTTTTGAAAAATACAGGAAAATTGTTTGCGGCATAATATCTGTATTCAATACATATGATTCAAATTGTGATTATAAGATTCCGGTAATAGATGAAACTGTTCATGCAACAGTTCTTAATATTCAGCCGACTAAGAGTGATTGGCGGTCAGTTATTAGGAAACTGTTTTCCACAGCTTCGTCTGATGAGGAGCTTATCCGGCTCGTAAAGGCTGTTTTGGAAGAATCTTATTATTCAGTGTATGGTAAAGGCTCGCCATATTCACTTGAGGATTATGTTGCAAGCGGAATGCAGGGCTTTTATCAGTTCCTTGACAGTGCTCTTGAAAGCGCTGATGATATCGCAGAATTTCTTTCCGGATTTTCTTTGAAAATTGCTCATTATGACGGAGCAGTTTATTCAGTTGAGGTTATAGATTCTGCGAACGGTCAGGCTTACGGGTATTCATCTTTCAGTTATGAGGACGGGTTGAAAAGAAATGTAATATATATTAGCAGCAACGGTTTTGCGAATGCTTTGGGAGAAGGGCAATTCCTTAATAATGATGAAGTAACTGAAATAAATATAAAGAGTAATTTGGGATTGTCGATAGCATTTAAAGCTGATAAGACAAGGAAAACAGCTCTTGGTCTTCCGTATATTTCCATCCAGGGTAATTTTGCAGATGAGCTGAACCTTAATGCTTTAACATCCGGAAATGATTCCGGAGCTGATTTTGAACTGGTGGTTGACAGTCCGGAATTCACTGTCAGCGCAAATATAAGTGATTCATCCGACGTCGAAAAGATTGTCCGTCCCGAGGGAGAATCTGTAGTAATTGATTCTGTCAGTGCCTTTGATGAGAACATTGATAATTTAGCGAAAGCATTTGCTGATTATTATGATATGAAGGATCTGAAGGCATTCGGAATTGATTATACTGTGCTGCCTGAAAAGGCAATCGGGGAAGACGGGAATTTTACCGTTACGGCAAATCAGTTCAGGGAAATGCTTCTTGAGCTTATGAAAAGCGACTGGACTCAAAGCGGATACTATACAAATGTTGATATAAAAAAGATTGGTGATTACTGGTATATATGCACAGACGGCCGTGATACGGAAGAGTTTGAAATTTACTTTTTCAACGGGGATGATGAAGTAGCTGAAGATGGAGAGTTTGATGATATCGGATTAGCTTTATACCGGAGTATAATGAATCTGGATGAAGAAACTGATAATGGCACATATATGTTTTTTGATACATTGATGATGATAGCGCATTTAACATCAGATGAAATTGTTACTTATTCAGATGCTGATGCTTTCAGCAGTACACTGGTAGATAAAATCAGTGCGAATGATAGTAATGAATATCTGTACGGTACCATTACATCGGGAAATATTGTATATAGCTTAACTGTACATCCTGATGTTGTGTATTTCCATGCATATGAAGGGCAATAAGAAACGGCAGACCGGATATCATAGCTGAGAGTACCTCAGAGAAGTACTTTATCCGCGGAGAACACGGAAAAATCAGAGAAAGGCAGAGAAGAGAATTGAAAAAAATCCTGGAATCCGGGCAAATTTCCGAACATATTAAGCAAGCGCGTCAGCTGAAGCTCAGGAACTTTCTTTTTTTAATACTCGCAGGAAGCATAAATGCTTTCGGAGTCGTTCTGTTTCTTTTCCCCGTGCATTTGTATGACAGCGGTGTTTCGGGGCTTTCAATGCTGCTTGACCAGATAACTCCTCCGGCATTTACGCTGCCGCTTTTCCTTGTTCTGATTAACATTCCGGTTTTTATTTTCGGCGCGAAGCGTCAGGGGTGGGTGTTTACGGTTTATTCCGTGTTCGCGGTTCTGGTGTATTCGCTCGTGTCATATTTAATCATGAAGGTATCGCCTGACGTCTCGTTTGTCTCGCCGCTTGCAGGCTCGGATTTGCTGCTGTGCGCGATATTCGGCGGAGTTATTTCAGGAATAGGCAGCGGCCTGACTATCCGGGCGGGCGGAGCGATAGACGGGATTGACGTTCTGTCGGTTATTTTTGCAAAGCGCCTCTGCATATCAATCGGCACGTTCGTAATGGCCTTTAACGCGGTTTTGTATATTATCTGCGGAATTGTGCTTAAAAGCTGGATATTGCCGCTCTATTCCATCGTGACGTATTTTATCGGGTCAAGAACGGTGGACTATATCGTGGAGGGCTTTGACAGAGCCAAATGCGCAATGATCGTAACTGAGAAGGCTGACGAGATTTCCGAGGCCCTTTCGGAGAACTTCAAATCAAGCGGAACTATAATAGAGGCGAAGGGCGGATATTCGAAAGACAGGAAGCAGATTATTTATTTTATAGTGAACCGCTTTGAGATTAATAAGCTGAAAAACATTATCAACAGTATAGATGAAACGGCATTTATATCGCTTCAGGAGGTGTCGGATATAATAAAAAGGCCGTGAAACCGCGTTTTTCGAAGTGCAGGCTCTTAAATATATTTTTTTGCTGATGTAACATTTTCTTTGGCAGAGCGTATTATACTATGTATAAACTTTTTAAGGAAAACAAATCATAAAAATTAAAACAGGAGGGAAAAACAATGGCAGAATTACTTAATGAAAATGATCTTTCCCAGGTATCAGGCGGAGCTAATAGTGATCGGGTTATCGAGTATACTGTTAAAGAGGGCGATACGCTTGCTAAAATTGCGACGAAATACCATACTAATGTCAATGCTATAATGGCGATTAATCTGCAAATTAAAGATGTAAATATTGTAAAGCCCGGTACGGTAATCAAAGTTCCTATGAATTTTTAAATAATGGAGGGTAAAAAAATGGCAGAATTACTCAATGAAAATGATCTTTCCCAGGTATCAGGCGGTGCTTATAGTGGTCCGGTTTTCGATTATACTGTTTTAGAGAGTGATACGCTTGGTAAAATTGCGAAGAGATACAGTACTACTGAAGGTCTTTTAATGGAGCTTAATCCGCGAATTAAAGATAAAAATAAATTATATCCCGGTACGACAATCAAAATTCCAATTAAAAATTGAGGGTAATAAGGAGAAATTATTATGGCAAAGTCGTTGGAAGAACTCAATTCTTTAAAAGAAAAATTTGATGCTCTTAAGGAAGAATTAAGCGGCCTGAGCGAGGAAGAGCTCAATCATGTTACAGGCGGAGATGACAGCGCCGAGGATAAGAACGTAAAATGCCCAAGATGCGGCGGGGAAAACTGGCGGCGCGAAATGTACGCATACGTTTGCACGAATTGCGGGTATAAGATTAATCTTTAAGAGGAAAAGCAATCTAATTTGTCGACTTAATATAATTTACATAATTTATTTCCAGACCATATTTCGGTTTTTCTGAAATATGGTCTGGTTTTCATTTCATTTTCCGGACTATATTATTTACTGATTTATTTATCGATAAATATATTGACTAATTTTGTGATTTGTGCTATTTTTTAAGCAGAAAATATGTATGAAAGTAATAAGGAGGAAGCTGTCATGTCATCTGTAGTAAGTGCTATTACAAATACGATTCCGATTTCCAATTTCAATCGCGGACTTGCCGGAAAGATTTTTGCAGATGTCCGTTCGTCAGGTGCAAAAGTTGTTATTAAAAATAATATGCCGGAGTGCGTTTTGATTTCTCCTGAAGAGTATATAGATCTGATGAATGAGCTTGAGGATGCGAAGCTTCTCGCTTTGGCGCTGTCAAGGATTGAAGAGGCTGGCGATTTTGAATCTGTTCCAATTACTGATATAATCAAAAAATACGGTATCAGTCAGAAGGAACTTGATTTGGCGGGCGAGGTTGAATTTGAGTGAGCTGGGATATTGAATTTCTTAAGAAAGCGGAAGAAGACTTCAAAAAACTTGACGGGAGTCAAAGAATCGTTGTTTTAAAGGCGCTAAAAAAGGTTGCAGAGAATCCGTTGCCTGATTACGAAGGGGGATATGGAAAACCGTTAGCAAATAAAAATCAGGCAAAACTTGCAGGGCTTCTGAAGATTAAGATTAAATCACATGGAATTAGAATAGTTTACAAATTAGAATACATTAATAATAAGATGCTTGTTATTGTTATTGGAATGCGGGCAGATAATGAAGTATATGAAGAAGCTGCGAAACGGGTAGGAAATTAGAGGATAACCGGATATATTATTAATACGTTAGTCTATAGATATACTAGCAAATTAATACGTTTATTAACTTAATATAATTTACATAATTTATTTCGGTACCATATTGCGATTTTTTCGTGATATGGTACATGTTTCATCTCAGTAAAAAAGGGCAGCCTGATAAAAACAGGCTGCCCTTGACGTATCATTTGGAGATGCTGAATAATTCCTACGGCTCCGGGAATTTCGATTTATTGTTCTTGTAAGTCAGAAGGCTTCCGGGTATAAGCGCAATTGCGCAGGCGATGGCTCCCGGAACGGTCGGCCCAAGGCCGAGCGGATTGCCTGAGAGCTTCCACGTAACGCAAACGGCAAATCCCGCGAGCATTCCCGCGATAATGCCCTGCTTTGTTGCCTTTTTCCAGAAAAGTGCGGCAAACGCAGGAAGCCCCGCCGCGGCGGCATAAAAGCTCCATGCGAACATCAGAACGTTATACGCGTTCTTTATGTAAAGAGCAATAATCAGGGCCCCGACGGGCAGAATAACCGAGAAAATTCTCGACCAGAGAATCTCGCGTTTTTCGCTTATGGAGGGGTTTATTGTTTTCCCGATGTCGTGAACGCACGTCTGGACGGAGACGAGAAGATAGCTGTCAGCGGTTGACATAATAACAGATAGTATGCCCGCGAGCGCAAGCCCCGTCAGCCCTGCGGGGAGAACCGAGATTGCAAGCGCCGGAATAACGGCGTCTGTTGAGCCGAATTTTGCAAGGACGTCGTCCCCGATTATCTGATGGGCAACTGTTCCCATGAAGTAAACGAGAATAATCGTCAGGCCGTAAATGGACGTCCCGAGGAACATGCCCTTCTTCGCGCTTTTCCTGTCTCTGGCGGCGAACGCTCTCTGCCACATCTCGGCCCCCGCCATCGTGAAGACGAGGTACGTTATAATATCGCTCAGGATATCTCCGTTTATGTACGGCTTGAAAAGCTCAGGCGAGAGATTCGCAACGTAATTCGAAAAACCGCCAACCTGTTTGAGCGAGGAGACGGGAATCAGGATGTAAACGAAAAGCAGGAGCATGTAAAACTGGAAAACATCCGTGTAAACGACTCCGAAAAGGCCGGAGGTGGCGGTGTATACGATAAACACAAAGCATGCGATCAGCGCTCCGAGCTCATATGAAATGCCGATTTCTCCGCCGAGCATATTGATAATCGTTGCTGTTGCCGTGACCTGCGAGGCGACCGTTCCCATCATCGTGAAGGCAATCATCACCGCGAGGATGAGCTTCGCGGTTTTTCCGAAGCGCAGCTCGAAAAGCTCGGGGATTGATTCTATTGAGTACTTGAAGCCGATGTCCGAAATGCGCCCGGAGATTCCGGAGAAAATGAACATTCCGAGAAGATAGGGAATTGCCGTGATAAGCGCCTTGAAGCCGCTTGAATATGCAACGCCTGCTCTGCCCATGAGCCCGCCTCCGCCGATGATTGTTGCGCAGACCGTAGCCATCAGCACGAGCGGACCGAACGAATGGTCAGCCATGTAATAGTCCTCGGTGTTTTTAATACGCTTGACGAATGCGATGCCGATTGTTATCATTCCTATAAGGTAAACCGCGATTATGGCGAAATCCACGGGCATGATTTTATGCATAATTAATACTCCTTTCTGTTTTTTTCGCAGAGGAAATATATGGATAGTATATTGCCGCTATACGGAGGTGTCAATTGAAAGAAAAAAATAACGAAAAGAGATGAGCTCACGAAGCTTCTGCATGATAACGGATGCCGTGAGGTTGTATGGAAGTTCCCTGAGGAAACGGGGTTTTACCAGCCTGTTGTAATAGCAGTATCTTGTTGATATGATTTGGGCGGAGGTAATCACGACTGCGTTAATGCAGTAGGGTGCGCTATGGGAGGTATAAAGGCCTCGCAATGCCCGATGGGCTGTATTCCTATATATTAACCGGAAGAAACGGAAATATGAGATAAATAGTAAGCGGGGCAGATGAGATGTCTGCCCCGCTTTTCTGCTGCTATTTATGATTATTCTGTTTTCAGCTTTCCGTAAGCAGTCTGAACGAGTCAAACATCTCGTCGATGTTAATTTTACTGCGGACGTCTTTTTCAATGTCGCCGAGATACTCCCCGCTGAGTTCTCCCTTCTCCGCCTTCAGCACGATGCTGAGCCCGTCATCCAGGTCCACGCTTGCCTCGGACGGATATATTTTTTCCAGATTGCTCGTGCCGTAAGAAGCTCTGTTCCACTCCTGCAGGCTGTCGCAGAGAAGGAGAAGATACGCCGTCGGATTCTGATATGCGCTCATCGGTCCGAGCTCGAACGGCTTTCCCTGAAGCCCGTAAACGGAATAATAGTTGTGCAGAAGTATCGCCGTCGCCGAGTCAAGAACGGGGAAGAACAGCGAGTATCCGTCCATTCCCAGCTTTTGAATTGCCGCTGCGTACCATTTGAGCACTATGAGCGAGCTGTAAACCCCGTGGTCAATCATGCATATTTTTCCGCCGCGTTTTATATAGTCAGGAATGTCTTTCACTATCGCCCTGATATCGATGCCCAATGTCTCATGTATCCTGTGCGCCATAAGGTCCGTCGGCTTGGTGATGTTGATGTACACGTGGTCGGGATAATGCTCGGTAAAGCTCTTCGTGAATTCCGGCATCGGGACTATTTCGTCCAGCGCATTCAGGCTTTCAAAGTCCTCAAACGCCAGCTCCACCTTGACTTTCTTTCCTGTTTCGGCGCCGCCTGCGATCAGGTCCAGATATGACTTCAGCGTGTTGCTGAGAATCTGAACGGGATAGCCCACGTCGTGGAACAGCGAGGCGGTTCCCCACCGGATGAAGAATGACGACTCAGCGCACCAGTCACTGTAAGCGCTGTCAGACAGCTCGCGGTTGACATCCGCAAACGCCTTTCTGAACTTTTCATTCTTCTCGTAGATGCAGAAGCCCAGCACGAACACGTTCACCGAGTGAACAAAATGGTCTCTTTGATTGACTGTCATGATGGACACGGTCTCTTCAAAGTATCTCATGAGTTCAATCAGCTGAAGGAAGGGATTTTCGCTCTCGGATTCGAATATTTTATACGCGTCAAAGTAAGTGTTGTATACCTTGTGAGCGGTTTCAACGCACGGGTCGTCAACAAACGCCAGGGTTGCGCTTTCAGCCGACTTTATCGCGTCGAGGTCCTTCTCGGTGATTGCTCCGACGTTGCTCATCATCCGCTTATAGAATTCCTCAATATACTGTCTCTGTTTGTCCATGGGTTTCTCCTTTCGGTATTTTTTAACATTCTATCACATATTACAGAAATAAAAAAGATGCCCTGCCAACTTTTAACGGCAGGGGTGTTTTGTTCCTTTAGTGGGGCAGATGAGATGGCTGTCTTTGTTTGTTAACATTTAAAATGTAAATAAAAATGCTTGCAAAACGCTTTACAATAGAATATAATATCATCGATGAAAGGGGTGTTCGATATGGCACAAGCAGTAATGGTTAATTTCAGACTTGATGAAAAAGATAAAATAGGCATGGAAAAGGTATGCAGCGAGCTTGGTCTTTCAATGTCTGCCGCGTTTACGATATTTGCAAAAAAAGTGAACAGGGAGAAGCGCATTCCGTTTGAGCTTAATGTTGACCCGTTTTATTCTGAAGAAAACATGGCAAGGTTAAAAGAGATTGTTGCCGATATGAATTCCGGGAAAAATATGTCAGAGCATGAGCTCGTTGAGGTGGATTAATGCACAAGATATGGCATGACAGTGCATGGGAAGAATATTTGTATTGGCAAACGCAGGATAAGAAAACGCTTAAGAGAATAAATAATTTGCTGAAGGATATTGACAGAAACGGGTATCAGTGCATAGGAAGACCGGAAGCGTTATCCGGCGATTTGGCAGGTTTTTGGAGTGTTAAGATTGATGAAAAAAACCGGATTGTATTTCGTATTGTGAATAACAGAATTGAAATAGCTCAATGCGGTTCACATTACGGAGATAAATAAGTTTAGTATTATTGAGTAAATTTTAAATAGGATAAATGCGAGGGGCAGCCTGATTGAAAACAGGTTGCCCTGCCAACTTTTAACGGCAGGAGTGTTTTGCTGTTATCTGAAATTTGTTGAACGGATTAGTATTATTTGGTATACTTAAATTAAAGATGTCAGAAAGTTTCAGAAACTTCTGATAATGGTATTTCTCCGATGAATTTTGGAGGATCTTGTGCGCATCCGTATAATTTTAATAGATTTAAAAATATTATTAAAAGGAATATACATTAACAGGAAGGGTAAAGTCATGAAAAAGACAATAAGTATTATTTTGGTATTATTTGTTTTGGCAGGTTTCTGCGTTTTGAGCTTCGCGGAAGAAGCAGCAGAAGAAAAAGAAATTTTCACTTCCGGAAGTTTTGATTACACAATCGAAAATAATGAAGCAATAATAGTTAAATATAACGGTGCTTCGGGAAATCTTCAGATTCCGGATGAAATTGACGGTTACCCTGTTACGGCAATTTCAGATAATGCATTTCCGTTTAATGAAAAGCTGATATCAATAACAATTCCGGACAGCATAACCGATATTAGTATTAATCTGTTTGAAAATTGCTGGAATTTGGTTGATATAATTGTATCTCCGGATCATCCTGTGCTTGAAACGATTGACGGCGTTCTTTACAGGAAAACTGACAAAACTCTTATTGCATACCCTTGTGCATTAAA
>R21__coassemble_1253_pt1 | contig 17681 bp, 15 predicted proteins | sample R21__metabat2_high_PE_032 | metagenome-assembled genome bin R21
TTTCGTGTTCTTCAAGTTTCCGAACCGTAAAACCGGCTTTCCATTCTTCTTTCGTCAGCCGGGTAATATGCTCGGTACGGATATCATCCATCGGTTTCCAATATATATCTTTGTTTGTGTGATGATATGTAAATCCGCACTTTTCCTGAACCCGTTTTGATTTTTCGTTTCCGTCAAAATAACCGCACCAAATGGTTGCGAGGTCTAAGTCCGTAAAGGCATGGCGGATCAGTTCTCTTGTTGCTTCGGGAATCAGTCCCCGTCCCCAAAAGGGAACACCAATCCAATAGCCTATTTCTCCTTCGTTTTCGGGGATGTCAAGATTGCTCTGGTTACCAATCCTCAGCCCGATACATCCGATCGCTTTATTATCTTCTTTCAGACACACCGCATAGTTTTCGGGTACTGACAGGACATTTTTTATGACCTCACGGCTGTTTTCAACACTCGTGTGTGTCGGCCATCCTGTAATGGGGCCGATACGGTCATCCTTAGCAAATTCAAATAAACTTTCCGCATCCGCTTCATTCCACGGACGGAGGATCAGCCTTTCTGTTTCTAAAATCATATTTACTCTTTAACTCTCCATACATTTCTAACTATTTCCCGTTCAAGTTCTTGATATAAACCGATCCCGGTAAAAACATTTTCAAAACCGCATTTCCGCATAACAGCAAGCGAAGCCTTATTTTCGGCTAAACAGATTCCGAAAATTTCACTGATGTTTACCTGTTTTGCAATAACGGGAAGAAAAGCTGTTACCGCTTCGGTGGCATATCCGCTTCCCGTATATTTCTTTGCAATGTGATAGCCGATTTCCCAATTACCGCCGTCGATAGGACACAGTTGAACATAGCCGATATTGTCCTTTGTCTCTTTCACAATGATTGGATAGACGAGCGGGCCGTCCGTAGTCCCGTACTGTGAAATAAGGAATTTCAAAACTTCTTCCGCATCTTCCACCGTTTCCCATACTTCATCCGGGACAAATCTTCTGTTGTCATCATCCATCGAATTTTCCTGAACAGCCTGTGCCATATCTGAAGTGAATTCGGTTATGAGCAGGCGTTTTGTTTCAATCCGCATTTTGACCATACTCTTGTTTCCTATCATTATTCGTCATCGCTTTCTTTTTTCTCGATACAGGAGCCGATAACAAGTCCTGCAAGCATCCCAAGCGAAAGTCCGATGCCGGTGTTGTTGCCGAACGCCGTGCCGATTGCCACACCGAAACACATTCCCAAAGCCATTCCTTCGGTGCTGTAATTCTCGGCCTTTTTATTATTCTTTTTCTTTCGAGCATTCTGTGCAAAAAATATGGCAAGCAATAGTCCGATGCAGAGCCACGGTAATGCTGCAGACAGAAAATCCATAGCAACCTCCGTATAGTGTGATAGTTTGGACGCATTGTATTATAGTGACCAAACGGTCACATGTCAAGAGCTTTCACAAATATGTTACAAATAGAAAGGCGGCAGAGATTGCTCTCCGCCGCCATGCGTTTGTTATGCGTATATCAAATTCCTATTTGTTATTGTTAGCAATATTTTGATTTTCCTGACTAACCGATTGTGCGATTAGATTAGAATTATCTCGCAAACATCTCTAAATTATATTATACCGATTCTTCTGAATATCATCAATGCCGTATCCTTTCAGGATTAAAAATCCCTTAGAGAACGAACCTTTTGCCTCTCGTTTTTTTATTTGCTGTTTCCCAGGATCCAGAATGCAACCGCCGAAGCCGCCGCAACGTTCAGAGAATCAACTCCGTGCGACATCGGAATCTTAACTGTAAAGTCGCATTCATTAATTGTTGAGTCTGATAGCCCGTCGCCTTCGGTTCCCAGAACTATTGCCAGTTTTTCAGTTTCTTTCAGTACGGGGTCTGTTATATTTATTGTGTCATCCTTTAGCGCCATTGCGGCTGTTTTGAAGCCGAGGGCTTTGATTTCATCAAGGGAGTTTGAGCTTAAGTACGTCCATGGAATCTGAAACACCGTTCCCATTGAAACGCGGACCGCTCTTCTGTAGAGAACATCGCAGCAATCGGGCGTCAGCAAAACCGCGTCCATTCCAAGCGCTGCGGCAGACCTGAAAATCGCTCCGATATTCGTCGGATTCATTATGCTTTCAAGAACTGTAATCCGCGAAGCATTTTTAGTTATTTCCGTAACTTTCGGGAGCTCTCGCCGTTTCATCGCGCAGAGAACTCCTCTTGTCAGGGGGAATCCCGTAAGTTCCGTCAGAACTGAAAGAGGAGCCGTAAAAAGAGGGATATTTCCGCATCTTTCAACTATCTTTGATGCAGCTCCTTCGATATGCTTTCTTTCCATTAAAAGAGATACTGGCTCGTAACCTGCATCAAGAGCTCTGTCTATAACATTCGGGCTTTCCGCGATAAAAAGAGCGTTTTCAATATGGTGGGCGCTTCGCAGCTGGTTTTCCGTCAATCTTGTGTAAACATCAAGATATGGGCTGTCAAACGATGAAATTTCGATAATTTCGGGCATATATTGTCTCCGAACCAAAAAAATTTACAATTAGGTATTTCAATTATAACACAATTATGGTAAACTAATCAATCGGATATGGAATTTATTATATGAAGGAGTTTTAATATGAAGCTTCAGAAATTAATCGCGATTTTATTAGTGGCAATTTGTATGCTTGGTATTTCTGTTGGAGCATTTGCAACGGGATTTGTTATTGGCCCTGACGGGCTTTTGGTTCCGGAAGAGAGTGCAGAGCCTACTGCAACTCCGACTGCGACTCCGGAAGCAACTGCAACTCCGGAAGCTACCGCAACTCCCGTACCTACAACTGACGGAACTAATATGACTCCTGAACCGAGTAATGAAATTATTCAGATAACCAAGCATCCGGGATCTGAGTATAATGTACCTTCTAATGGTTCAAAGAGCGTAATGTTTACTGCTAAGTGCAATAATTTTTCCGATGCCGTTTGGTATGCAAAAACCGCTTCCGGTGATACTTTTAACGCAACAGAGCTTAATAATAAACTGAGAAATCAGTCATCAGCAGGCGTAACAACTGATGCTGCGAATCAGATTACAACTCTTTATATCTATAATGTAACTGCAGAGTGTAATGGGATGTCCTTCTGGGTTGAGTTCACAACTCCCGCTGGAAAGCTTACTACTAATTCAGCTTCTTTGACAACTTCCGGGACGGCCGCAACTCAGACGCCTGTTCCGACTGCAACTCCGACCTCGACCCCGACTGCGACTCCGACTGCAACTCCGACTGTAACTCCGACTGCAGCCCCGACGGCTGTTCCGACTGTTACTCCTGAACCTGTAGTTCAGACTCAGGATCCTGCTCAGCTTGCTCAGATTACTCCTGTTTTGGATAATCAGGCTGAGAATACAGCTGCAAACACGTCTTCATGGTCTCTTGGCGGAGCAAAAATTGCTATTATTGTAGTAGTTGCGCTTGCTATTATTGCGGCTATTATCCTTGCTCTTTATGAGATGGGAATAATCAGACTCAGATTCCTTGAAAGAGCCGTCGGAGGTCGTGATTATGATGATTATGATGACGACTATGATGATTATGACGACGACGATTATAATGGAAGAAAAAGATAATTCTAAATTAAAAAAACGCTCATTCTGGAGAGTCCTGCTGGACGGGTTATGCTCGTTTGCAGTATGGCTCTCTAGGGCCATTATTAAGACCACAGGTTTTGACAACCTCCCTGAGGACGGGAAGTTTCTGATGGTTTCAAATCATGTTTCGGCTTATGACCCCATCATTCTGGTTCATCTTCTGAAGAAGCAGCGGATGATGTTTGTTTCAAAGCCGGAGAACTTCAAAATTCCCATTTGCGGATTTCTTATGAGAAAAAGCGGCTTTAAGGCTATTAACCGCGAAAGCCCCAGAGAAGCTCTTCCGACCATCTATGAGTCAGCCGAGGTTTTGAAAACCGGTACGCCTGTCGTCATTTATCCCGAGGGAACCCGTAATAAGGAGCCTGAAAAAGGTCTTCTCCCGTTTCATAACGGCGTATTCAAAATCGCAAAGAGGGCGAATGCCCCGGTTTACGTCTGCGCAACCATCGGAACGGAGAAGATTTCCGGTAATATGCCATGGCGCAGAACTGATGTTGAGTTCAAAATAGTGGATATAATAGACAGTGAATTCGTTGCAGCCAATCAGGATAAGCAGATTGGGGACAGAGTTTATGAAGCATTGAACAGGGAGATTTACTCTTGAGAATTGACGCGTTATTTATATTAAACAGCATACTGTTCGGCGTCGGCCTTGCAATGGATGCCTTTTCGGTGTCTCTTGCAAACGGCCTGAACGAGCCGGACATGAAAAAGCCCCGGATGTTTTTAATAGCCGGGACGTTTTGCTTTTTCCAGATAGCCATGCCGCTTATCGGATGGCTGTGCGTCCATACGGTAGCTGAAAAGTTTACTGCTTTTCAGAAGTTCATTCCGTGGATTGCATTAATCCTGCTTTTATATATTGGCGGAAAAATGCTTATCGAGGGGCTGAAGTCAAAAGGGGAAGCGGAAAGCGTTGCGGCCGTCGGAATAGGGGAGCTTATGATTCAGGGAGTTGCAACTTCCATTGATGCTCTTTCGGTTGGCTTTACGATATCTGAGTACTCTTTTCCCGAGGCGCTTCTCGAGGCTTTGATAATAGGAGCCGTAACGCTTTTGATTTGCATAGGCGGGCTTTTAATCGGGAAAAAGTTCGGAACGAAGCTTGCGGGAAAGGCTTCAATTCTCGGAGGCGTGATTCTGATTCTGATTGGAATTGAAATTTTCGTTAAAGGAATTTTCTGAAAGAAAGATAAAAACGGGGCTTGCGCCCCGCTTTTTTATTTCAGGTATTTATCTGCAATGTTTTTAAATATATCGGTTCTATCTGTCAGGCAGTACCAGCCGTATTCAACGTTTTCCGTGAAATGCCTTTTGGAGGATTGGCATATTCCGCGGTTATACACGGCTATATCGGCACCTGTCCGCCGCCCTCCGCTATAGTAGGAGGATACTATTTCAATGACATCCGTATCGCGTGAATATTTCAGTTTCTCCGTTTTGACCATGCTGTCATAAAGATTGTGAACCTCTTCGACGGTGTATTTGTTGTAAATCTTTTTAAAGAACATGTATTCCGCAAGTGTGTTTTCGTTATCTCTGAGCCCGGGGGCAAACGACCCTTCGAAAACTGACCAGAAGGAATCCTCCCATCCTATAAAGTCAATAAGCCGCGCCTGGATATAGTATTTTTCGGCGGAATAGTTTCTGTATCTTATATATTCGTATAAGGACATGTCAAATTTTTCCGCAAGGTCTTTAATGCTGACTGCTGATTCTGCATCGGAGTTTATTACCATTTTAACTTCGTCAGGATACTTATCCGCGTAGTACTGGGCGTACATTCCCGAAATGGTTTGCGGCTGGAGGATATATGGCGCTTTGATGTTGAGAGACTGGAGTGCCGAGTGTATTTCTTCGGTGATATTCTGAACGGTCCGCTCCGTATCTGGATCGTCGCTGAAGCCCGAGCCGAGATAATCCAGCACTACGACTTTATAATCTTCAGAGAGCTCATCCGCAACCTTTTTCATGGAGAGCGTCGGGCAGGGGTCTTCGAGCTGCCGCATTATAACGATTGTTTCGTCCCCGTCGCCTGCGATGTAAGCCGCCATTTTCTTCCCGCAGACATCGGCGAACTGAATATTTTCATCTCTGTAATCTGCAACAATCTTTTCAAGTCCGCTTTTATTAACAAGTCCGTTTATTTGTCTGTAAACCGTCAGGGCAACCAGCAAGCATAAAATGACAATCAGAATGGTTTTAACATTTTTTCTCAGGCTGATGAAAAAGCTTCTCTCTTTGCTGAAGAATTTCACAACGCCTTTGCGGGCGAGCTTAAGAAGGAATGCCGAGGGAATCGTGCAGACGAAAACAGTGAGCGTATAAAGCCAGACGTTTTTAATGAATATGAGCGGCTGAACATCTTCGGAAACAAAGCAGAAGCCGAAAAGCTCAACGAAGAATCCGTGAATCAGATAGATTTCAAGCGTCATTGAGCCTATGAAGTCAAGAATCTTGCTGTTGAATCTGATTATGCTGCTAACTGTCAGGCAGAGGAAAATCATCGCAAGAGACGAGATGAACTGAAGAACAATAACCGTTATGCGGTTAACCGTATATGTGTGCATATCGGGGCTTGCATAGAGGGCATTGTTCATTTTGTCTGCAATAACAGTTAGGGGAATGAGAATGATTAACGCGATAATCAGCTTCAGAAGCGTGCGGGTTTTAATAAAGGAACTGATTTTTTCCTCGTTTTCTGCGAAGAGAATGCCGGACATGAAAATACCGACAGTGTTAATCCACCATCCTCCGAGAACCATTCTGTCGCATTCAATGCAGTAAAGGATAATTCCCAGAGCAATTACGGCGATTGCAGTGCCTTTCTTTTTGCAGAACCTGAATGCGAGGTAGAAGATAAGGTAAAGGTAAAGTATTGCAACGATATACCATGTGTAAGGGCTTGCAATTCCTCCGTAGATTCTGAAAATCGCGTCGGACAGAATGAATATGAGAATAATCGGGCAGAAGTGCTTTCCTATGAAGCCGTCCAGGTAATCATCCTCATTGGCGCGGAGCTTTTCCATGAGTCCGTAGCCTGATGAAAAGAAGAAGACCGAAACGAAAAGGTAGCCTATAGGAACGAAGAAGTCCAGCCCGTGCCTGATAAGCGAAGGTTCAAGCCACGGCGCGCAGGTTTTCTGCCCGAGGTGGTGAAGCATAATCCCGATAATGCATATGGCCTGGATTGATTTTGCCTGTTTGTAATTCCAGAGTTTTTCGTTCATTTTGTGTCCCTATAAATATCCCGCCCCGATGAATCTGAGGCGGGAATTCTTATTGATTACTATATTTGCCGATTAATACTATCCGGTTATTCTATTGTATTTCTCAGTGTCCTTTAAGTCCTGACGGACCATTACGTAAAAATCATCGGGGAAGAGGTCGCAGAGCCCGTCATCTCCGCTTATTTTTTTAACGGGTATGGCGTCTTTTTCAAGGCATATGCCGTTCGTCGCGTCTTCAAATGCTTTTGGGGTATCCGTAAATATCAGTCCGCTCATGCCTGAAATAAGGTCGGCATCAAGCTTCCCGATAACATTTTCATCCTGGTTATCCATTCCCAGGCCGACGGTGTAGTAAAAAACCGAAAACGCATCGCCATTTGCGCGGGAGTCAAGCTTTGCTTTTATATCTTTGAGGGTGTCCTCTTCAAAGTACTGAAGCGTTACGATCGCGGCGCCGAGGTCTGCAGGAGTTGCCTTCGCGTTGTTGACTTCCACGAATATTACGGCCGCGATTGCGATAGCGCAGACGACCGTCATGGTTTTGTTATAGTACCAGAAGTTCGCGACTGCTTTTAGTATTTTTCTGAGTTTTTCTTTCAAAGCTTAAGCGTTTTTCCGTTTCCGCAGCCGAAGGTTGCCGTGAGCTCCCATTCGCCCGAGCCCTGAATCCGCTCGCCTCTGTCATTTACGACCGTGAATGCGTTCGGGTCTAAGTCAATTGTGAATTCCTTCTGTTCGCCCGCCTTGAGGTGGACTCTTTCAAATCCGCAAAGAACTGGATTGACAGGTGCGAATTCAGATTTTTCGTCTTTAATATAAAGCTCAATAACGTCGTCAGTGTCAATCTTTCCGGCGTTTTTGGCGATAACAGTAACCGCAACCTCCGCGCCCCTGTCAGTAAACGATGCTATTGCCGGCCTTAAGCCAACAATCTTCGTGTCGCCGTAAGTCAGGCCGAAGCCGAAGGGGTAAAGGGGAGTACCGGTATAATATCTGTAAGTTCTGTTCTTCATTGAATAGTCAGTGAAGTCCGGCATCTCGGAGAGAGCTTCGTTTTTATAGAAGGTGAGAGGAAGCTTGCCTGAAGGGGATACGTCTCCGAAGAGTATCTCTGCAACAGCTTTTCCTCCGCGTGCCCCGGGATACCACGACAGCAGTATCGCATTTGCTTTTTCTTCATATGCGGATAAGTCAATTGCGCTGCCGGACATAAGAATAATTACAGTCGGTTTGCCGACCTCGAGAACCTTTTCCGCGAGAACTCTCTGGCACTCAGGGATGAGAAGGTCTTTTTTGTCGCCGGAGTAATATGAATTTCCTGTGTCGCCTTCCTCGCCTTCGAGGGTTTCATCAAGGCCTATAACGAGGATAACCTTGTCCGAGCGCTTCGCAACGGCAATGGCCTCTGCAATTCTGTCATGGTCCTTGCCCAAAGCTTCGGTTTTGTCTTTGAAGAGGTCCGAACCCTCGGAGTAAAGAACCCTTGCCTTATCGCCGGCGTAGTCCTGAATTCCCTCAAGAACCGTTATATATCTCGATGAAGTTCCGTGGTAATTGCCTATGAGGGATATGCGGCTGTTCGCATTCGGGCCGATAACTCCGATAGTTTTTGTATCCTCAAGGGAAAGCGGCAAAATGCCGTCATTCTTTAAAAGTACGCAGCTTTCGAGAGCTGCCTTATGCGCCAGGGCAACGTGCTCATCCGATTCAATCTCGGAGTAGGGGATATCATCATATTCCGAGCCGTTTTCCATTATTCCGAGCAGGTATCTCGTCGTGAAAAGCCTTACGGCCGATTCCGTGATGAACTTTTCGTCTATCATGCCTTTGGAATAAGCGTCAAGAATATGCTGATACGTGCATCCGCAGTTTAGGTCGCATCCCGCCTCAAGAGCCTTTTTAACGGATTCAACGGGTTTGGATGTAATCTTGTGGCCTTCATGGAAGTCCCTTATTGCCCAGCAGTCCGAAACAAAGTGGCCTTCAAAGCCCCATTCATCCCTGAGCTTTTTCATTAGGAAGGGGCTTGCGCACGCGACTTCTCCGTTAACCCTGTTATATGCTCCCATAACAGCTTCAACGTTTCCAACCTCAACGAGAACTCTGAATGCCTCAAGGTATGTTTCGGTCATGTCTTTGGCTGAAACTTCTGCATCAAAGTGATGCCTCAGGTCCTCCGGGCCTGAGTGGGCGGCAAAATGCTTTGCGCATGCGGCGGTTTTGAGGTGCTCTCCGTCGCCCTGAAGCCCTCTGACGAATGCAAGACCCATTCTTGACGTCAGATACGGGTCCTCGCCGAAGGTCTCATGGCCGCGCCCCCATCTGGGATCGCGGAATATGTTCACGTTCGGGCTCCACATCGTCAGGCCGTGGTAAATATCCCTGTCGCCTTCTTCTGAAAGCGCGTTATATTTGGCGCGTGCTTCGGTTGCGGCGGCATCGCCGATTTCCTGTTCCAGTTTATCGTCAAAAGTTGCAGCCAGAGCTATAGCCTGCGGGAAAACGGTTGCCGTTCCTCCGCGGGCAACGCCGTGCAGAGCTTCGTTCCACCAATTGTATTCCGGGATATTGAGGCGTTCGATTGCAGGCGCGTCAAACTTAAGCTGAGAAGCCTTTTCCTCAACTGTCATTTTGGAAACAAGTTCTTCAGCTAATTTCTTCGCTTGCTGTCTTGTCATTATCATCACCCTTTACAAATTTGTCAAAAACGGATCTGAGAATTTTGCTGTTGAAATATGCCGGACCTGATGCCCCGACCATCAGATAGATTGAGCCGAGGTATGCCAGAACCTCTCCCGGGAGAATGAATATAAGAGCCACGGGGATTGCCCAGATTATCCACATCATGAGAGTTTTGCCCGGGGCGCAGAATGCCAGAAGGAAAGCGTTTTTAATCTGATTCTTAAACGTGTTTTCATATCTCGCCTGAAGGGCGAATATGTAGCTCGTATATATAAGCCAGATTAAAATGAGCGTTCCTGAAACGACAAAGAATACTTTTCTCAGTATGCCCGTCTGGTATAAGGCATACGTAAAGTCGATATAGATTATTGCGGCTGCAGCGAGCGCAATAATTCCGTACCAGAATGAATTTTTGAAGTTTTCCTTGAAAGCTCTGAAAAATGTTTTTGTTGTTGATTCTCCGAGCTCATCGCGCGCGATTTTCAGCATGCACGTAAACATCGCGCTTGTAGAAGGCCCTGCCGTTATTACCGGCAGGGCACATACTATCCAGTAAACGTTAAGGAGAATCAGGTCCAAAACCACTGACAGAAAGCTTCCGAGAGTGCTTTTGAGTTTGTCCTTGTTCATATTATATTTATGTTACTATCCTTTGACAGCACCTGCAATAAAGCTTTCCTGAATACGCTTGCTAAGGAAAACATATACAAGCAGAGTCGGGAAGGTCGCCATGACTAACGCTGCGCCTATCGGGCCCCATGCAGTGGTATACTGTCCGGACAGAGCCTGGATACCGACAGGTAACGTCTTATAAGCGGTTTTACTGATAAATACGTTTGCAAACATTAGTTCGTTCCAGCATTGAAGGAAGGTATAAATCCCGATAGTGGAAACAGCAGGTCTCATTAATGGAACAATAATTTTGAAGAATATTCCCCAAACTCCGCAACCATCAATACAGGCAGATTCATCCAATTCTCTGGGGAGTTCATTCATGAATCCTGTACATATCAGAATACCCATCGCCAGAGAGAACGCCGCATACGGAATTATTAAAGACCAATATGTGTTAAGCAAACCTAGGCGCGAAAGCGTTACGTATATTGGGACAATGGAGGCGTGAATTGGAATGGTGAGACCAAGCATAAAGAATTTATTCATTCTCTTTCGGCCTTTCCAGACGAGTCTTGTCATGGCATAAGTTGCCATAAGTGAGACAAAAAGAACTATCACAATAGTAAGAACTGCTATTATTAAGCTGTTTTTGAAGTATACAAGCATTTTGCCGGTATTTAAAGCTTGCTTGTAGTTGTCCCAAATCCAATATTTAGGGAGGCCGACAACATTTTCTCCATAAATTTCCTCATTATTCTTAAGAGAAAATGTAAACATCCAGTATACCGGGAATAAATCTATTAATGCCCAGAAAATAAGGGCTATATATACTAAGACTTTTTGTCTTTTATTTTTTGCAATGTTTTTACTCAGTTCATTCATATTATTCTTCATCCTCCTTAAATACCAAGCCGATAAGCAGGGCAAAGGCAAAGCAAAGGAATATAAGAAGAACTGCAATAGTACTTCCCATTCCGTAGCGGTTCCTTAAGAACAGCATGCTTATCATTAATGTACTCGGCACTTCCGTTGAATGGAAAGGACCGCCATTTGTGAGAACATATATAAGGTCAAATGATTTTAATGAACCTGTAACTGAGAATATTACGCTGACTTTTAGAATTGGTTTAATATAAGGAATGACAATAAATTTGTCAACTTGGCTGTTTGTGGCACCGTCAAGCATAGCAGCTTCCCGCAGTTCTTTCGGAACACTTTTTACGCCCGCATACATGAGAAGCATATGATAACCGACGTATTGCCATAATGTTGGTATAAAGCACGATAATAGTGCAGTATTTTTATCGCCTAACCAAGTTCTTGTCCAGCTGTCAAGTCCGACAGCCCTGAGCATTTGGTTAAGAAGTCCGTAAGACGGATTATATATTTTTAGCCAAAGCTGGCCGATAACAACTGTAGAAATAAGAACGGGCATGAAATAAATAGATAGAAAAGCACGTTCTCCTTTGATTCCGCTGCCAAGCTTCAGAGCAAACCAAAGTGCGAGAGGAAGCTGTATGGCAACTGAAATCCCTGCCAGAAGCAGAGAATTACCAAGCGCTTTCATAAAAGCGATAGAATTACTCGTAAATAGTTCTTTGTAATTTTTAATTCCTATAAAGATTTTTTCGGTAAAACCGTCCCAATCGAAGAAACTGTAATAAGTAGACATTATAATAGGAGCAATAAGTATACCTATAAACAGTATCAAAGCGGGAAGTAAAAATGCAAATATAACCAGCTTGTTGCTGAGCATTTTTTTCATGGTGAGCCCTCCTGCGCAACTAGGATGTATGAAAAACGGTCTCCCCCATTTGGGAGAGGGAGACCGTCCAGCTAAGCTTTATTTTATAGATAACCGGTTATATTAGCCGATATCAGCAGTTAAGCCCTCGATAAAGCCTGCGCCATCGATTGCGCTGCCGTATACCTGTGCAACATAGTCGAGGTAGATGTTGGCAATATTTGCGCTCTGTGCATTGTCTCCGAAGAGAACCATGCCGTTGGAGTTAGCAACGAGGTCTGCTACAGCAACTGACAGAGGATTGATGGAGCTTGTATCGTAGTCAGGAGTCCAGGAAGGAAGACCTGCACCGCAGAGAGCGCCGTAGTGAGAAACGCCGCGTGCGATTTCCCAAACTGCTTTTGCAGCGATATCAGCATTCGGAGAAGAAGCGGATACTGCGAGAGCATCGTTCGGGCCACCGATGAGCATGCCGAGAGTTGCCTTGTCTGCATTCATTACAGGGAACTCACCGACCTTGACTTTATCAGGATTCTCGGGATCAAAGCATTCGCCGCAGTTCCAGGAACCGTTCTGGTAGAATGCATACTTGCCGGCAATGAAGTTTGCCTTTACTTCGTCATTTCCGAGAGCAATGCCGTCGGGATCGAAGTAATTCTTGCTGATCATATCCTGGAAGGTTGCAACAGCTGTTGCAATGTCTTCATTGTTCCAGGTGCTCTTGAGGTAGAAGATGTTTCCGAGCTCTTCAGCGCCAATCGTCTTCTCGATGATGGGCTCGAGGTACTCAGTTACGCACCATGTCTCTTTACCGGAGCAGCCGAAGGGGATAATGCCTTTTTCAAGGAGCTTGTCGCAGCAGTCGCAGAGTTCTTCATAGGTGCCGGGGATTTCGGTGTAGCCGACTTCAGCAAGTAAATCCATATTTGCGAAGAGCGTAACAACGTTCATCGTAAGAGGTGCTGCATAGTGATGTCCGTCATAGGTGGAGTTTGCAAGCATAACCTCGGGGAGCTGCTCTGAGAAAGGAGCAAAGTAATCATCGAGGCAGTATGCTGCACCGGACTTAGCGAAGTCGCCAAGGAATGCGCCTGACCATGTGAAGAAAATGTCAGGAAGCTCGCCTGCCTGTGCGGCAGCCTTAATCTTGGTCTTGTAGGATTCATTTTCAAATGCTTCCCACTGAATTTCAACGTCATCATGAGTTTCGTTGAATTCATTGATTGAATTTACATATCCTTCATGGTTTGCGTCACTTTCTGTTGCAATGCACCAGAGAGTTAGGACGGTTTTCTCGCCGTCTGCGCTTGCTACTGCGCAAAGAGAGAAAATCATGCAAAGAGCGAGAGCAATTGCGAAGATCTTTTTCATTTCTTTATTCCTCCTGAAATGATTTGTGATAACAGTTTATTTTTTTGCGGTTTCCCGCTTATCACACTTTTTTAACAGATTCACCTTTAAGCATTTTTCCTGAAATACTGATTACGGAGTTGTCTTCAGGTGAACCTTTTTCTATAAGTTCAATGAGTTTGATTGCGGCCTGCCTGCCCATTGCGGCTGTATCCTGCTTATAGGTTGTTATTTTCGGATTCATTATTTGCGAAAGAAGAATTCCGTCGTATCCTATAATTGATATGTCATCAGGAACGCTGAGCCCGGCATCTTTAATAGCGCTTATTCCGCCAACTAATGAAAAATCATCGGGGAAGATAATGCAGGTTGGAGGATCGGGGAGATTTAGCAAATCCGTAGCAGCTTTATAACTGAGCTCGGATTCATAATACGCGCTTTTGACAATATATTCCTTCGGAACCTTGAGTCCCAATCTTATAGCTGCAGCTTTAAAACCTGAGAGACGTTTTTCCGTTACAGCTGTCATTTCGCCATAAATATAAGCTATTTTCCTATGCCCCAGAGAATATGCATAGTCGACGAGTTCAACAATACCTGTGTTGTTATCCGACATAATAGCCGGTCTTTCCGGAAACACGTGGTCAACAGAAACAGATGGGAGAGAGGATGAGGCGATTTCTTTAATCTGATCATCATAGAAATCAACGCACGCCATAAATACGCCGTCAACACCTCTGTATCTGCAATGCTGGAGATATGTTATCGGGCGTTCCCCGATATTATTGTTTATAAAGGTTATATCATAACCGTTTTTTTCAGCTTCTGATTTAAAAGCATTAAGTACGTTTGCAAAGAAATCGTGAGTTAAGCCTCTGTTTGATTCATCAACAAACAGAACTCCGAGATTATTGGTCCTGTTCGTTTTCAAAGCTCTGGCAGCGGAATTTGTGAAATACCCCATTTCGTCCGCTTTACGGCGGATTTTTTCACGGGTTTCCTCGCCGATATCAGGCTGCCCGTTTAAGGCCTTGCTGACTGTGGCAACGGAAACGCCGCAGATATTGGCAATGTCCTTTAAGGATACCACGATAAATCAGCTCCGTTACTTAAACGATTTCGTGATTTTAAAATAGCAAACCCTTAAGTAAAAATCAAGTCTATTTATTTATTTTTTTGGCTGAATAAATAAATTTTGTGAAAAGTGCACGGATTTGACTTGGTAATTTGTACACTTTTCACAAATAATTCACATAGTATTTAGTTAGCCCATAATAATTTCGACTTCGGCTTTTTCTCCGGCGTTAATTACAGGCAGTATTTTTTCCGTAATCGTTTTCCCATTTAATATTATTTTTTTTACACCTTTTTCAGTGTGGTTCGGATTTTTAACGGTAATACTATAAATTGCACCGCGGTATTTTCTTATAACCTTGAACCCGGAAAGACTGAATGGAACACAGGGATCAATTTTAAGACCGTCAAGCGTTGGGATAATTCCGAGAATTCCTTGAGTTATGGATAAAAGCGTCCAAGCGGCAGTTCCAGTGAGCCAGCTGTTTTTAGCCTCGCCGAAGGTCGGAGCATCGCGCCCTGCTATCATCTGGGAGTAAACATATGGCTCGGTTCTGTGGATTTCGCTTATGTCCTCAATGTATGCAGGGCAGGTTTTCTTATATACCTCAAAGGCTCTTTCTCCGCGGCCGAGCTCTGCTTCAGCGCAGACTATCCATGGATTATTGTGGCAGAAGATGCCAGCGTTCTCTTTATATCCCGGGGGATATGAGGAGATTTCACCCAGATTTAAGCGGTATGTAGTATAAGCAGGCTGAAGAAGGACGATACCGTATTTTGTATCGAGATGCTTTTCAACGCTCTGCATGGCTTTGAGCGCTTCGCCCGTCTCTTTGCCGATTTCCGCCATAACGCACATTCCCTGAGGCTCGATGAAGATTTTGCCTTCGTCGCACTCCCTTGAGCCTACGGGCTTTGAAAACGCATCATATGCACGGATGAACCATTCGCCGTCCCAGCCTGCCGAGAGGACTGTCTTTTCCATTTTGGAAACTTTATCCAAAGCGTCCGTAGCCTCGGCGTCAAGGCCTATGTGCGAGCAGATATCTGCATATGCTCTTCCGTACTTAACGAACATTCCCGCGATGAAAACTGATTCCGCGATGGGGCCTTCCGAAGGGCCTGTCGTCTGGAAGCTTTCGCCAGGTTGCTCTGAAAAGCAGTTGAGGTTCAGGCAGTCATTCCAGTCGGCGCGCCCTATCTGCGGGAGGTTGTGCGGGCCGAGATGATTTACGGTGTAATTAAAGCTCCGTCTCAAGTGCTCCATCAAAGGCTCGGCAACGTTCGTGTTGCAGTCAAACGCAACCTGCTCTTCGAGGATGGTCCAGTCTCCCGTTTCGCGGAGGTATGCATCCGTCCCGGCGATAAGCCACAGCGGATCATCGTTAAATCCGCTTCCTACGGCCAGATTGCCTTTTTTCGTGAGCGGCTGGTACTGATGGTATGCGCTGCCGTCTTCAAACTGCGTTGCGGCGATATCGAGGATTCTCTCGCGTGCCCGTTCGGGAATCATGTGAACGAACCCGAGGAGGTCCTGGCATGAATCGCGGAAGCCCATTCCGCGCCCCATTCCGCTTTCAAAGTACGATGCTGAGCGGCTCATGTTGAACGTTACCATACATTGGTACTGGTTCCAGATATTAACCATCCTCATCATTTTTTCATCGGAGCTTTTCAGAATGAAATTGCTTAAAAGCTCATCCCAGTTGTTTTTAAGCGTTTCCTTTGCCTTGAAGAAGTCCTCATCGGTTTTGTACTTTTCTCTCTGGGCAATGGCGCGTTTTTTATTTATAACGCCGGGGGAGGAGAACTTTTTATCCTCGTCGTTTTCAATATAGCCGAGGCCGAGAATAATTGATTTTTCCTCGCCAGGCTTTAGTGAAATATCGAATTGGAATGCCCCGACGGGCGCCCAGCCGTGGCAGACGGAATTTTTGCATCCGTCTCCGAAAACGGCTTCAGGTCTGGCAGGGGAGCCGTAAACCCCTATGAATGAATCGCGGGAGGTGTCAAAAGCCTTCGGGCTAATATTTGCCCAGAACTGCGCATAGTGGTTTCTTCTCTCGCGGTATTCCGTTTTGTGGTAAATAACGCCGTCGCCCGTTTCAACCTCGCCTGTTGAGAAGTTTCTCTGGAAGTTCGATGAGTCGTCCGACGCATCCCAGAGGCAGAATTCAACGTACGGGAAGACGGAAATTTCTTTATCTTCGTTTCCCGTGTTTCTGAGGGTGACTCTCGTTAAGAGGCAGTTGTCGTGAACAGGCACGAACATTTCCTGCGCCGCCTCAATATCTCCCTTGCGCCCCGTGAATTTCGTGTATCCCAGGCCGTGCCTGCACTCATAATAGTCGAGCTGTTCCTGAACGGGCTGCCATGCGATATTCCAGACGGCTTTGCCGTCCTTTATATAAATATGAAAGCCGTCGCTGTCAAGAGGCGATGCGTTGTAGCGGTATCTCGTGATTCGCCTTAACCGCGCGTCCTTATAAAACGTGTAGCCGCCGGCTGTATTTGAAATAAGCGTAAAGAAATCCTCGGACCCCAGATAGTTTATCCACGGGAGGGGAGTCTTGGGAGTTTCAATAACGTATTCTTTTTTTTCGTCGTCAAAGTGTCCGAATTTCATAACTGCCTCCAATCAGTCAAGCTTTAAAATAAGCTCGAGAACTCTTTTAACGGAAGCTTCGGCCGCGGAGCGGTCAAGCTTGCCGGATTTAAGCATTTTCAAAGTATGTTCAGGCATGCCGCAGCCCATCTTGACGTCATTACCCGCCATAATCTCGCGCCACTGCTCGCCGTGGGTGTACCAGTCCGTGATAACGAGGCCGTTATAGCCCCACTCTTCGCGGAGGATATCCGTGAGGAGCTCTTTGTTTTCAGATGCCCGGACGCCGTTTATTATATTGTAGGACGTCATGATGGTCCACGGCTGCATATCTGATTTAACGCATATCTCGAAGGCTTTGAGATAAATCTCGCGAAGGGCGCGCTCGGATACGCGCGAATCGTTTTCGCGGCGGTTCGTTTCGCAGTTATTGCATGCAAAGTGCTTTAGCGAAACGGCGATGCCGTTTTTCTGAACGCCCTTTATAGCGGCTTTTGCAAGAGCGCCCGTAAGGAAGGGATCCTCGGAGTAGTATTCAAAGTTCCTTCCGCATAAGGGATTGCGGTGAATGTTAATCGCCGGGGCGAGAATTGTACCCGCGCCGTTTTCCTTAACTTCAAACGCCATGACCTCTTCAACGTCCTCGCAAAGTTCCGTGTCCCATGTGCATGCAAGAAGCGTGGCGGTGGGGAAGGCCGTCGTGTTAACGCCCGTTTCTTTCCAGAATCTCGCGCCGGGCGTTCCGT
>R21__coassemble_1350_pt1 | contig 16686 bp, 14 predicted proteins | sample R21__metabat2_high_PE_032 | metagenome-assembled genome bin R21
ATTTATAATATACTATATAGTGTTTTATTTTTACAATTAATATTAATTCGGAGGAATCATAATGATATATAAAAATGCATATATATTTACATTAGATGCCGGATTCGTTTTCGGTTCATTTTCTGTTGAAAACGGAGTATTTAAAAATGTCCTGAAAGATTCAAATACAGATGAAGTAATTGATTTAAATGGCTCATATGTAATTCCGGGACTTATAGATATACACACTCACGGAAATTCCGGCATAGATTTTTCTGACGGTGATTATGAAGGCGACATCAAAATGGCAAAGTTCTATGCCAAAAATGGTATAACATCATTTGCCCCTGCTTCCATGACATTACCGTATAGCATTTTAAAAAAAGCATTTACCGAAGCTAAAAAGCTTGCCAATAGCCGACCGGAAGGCTGCGCAAGACTTGCCGGAATAAATATGGAAGGCCCATATTTTTCTGAAAAAAAGAAAGGTGCCCAAAATGCCGAATATCTGAAGAATCCGGATTTTACCGGTTTTAAAAAGCTTTATGATGATTGCGGCGGACTTATAAGCCTTATTGACTTAGCTCCTGAGCTTCCCGGCGCTATTGATTTTACAAAAAAAGCTAAAAATTTTTGCACCGTATCCATTGCCCATACTGATGCCACCTATGAAGAAGCCAAAACAGTAATAGATGCAGGTGCAACGCATCTTACACACCTGTTTAATGCAATGCCTCCCATACATCACAGAAAACCCGGCGTAATCGGAGCTGCCGCTGAAAACGATAACGTTACAGCAGAACTAATCTGCGATGGTTTTCATGTCCATCCGAGCTCAATCCGTATGGCTTTTAAACTTTTCCCAGGAAGAATATGCATAATATCCGATTCCTTAAAGTGCACCGGCATGCCGGACGGTCAATACTCCTTTGGCGGGCAAACCATTGAACTTAAAAACAATGAAGCCCGACTGCTTGACGGAACAATTGCAGGATCGGTTGCAACATTATATCAATGTATGTTAAACGCTATTAATTACGGCATAGACAAAAATGATGTAATCAAAGCAGTAACAATTATTCCAGCTCGGGAAATCCGAATGAACGATAAAATCGGAAGTATTGAAAACGGAAAATTCGCAGATTTTATTATTTGCGATGAAAAACTTAATCTCAAACGCGTTTTCATTGAAGGAAAAGAAATTAAATGAACAAAATTCTTTTAGAAGTATGCTGCGGAAGCGCAGATGATGTTATCGAAGCTTACAAAGCAGGGGCTGATAGAGTTGAACTGAATAGCGACCTTTTTCACGGCGGTTTAACTCCGTCTATCGGAAGTTTAATTACTGCAAAAAAAGAAACCGGAATAAAAATAATTACTATGATTCGCCCAAGAGAAGGCGGATTTTGTTACACTGACGCGGAATTTAAAACCGCCATTGCTGATGCACATGCTCTTATTGAAAACGGCGCAGACGGACTCGTTTTCGGATTTTTAAATGAAGACGGGACTATTAATATCCCCAGAACCAAAACAATAGCAGATATTGCCTTAAATGCCGGTAAAGAAGCTATATTTCACAGAGCAATAGACGTCGTTCCTGATTGGAAAAAAGCTTTGGATATACTTATTGATTTGAAAATAACCCGGATATTAACATCAGGTCAGGAGCCGGATGTCTTCTATGGAGCCGATACAATCCGACAAATGATAGATTATGCTAAAAACAAGATTCAAATCCTTCCGGGCGCCGGAATCAATCTCAGAAACGTCAATCAAATAATCAAAGCGACAGGTGCAAATCAAATTCATATTGCTGCTCATAAACAGATGTTTGATTGTTCTGTCTCAAACAACCGGTCTATTTTTTACGGCGGATGTCTTTATCCTGCTGAAGACAAATTTAATATTATTGACAAAGATTATATAAAAAACGTTCTAAGCAAAATATAAATAACAGAAAACTAAAAACTTATTATCTGGAGGTGATTATTTGAGTCTCGAGGCATATTCTATGTCCGAAAGACACGACTATAATGTTTATAATATGACGGTGAAACTTGCACCGTTTGTTGCTTGTTGCGCAGCAATCGTATTTACCTGCGCTAAACTCTTTCTACATCTTTATGAAGACACATCAATTGCAGAACTTGTTATATTTGATACTATATGTCTTTTTTACATAGCAATTGCTGCTTGGTTCAAAAAACAAAGTATTACATCAGGCGGAAAGCCAAGCAAAAAACTCATAATTGTTATGCGATATGTTCTATGTGCTCTTATCATTCTACAATGGAATTTAATAACTTATTTTTTCCCTACAAGAGATTTCTGGGGATATGCAGCATTATTTGTAATACTTACAGCATTTTTCTTTGATCAAAAATTTGTTTTAATAGAATCTATCGGACTTATTTTATCAATTGCAATTTCATGGCATATTTTACCGGATAAGCTTCTTCCTTTAAACGATATTCACTTTAAAGAAAATCTGGTTCTAAGATCAGTTTCTATAATAATTACTTTATTTTGTGTTTTCTATCTTTCCCGCACAAGCGAAAAATTTAAAGACTATGTTGATAAACAACATAAACAGCTCATCAAACAAAATCAAGACTTACTTCTTCTTAATAACGATACAATATCTTTCACTGCTAAACTTGTAGAAAAACGCGATGGTATAACCGGAGCACACATAAAAAATATTGAAGAATACGTAAGAATCATCACAAGTAATCTCATTACACTTTTCCCTGAATATAACCTCAACTATAATGACGTGATGATGTATGCAAAAGCCTCAATTCTTCATGACGTCGGAAAAATTGGTGTACCTGATTCAATACTGCTCAAAAAAACTTCACTTACAGAAGAAGAATATGAAATAATCAAAAAACACACGTACATAGGAGCTGAACTCATAAATGAACTCCCTAGCGGTATGGAAAAAGAATTCATCGCTTGCTGCAAAGACGTCTGCCTTTATCATCATGAAAGATACGACGGCAAAGGATATCCGGAAGGCCTTAAAGGAAATGAAATACCACTAAGCGCGCAAATAGTTGGAATTGCAGACAGCTTTGACGCTTTAGTAAATGAAAGGCCATATAAAAAAGCATATTCATTTGAAGATGCCGTCAACATGATTAACGCAGGCGAATGCGGAGCATTCGGAGAAACTATTTTAAAAGCCTTTAATGAATCAGCAAACGAACTTCTTTCTGCAACTACTCAAAATTAGTATTATTACTATAAAAAATAAGCGGTTGGCTAATAACCAACCGTTTATTTTTTATAAGAATATTTATACCCGTTTTATCCTTTAACTCCACCAGAAGTAAGTCCGGATACAAGATGCTTTTCAATAATCGTAAACAAAATAACAACAGGAATCGTAGCTAAAACAGATGCCGCAAACAGATACTGCCACTCTATCATATTAAATGATGAAAACGTTGTTATCCCAACAGTTATCGGTTTATTAACAGCATTCGTAATTAAAATCGTTGCAACAGTATATTCATTCCAAGCGTTAATAAATACGAAGATTAAAGCTGTTACAATTCCCGGAGCTGCCATCGGAATCAAAACCTTTATCATTGATTGAAACGGCGTACAGCCATCAATCAAAGCTGCCTGCTCCATCTCCGAAGATATAGAAACAAATGTTCCCCTCAAAAGCCATATCGCAAAAGCCTGATTAAATGCCGCATTAATAAGCACAAGCCCAAAAAGCGAATCATTTAAATTCAGCTTACTCATCAACTGCGCAATACCTATTAAAAGAACAACCGGTGCAAACATCTGACTCATTATAACGAATCCGAGAAACACCTTTTTCCCTTTAAATTTTCTGCGGGCCATCGAATAAGCTGCCGGAATTCCGCATATCATTGCAATAACAGTTGCTCCTCCGGCAACAATCAGCGAATTCTTTAAATAAACAAGAACATTTCTGTCAATTATATCCTTAATATTGCTCCATATCCATTTTGTCGGGAACATATGAAGAAAATACATATCCGTTGTTTCTGCATTCGACCGAAGACCTGTAATAAGCATCACATAATAAGGATAAAGTGTTATTACGCAAACTACTATTACAAATGCATATAAAAGCCCTCTTAATAAGGTATGCTTAATTGCACCGAACCGAAGCTCAATTGCGCCAAGCATTGCCGCAAATATGCAAAGAAACGAGAGCCAGTAATAAACTGTACTATGAAACGTAAGCTTTCCCAATATCTCCTGAGCTTTTTCTCCGGCACTTCCGCCAAGCAGAAAAATATCAAGCTTTGAAAAAAGCACTTCTTTCCCCTCTGTTATCAGCTCCTGATTGTAAAGCCCAACCTGACGGGAAAATGTATATGTATTCATCATAACAAAAACAGGTATTAAAAGCATCCCTATCAGGAAAAATACAATAGCAGAACTTCTTTTTCGCTTATCCTCTTTAGATAAGAACTTATATTGAACGTCCTGCGATTTAATACTTCCTGTAATTGCAAAAACAGTTGCCAATGCAAACAAAACTGTCATTGCAATTAAAACATAGGACGAATTAAATCCGGCTTTTAGAAAAGACCACGTATTTTTAGAATAAGTCTGATTAACACTGAATGCGACCATAGACGTCGTTTCACCTTTTGAATTAACACGCTCAGTTACTTCTTCGCTAACATCAACATCAAAGCCCTGGGCGCGGTAATCATCAGCTATCGCATTCACTTCTTCCAAAACAGAATAGTATTTTTCATCTCCGACAAACGTATTTCCGGATTTCTTTGTATAAATACCGGTCGTAAACTCATATGCAGGAAGAGAAAAAAGAATCGCTGTTATCACAACTGCCGCTATAATCAAAATAAGCGCTGTTTTATTTTGCTTTTTTATATCAGCAATCATGAGTTCTCCTCCTTCCTCATAACACTAAGCATATAAATACCTGCGCATATACAAAGGATTAAAAACCCTATAACTGAAAGCGCCGTTGCCGGACCTTTCTTTCTATCATAAAAATTAAGCATATATAAATACGTGACCATAGTATCTGTCTTATTGGCAGGAGCACCTTTCGTCATCGTAAATATTATCGGGAATGAATTAAAAACATATATTATATTCAAAACTGTGCTGACGGTTAATGAAGGCTTAACAAGCGGAATAGTAATATTCCGCAGCTTCTGCCAAAAAGTTGCACCGTCAATTTCAGCCGCTTCGTAATATGACTTATCAATAGACTGTAAACCTGAAAGAACACAGAAGGTTACAAATGGAATTGTTACAAATATTCCAACCCAACACTCCCAGATAAATTCTATCTGATATGAAGATCGGAAATTGATTGCCTGCTTGATTATTCCGAGATTCAAGAGAATATTATTTAAATTACCATACTCATACTTAATTATATAATTCCAAACAGATGCCTGAACTACAAGAGACGTTGCCCAAGGGAAAACGACTATTGCTCTTGCAATTTTCCGACCGCGAAATTTTTCATTTAAAACCATTGCCAGAGCAAATCCTATTACTGTTGACAAACCGACAACTGACAAAACCCACCAAAGGGTATTTAACATTACTGTTTTAAATGCAGGAAGATTTACTGCATCTTTAAAATTCTGGAGCCCTACAAAATCCCCGACAACTCCGGATTTTGATATTTCGCTAAACGCGAGCTTAAAAACAATAATAATAGGATAGATAAGAAAAATTCCCATCAAAATAATGCTTGGCACAAGCCAAACATATGCTTCCCATTTATGCTTTGTATTTAAGGTTTCGTTCACTAAACACCCTCCTTGCTGCCGAAAATATAAAACGGGGCCGGAGCAATGCCCGGCCCCTTAAACTCATCGTTTAAACTTTTATGCGGTTTTATCAGCCAACAAGCTGAGCCTGAAGAGCATCAAGACCATCCTTAACAGAACCACCGGTAAGAGCATCCTGCTCAACAGCGATAACGCCCTGCTTTACCTGATCCCATTCTGCCTTTGCAGTGGGATAGAACTTTGCAGAACCGAGAACATCAAGCCATGCCTCAAATGAAGGATCAGCTTCAACAAGAGCACCAACTGCAGAGTTAACAGCAGGGAGGAAGCCTTCCATTGAAACCCAACCTACATAGTTCTCAGGATTGTAGAAGAAGGTTGCAAACTTACCAATAGCTTCATCACGAGCAGCCTGATCTTCGCATGCATCATCCTTGAATGCCATTACACGGTCCATAACTCCAACGGAAGAAGAGGACTTGCCTTCATTTGCAGGAAGATTTGCAGTTGCCATGTTAACATTGGATTCCTTATCAGAGCAGTAAGTGGGGAGCTGATTCGGAGCAATAATCATAGCAAGCTTGCCTGCGGCAAACATATCCTGGAGATCATAACGGGTCTGAGTTGCAGGGTTAGCATTCGTATAACCCTTATTAACGAGGTTAATTGCATATTCAACAGCTTCAACATTCTCTGCACTGTTAACAGCCCAGTTGTCATCAGCGTCAACAAATCCGCCACCATTGCCCCATACATAGTAAGCAAATGCAGCCTGACCTTCATCAGTGGTCATATCAATACCCCAAGGATAAACTTCGCCATCATAGAAGTCAATAATTGCCTGACTTGCATCCTCGAGCTCTGCCCAGGTCGTCGGAACTTCAATGCCAACTTCATCAAACATATCTACGTTGTAGAAAAGAGCACGGGCAGATGCCAGATCGGGAACAGCCCATACAGTATCATTCATAACAGACTGATCAATGAATGAAGGGAAGAAGTCTTTATACAGCTCATCGGGGCACCACTGAGATACAGGCTCAAGAAGGCCATCAGCAGCATAGTTTGCAAAAACATCGATATTGAGGATATCAGGAGCCTGACCGGATGCAATACGCGTATCAACTACCGTATAAACATCATTCCAGGAAACGACCTCAAGGTTGAGCTTAACACCGGGATTTTCGGCCTCAAACTTCTCAGTGAAGTTCGTTCCGTTCATTCCGGTTCTGCCACGAAGGAACCAGTCCTCAGTGTTGGGACCATACTGGCAAATAATAACATCAAGCGTTACATCATCATCAGCAAATGCTGATACGCCAAATGCAGATACCATGCACAGTACTAAAAGAACAGCTAAAATCTTTTTCATTTTGGTATACATCCTTTCATTATTTGTGATTTATTTTTTGCGGCTTGCCGCTTATCACACATTTTTTCTGCAACATTCATTGTAAACTGTAAAACATCCGATGTCAATATAATCGCAACAATTCATCTAAACTGCATACAATAAATAAAAGACTATAAAAACAGGGCCGAATTAATATCCGACCCTTTTAATTATTTTAAATAACTCTAATCTGCAAATTTTGCCTGAAGCGCATCAAGCGTATCCTGAACTGATGCTCCGGCAAGAACACTTTGCTCAGCATCAACAATTCCTTTCTTAACTTCATCCCACTCAACTTTACGCAAAGGATAAAGCTTACTTGCATCAAGATAAGAAATCCAAACCTGCAAATCCGGATCGCTTGCCGCAAGAGCCTTTGCTGCCATATCCCTTACAGGAAGGAGACCTTCCATAGAAACCCAATCATTATAATCTTCAATTGCATAAAAGGAAGATACGAAACTCCTTATTGCCGCATCCCGGGCATCCTGATTTTCACATTTCTCATCCTTAAATGCCATCATACGATGCATAATAGCAAATGTTATTGAATCTTTTCCTTCATTGGCAGGAATCGGAGCTACTCCTAAATTCACATCAGATTCTGCCTCTTCAAGAAAAGCAGGCATTTGGTTAGATTCAATAAGCATCGCAATTTTCCCTGCTGCAAACATATCCTTAAGTTCATCACGAGCCTGAGACTCAGGGTTAGGATTAGTATATCCCTTATTAACAAGGCCTACCGCATACCCAACTGCCTCAACATTTTCTGCACAATTTAGAATCCAATTGTCATCTGCATCCAAATAATCTCCGGCATTATTCCATATAAAATAAGAAAATGCTGCCTGACCTTCATCTGCAGTCATATCAATACCCAAAGGACAAACTTCACCATCATAAAAATCATAAATTGCCTGACAAACCTCTTCAATTTCTCCCCATGTCGTCGGAGGATAAACTCCCGCCTCATCAAATATATCTGCGTTATAACATAATACACGAATTGTTGCGAGATCCGGAATTGCCCAGCAAACATCATCTATTACAGAATTATCAATATATGCAGGAAAGAGGTCATCATTAAAAAGCTCACCCGGGCACCACTGAGATGCAGGTTCAAGAAGATCCTTGTTCACATAATCAACAAAAATATCGCTACAAAGAACATCAGGAACCTGACCCGATGCAATACGGCTATCAACTACCGAATAAATATTACTCCAATCAACAACCTCAATATTAAGCTTAATTTCCGGATTCTTTTCTTCAAACATCTCCGTAAAATTTGTTTCATTCATACCGGTTCTGCCGCGAAGAAACCAATCCTCCGTATTATCACTATACCGGGGTATAATAATATCAAGCGTCAATTTATCATCATCGTTATCATCAGCAAAAACTAATACACCAAATGAAGAAACCATACACAGCACTAAAAAAACAGCTAAAATCCTTTTCATGTTAATATACATCCTTTCAAAAGCTAAAACTTTTTCCAACAACTAATTATATAATAAATATACATCTATAGCTATTTTGAACTATAAATCCTCTAATGTCAATATAATCACAACAATTCATCAGATTCAACAAGATTGTTTACCCAACTCTTTTTCTTAACAAGAATATATCCGAGAATAACCTTAACAATATCAATAAAATAAGAACAAGCATATATCGTCACTACATCAAAAGAGGAATACGTTACCAATAACTTAGTTATCGGAATTGCCAGAACCCAAAGATAAACACTATCATATAGAAAAGTTATCAAAACCTTTCCACCGGAACGAAGCGTAAAATAACAAGTATTGGAAAAAGCATTAAAAGGCATCATAATTGCATTAATTATTAAAAACTTAACAGCCAGCGCCTTAACGAGTTCTGTTGTATTATAAATTCGGGGAACAAAAGGAGCAATTAGTATCATGATAATGCCAACGACCGTACTCAACACCACCGCAAAGAAAATAAGCTTTCGGTCCTCATCGATTGCCTGGCCAAGCTTTCCTGCTCCTAAAAGCTGCCCTATCATAACAGATACCGTCGTCCCCATTGCAAAAAACGCACAAAAAAATAGATTCGCCACAGTATTTGATATATTCTCCGCTGAAATTACTTCAATTCCTTTTAAACTCATTATCTGAATAAGAGTCGTCATTCCGCTACTCCACAAAACCTCATTAATAAGAAGCGGCATACCCTTCATAGCTATCTGCTCTGCGAGTTCCTTAGGGACCTTCATTGTTGAATAAACACCTTTAAAATCATCTCTTGATTTAACAACAATAATACAGGCTTCCGTAATCCTTGCTATAACTGTTGCTATAGCTGCCCCACGAACTCCTAATGCCGGAACTCCAAACTTACCATAAATTAAAACCCAGTTAAAAAATAAATTTACAAATACAGCCACGAAGCTTGCAATCATCGGAAGCCTCGTTTTCCCTTCTTCACGAAGCGTACTGGCATAAATATTAATTACAGCAAATATCGGCATCTGAATTAACATTATATGAATATACTGCAAAGCAAATTCTAATGTTTTTGCCAAATCAATATCATCTTCACCCTCGTGAATAAACAATGACATTAATTCATCAGGAAATACAATGAATGCAATACCGAATGCAATTACTAAAGCAAGAGCAATCCAGATTTTTGCCCTAACAGTGTTTTTTACGCCCTCTGAATCTCCCTTACCATAATACTGAGCCGTAAAAATTCCGGCACCGGCTAATCCTCCGAATAAAGCCAGATTAAAAACAAAAATAAGCTGATTAACTATAGCAACCCCGCTCATCTGCTCCGTTCCTATCCGACCTACCATTATATTATCCAACAATGATACAAAGTTCGTTATAACATTCTGAAATAAAATCGGAAGCATAACGGCTAACATCCGTTTATAAAAATCTTTATCTCCAATCAGCTTTTTTCGCAAAGTTAAAATCACGTTTCTTTATTCCTTTTCTATTATTCACGATTGCTTATTATAACAGAATCCAATATAACTTTAAAGAGAAAAGGTGCAACTTATTCTTGCACCTTTTCTCTATTAATTTAATAATATTTATTTTACCCCTTAACAGCACCCATCGTGATTCCCTTTGTGAAATATTTCTGGAAAATCAGGAAAACTATTATAATCGGAAGCGATGCAAAAGCCGCACCTGCCATTATAAGTCCAAAGTCTGTTGAGTTCTCTGCCTGCATTTTTGCAATACCCAACGAAATTGTCAGATTCTTTGTGCTCGACAGCATTATCAACTGCATAAAATAATCATTCCACGAAGAAATAAACGTAAATATTGCAAGAGCTCCAACTCCCGGCTTAATCATCGGAAAAACAATACTCTTAAAGGTTTTCAGCTCTCCTGCGCCATCAATTCTTGCCGCTTCCAGTATTTCTCCCGGAATACCTTCTGCAAACTGCTTAATTAAGAAAACACCGAAAGGCCAGCCTACTATCGGGAAAATAACTGCACCCATCGTATTATAAAGCTTCAATGAACTCATCTCACGAATTAGCGGAATTAAAATAACCTGCTTCGGCAGCGCCATCGCGCATATAATAAGCGTAAATATCAAATTTCGTCCCGCAAATCTCTTTTTTGCCAATGCATATCCGGCCAATGCGGACGTCAGGCATGTTAAGATCATTGCTGCAACCGCCATCCAGACAGTATTTAAAAGCCATCTGATTGCTGCGGGAACCGTTGGACCGGTAATCGCAACAGTCTTTAATCCATCTTCCGAAAAATACTGGCTAAACGGTACTGCTATCTCAAAAAGCGGAGCTTTGAGCTTACTCATAAGAGTCTGCCAGTTCTTCATCGTCCATTCATACGGCCACCATACCGGCGTTACGGAATTAACTTCCTTTGCAGTTTTAAATGCACCTGTAATAATCCAGTAAAGCGGAAAGAGGAACAACAAAGCAAGAATAATAATTATAACAAGCTCAATAATTCTTGAGGCTTTTGATTTTTGTCCTAACATATCCCGGCCTCCTTAATTATCTGACTTTCCCAGCTTAAACTGAATAGCTGAGAGAACTGCAATTATTATCATCAAAACAACGCCCATTGCATTTCCATAACCATAACGGTACATCTTAAATGCCATATAATAAATATAGTACATAATCGTATCCGTTGCATGATTCGGTCCGCCGGATGTTAACAGCTGAATCAGCGCAAAGCACTGAAACGAATTAATCATCGTAATAATCAAAATATATAACGTTGTAGGCATAATCTGGAACCATTTAATCTTCCAGAAAACCTGCGTTCTTGTTGCTCCATCAACTTCAGCTGCTTCAACCAAGCTATTATCAACATTTCCGAGAGCAGAAACATATAATACTATAGGCTGACCTACTGACGTCGTAAGCAGAATAACAATAATACATGCCAAAGCATATTTTGAATCCGCAAGCCAGTTAATGCTTTTTTCAATTATACCCAGATCTTTGAAAACAGAATTAATGAGACCATATCTCATATTATACATCCATTTCCAAACAACTGTTACGGCAACAGAACCTGTTACAACAGGTAAATAGAAAATACATCTGAAAGCAGATGTCAAAGCAGGCTTCATATCATATATAGCATTTGCGACCCATAAGGAAAATGCAAGTACTACCGGCACGGAAACAAGCACAATAACAAATGTATTCTTTAAAGATCCGAGAAATACCGCATCATTGAAAAGTTCTATATAATTACCGAAGCCGACAAATACGTCTTCAGTATTTTTCCCCATGTTAGAATCGAAAAAACTGGTAATAATACACATTACCATCGGATAAACGACGAATGTTAAAAAGAAAATCAGGCTCGGAAGCAAAAACAAATATCCGGCAACTGTTTCTTTTCTGGCCAAAGTCCGGCTCATTGATTTAGCTTTACCCATAAGGAGTAGTCTCCTTTCGTTTTGTTAAAACGCCCTCCCTGCTTCTTGCAGGGAGGGCTCGCACCCTATTTCAGGGATATTTTTATGGAAAATTATTCAGCAGCTGCTGCGTTTGCATTTGCGCAGAATGTTGCAACTTCGTCTGCAACTGTACCGCCATCTCCGATACGCTGGAGCATATTCCACCACTCAGTACGAGCAGTTGCCCAACCAGAAGTTACCTGATAATAATCGCCAAGATACTGCATGAGGCAATTATAATCATTCATAATAGCATTGTCAGCCCAGATATCGCTGATGTCAGTTCCGTTAACTGCAGTACGTGCTGCAAAGTAAGTGGAGGTCTTAACAGCAGGAACAGTGCCTTCGCCATCGCAGAAATACTTAATGAACTCTTTTGCAGCCTCAACCTTTGCTGCATCGCCGTTATCGAAAATACCAAAACCCCAGATACCACCGCAAAGCTTGCTTACGCCGGTTTCAGACGGGAAGCTCATGAATACAATCTGCTCGCCGTCATTGGTAAGACCGGCATCGTTATTATCAGTATTGAGCTGCTGAGCAATATTCCAGCAGAAAGCCATCTTTAAGAGCCCCTGACGGAATGCGGTGATTTCTTCGCCGCCGTTTTCTGCAGCGTTGAAATAAACAGCATCTAAGCTCTGAAGAAGTTCAAGAGCCTTAACGTTCTCTGCGGAGTCTGCAGTGTAAGCAGTGTGCTCGGCATTGGTGAAGGTTCCACCATAAAGATTATTTACGATTGCGCGGGTTCCCTGATCACCGCCCTGACCGGAGCAATAAATATCGCAAACGGATTCGCCATAATAATCATAGAGAGCCTTACATGCAGAGATGAACTGTTCAGTTGTCCAGGTGTGAGAAACAGTATCAACATACTGATCAGCACCGGCTGCCTTGAAAGCGTCAAGGTTGATTGCCATGCAATGAGCAGTCATGCAAACAGGATACTCGAAGCACTTACCTTCAGCATTGAAGCAAGCAGAAACGCAGGAAGCGTTGACTTCAGCTTTATCTTCATCATTCCAAAGATCGGAAAGGTCAACCATGTAACCCTTTGCACCCCAGTTGGCTACGAGACGCTCAGGACCTTCCATTATAAGATCGGGAGCTGCGCCACCCTCAAGAGCGGTGTTAACCTGATCGTCACCGTTAGTATAATCAAGATACTCGACAGTAACCTTAATACCGGTAGCAGCTTCAAAATCTGCCATGAGAGCTTCAACAGCTTCCGCATTGCCCCAAGAGCCTATCGGGTAGGTCCAAAGAGTGATTTCCTTTGCAGAATCTGCAAAAGAAAAAACAGAAACGCTAAGAATCATAGCAAGCACGAGAATAATTGCAAATAATTTTTTCATTGGTCGTACTCCTTTTTTATTTTAACGGCCGGGCCGTTATATTGATGTATTGATATTAATCGAAAATTTTCTCCATGTCAACAGTTTTTTGAAAATAATTTTCAAAAAACTGTTATTTTATAAAAACTTTAATTTATCAGCAATATTTCGCTACAGCCTCATCAATCATTTTCACACAATTTGAAATATATTTTTCATCTTCCGGAACAAGCGATGAAAGCGGACGGCGAACATCTCCAAGATCTATTCCCTTACGGCGGCGGATTATTTCTTTAAGCGCTGCATACATATTGCCCTTACATGAGCAGAATTCATAAATAATCCTGTCTGCATCATATTGAACAACTCTGGCTTTTTCAAAATTACCCTCTTTGCAAAGATTAAATATCTTCAAATAAAGTTCAGGCATAACGCCATAAGTTCCACCTATAGCCCCATCAGCTCCGATTGCAAGACCTCCGACAAGCTGCTCATCAGGTCCGTTAAATACGGCAAAATCTTCCCCTCCGTACATTTTAAACATCTGAATATCCTGAATAGGCATAGAACTATTCTTTACACCCGCAACCATAGGATTTTTCAACATCTCACGGAAAAGAGACATTGTAAGCGCTGTTCCTGCAAGCTGAGGAATATTATATATAATAAAATCAGTATTCGGTGCTGCAGAGGAAATATCATTCCAATATGCTGCTATTGAATGTTCAGGCAAATGAAAATAAATCGGAGGAATTGATGCAATTGCGTCTACTCCAAGAGATTCCGCATGAGCAGCAAGCTCCATGCTGTCTTTAGTATTATTGCAGGCTACATGCGCAATAACCGTCAAACGGCCTTTGGCAACTTCCATAATCGCCTCAAGCGTCTTTTTTCGTTCTTCCTTTTCCTGATAAATGCACTCTCCTGATGATCCGCAAACATAAACGCCCTTTACGCCGGTTTCAATCATATATTCCGTCCACTGCCTTGTGCGCTCACTACTTATTTCTCCGTTTTCATCATAACAAGCATAAAAAGCCGGAATTATTCCTTTATATTTACTAATATCTCTCATAGCATACCTCCGTACTAATTTACAATTTTAAAACAGTTATTATCTGACGTGCTTATCTGCCAAAGCATCAGCTATAGTCTTCCTAACGATTCTGCACGCCTCAAGATTCCGCATACAAACCTCAGAAAACAAAACATCCATCAGAAAAATCTGGGCAATTTTTGCTGCAGCAGAACCTAGTTGCAAAGGACTCTCATTTGACCCACACTGAAGCACAACATCCGCCAACTCCGCTACAGGAGAAGCCGGATACCGGGTAATCAAAATCGTTTTAATTCCCCGCTCCCGAGCAAGCTTAAGCGTATGCAACGCCTCAACAGTTGCGCCGGAATAAGAAAAAAACATTATTACATCTCCTTCATTCATAGTTGCAACTGTTATTGCCTGTGTATGAGAATCTTTCACTGCAAAATACTTATTCCCGACAGTCTTAAATAAATGTGCAGCTTCCTCAGCAAGGATCATAGACCCTCCCTGACCCATAAAAACAACAAGATTTGCTCTTTCAATCAGATCAGCCGCCGCCTTTATTTTCGCCTCATCAATTAACTCATAAGTCTGATGAATCGCATCTATATCCGCTGAACAAACTTTCATACAGACATCAGAAAAACTATCACTTTCCGTAACATTACCTGAAAGCGGGCCTGCCTCTCTTCCGGCTGAAACAAGATTTCTTGCTAACGCAAATTTCATTTCATTAAAATTTTTATATCCCAGCGTTCTTGCAAACCTTGATATCGTTGCCTCTGCGACACCTACTTCTTCGGCAAGCTCAGAAATAGAAACCTCCTGAACATCAACAGGATTAGCCGATATATAATCCGCAATTCTTTTTTCTGCAGAAGTAAAGTTATAATAACCAAGATTTATTCTCTCAAGAATACTTCCGTCACTACCACGAATCATGGAATTATTTATCCTTTCATATTTTAATTGAGTAATTCCTGCATCATCAAATCCACCGTTATAAGCATTCTCGGCAGATGAAACGGTCCTTTAAAGGTTGATCCCTTAGTTGAAGGCATTGTCGGCAAACCGTCTCTTCTCAAATAACCGTACCATTCACCATACTCAGGATCTGAAAAATGTGCCTTACAATAATCAAGAGTTTCATAAAACCTATTCAAATACTCTTCTTTTCCCGTGTCTTTAAAAAGCATAAGAGACGCTATAAGAATTTCATCATGCGGCCACCAAAGCTTCATATCATGCTCATATGCCTCAGGCGGTTTCCCAAGGCAATCCGTAAAGTAAAGCAATCCACCATACTCTTCGTCCCATCCGGCCGCCATTGCCCAATTGAAAATTTCTTCAGCTTTTTCAACGAGCTCTGTCTGCCCCGTGCGTTTTGCATGCTCAAGAATAAACCATACTCCCTCAATATCATGCCCGGGATTTACTATACGACCATCAGTAAAATCAAGCCTTGCTTCTCCGTCAGGACCAACATTTTCAAGAATACATTTAAGCTCGGGATGATAACTGTATCTGAAAATTTCATCAACACATATCTGCGCTCTCTGCTCATATAACTCTTTATTGTCAGTATCTGTTCTCATCAAAATATTAGCTACATTTAAATAAATCATCGGAACCCCGAAAGATCTTCCACTTCTTATTTCCGGATTCGTTTTCGGACCAAGGCCGGCAGGATCCTTTTCTCCATGCCAGAGCTTCCAGTACATATCCGCACATTTTCTCGCTGTTTCAAGAGCACTCTTATCGCCCGTCACTCCATAATATTCAGCATTAGCAATTGCACAAAACGCCTCAGAGAAATAATATCTGCGCTGCCTGAGAGGCTTGCCGTCAGCAGTTACCGTGAAATACATTCTTCCCGGAGCTTCAGAATTAAAACAATAAGCATTCATAAAATCAATACAGCTTTTCGATGCAGCAAGCCATTCAGGTCTATTACCGTAAACATAACAAAGATAAGCAAAAATCCAGCCACATCTTCCCTGCATCCAAACACTTTTATCGGTAGAGTAAATTTCACCCTTTCTATCTAAACAGGTGTAAACGCCTCCATGCTCCGAATCAATACCGTACTCAAGCCAGAAATTCACGCAGCGTTCAAGCTCTTCCTTTATCCAAATATGCTCTTTTTCAAGTCTGCTTCTGTCCATATTTAAAAAACCACCCAAAATTTTTAATAATTTTTTTCATATATTACATTAAAAT
>R21__coassemble_1369_pt1 | contig 16542 bp, 17 predicted proteins | sample R21__metabat2_high_PE_032 | metagenome-assembled genome bin R21
AATCAAAGGGGTTTCAAAAATTAAAATCTTTTAAATCAAATGAAAATAATCAAAAAAAAGTTATAAAAAGAGGTAAATCGGCAAGATTATGGAAATACTTGTTATAAACGGAAGTCCAAAAGGGAAATACAGTACAACCCTTCAAACGGATAAATATCTTGAAATTCTTCATCCTGAACATAATTTTGCATATCTTGATGCAGGAATGAATATAAAGCAGCTTGAAAAAGACTTTTCAGCCGCAGAGGAAGCTTTAATAAAGGCCGAACTCATTATTTTCTCTTATCCTGTATATACATTTCTTGTTCCGTGCCAGCTTCACCGCTTTATAGAGCTGATGAAATCCTCCGGTATTGATTTTTCAGATAAATATGCATCACAGATATCTACGTCCATGCACTTTTATGATATTACCGCGCATGAATTTATCCGTGAAAATGCTCTTGATATGGGATTCAGGTATATAAAAGGTCTTTCAGCCGAGATGGATGATTTAACAAAGGAAAAAGGTCAGAAAGAAGCCCGCTCCTTTTTTGATCATCTCATATGGAGCATAGATAACGGTTTATACGAAAAATCCGCTGATTCAGATGTCATTAAGCCTAACCATGTTCAGGTAACAGCCTGTGAAAACATTACTGAAAAAAGCGGAGATATTGTAATTGTTGCCGATTTGGCGGAAGATGATATTCAACTTTCAAATATGATAAAGCGCTTTAAATCCGCCTGCGTAAAAAATACGAGAACAGTAAATATACATGAATTTAAATTCAAAGGCGGATGTCTTAACTGCTTTAACTGTTCTAAGGACGGAACTTGCATTTATAATGATGGCTTTCAGGAGCTCCTGAGGAACACTATTCAAAGTGCTGAGGCAATAGTTCTTGCATTCAGCATAAAAGACCATTCGATGGGCTCAGTATTCAAGACATATGATGACAGGCAGTTTTGCAACGGGCACCGGACAGTTACTATGGGTAAGCCTTTTGGATACATTATCAGCGGAGATATAAGCCGCGAAGAGAATCTCAGGACAGTAATAAATGCCCGCTCAGAAGTCGGAGGGAATTATCTGGCAGGTATTGCTTCCGATGAATCTGATCCTGACAGAGAAATTGATATGCTGGCGCTGAATATTGCATATGCCGTAGATAATGGCTATACTCAGCCGGCTGATTTTTACGGGGTCGGCGGAATGAAAATATTCCGCGATTTAATATGGCTGATGCAGGGCGTAATGCGGGCGGACCATAAGTTTTACAAATCACACGGGCAATATGATTTCCCGCAGAAGAAAACAGGAAAAATGCTTGCAATGTATGCAGCGGGATATATGATGAACAATAAAAAGCTCAAAGCAAAGATCGGCTCAAAATTAAACGACGGTATGCTTGCATCATATTCAAAAGTCCTTGAAAATGCGGCAAAAGAATCTAAGAAAACGCATTGATTATTTTTATTAACTTAAAGGATAGAATTTGTCAAAATAATAAAATGCAAAAATCCCCTTGCGTAAGGTATTGCTTGTTACGCAGCGTCATGTTGTAGAATTCACGGCGTAAGGAGGTGAAAGCTATGTCAAAATACACGACGGGAGAGCTTGCAAAGTTCTGCGGAGTTACAGTTCGGACGGTTCAATATTATGATACCAGAGGTGTTCTGGTCCCAAGCGAGCTTTCCGAAGGCGGAAGACGGCTCTATTCGGAAGATGATTTAAAGCGCCTAAAGATTATTTGCTTTCTGCGGGAACTGGATCTTCCGATTGATGCGATTTCCCAGATTCTGAAGGAAGAGCATCCGGAGAAGGTTATTTCTTTGCTGATTGAACAGCAGGAAACTGTTTTTTCAGATGAAATCTCTGAGAAACAGGAAAAACTTAAAAAACTTAGAGAACTTAAAAGCGGATTGAAAAGCCAGGAGGCTTTCTCTCTTAAATCTATCGGTGACATAGCCGTAATTATGGAAGGTAAGAAAAAACTGAAAAGACTTCGCTGGATGATGATTTTAACAGGAATCCCGGTTACAGCTCTGCAATGGATTTCTATTATTTTGTGGATAAAAAAAGGACTCTGGTGGTTGTTTGCCGTTTGGCTTGTTGTGGCTGTTCCATGGGGAATCCTTGTAAGCAGGTATTATTTCAGGTCAGTTAAGTATATTTGTCCGGAATGTCATGAGGTGTTTAAACCTGCATTAAAAGAAGCTTTTTGGGCAAATCACACGCCAACGACCCGCAAATTGACTTGCACTGCGTGCGGACATAAGGGTTTCTGCGTTGAAGCTTGGGGAAATGATGAAACCTTGTAAAAAGATAAAGAAATGCATCATCTGAAACAAAGACGGCTCCGGGAATTTCCCGGAGCTGATTTTGTTAATAATGACTATTGACTTAGATATGGTGTTTAACTATAATTTGTTGTGAACAAAAGGTCACTTTTTTACGCAATAAAGGATAAAACGAAGGTAAAGTATTTGAAAGAAAAATTTTACAAAACTGAATTCGGAGACATTCAATACTATATAGATATGTCAGCAGGCTCTGAACTTACACTTGTCTTTTTACAGGGATGAAATTGAATTTTTCATGATGGCACGGTAGAAATATAATGGCAAATATTGTAATATATATCCGAATCGCATGCAGCATTATTTTGCTGTTTTGCCATGCTCTCAGCCCTCAGTTTTATACGGTCTATTTAACTGCAGCCGTTACAGATGTTCTTGGCGGAGCGATAGCCAGAAAGACAGGTACTGCTGTTTATATTGCCTCTGACATTGAATTTGATTAACCCTGGGTATAGCGCAGTGATAGTTTGTTTATTTGTTACATTTCGGATATCTCTGGTGGATTATCCATCCTGAAAAAAATATTTATGCAGCTATCGGGAACAGCGGAAATGTAATCTATGTGAACTTTGTATCCGATACAGTTGTTGCTGTTGCTTTCAGCTTTAAACTTACCGTGTTTGACCGCGTGGATTTTATTGAAGATACGCTGATATCGGGTTTATAGATGAAAGGATTTGAATTAATGAAACGGACGCAGGATTTATTATCAGAAATAACGGAAATACTTGAAGCTAACGGCGATAAGGCCCAGGCGGAAAAGATGGCTGCATATATGCAGAATAGATTTGAATTTGCAGGGATACCGAAGCCGAATCTTAAAGAACTGATAAAACCGTTCCTTAAGGAAACCGCAAAAGAACCGTTGGATTGGGATTTAGTGTCGGAACTTTGGGGTTGCAAATATCGCGAGGCACAGTATATAGCACTTGAATATTTGCAAAAGCACCGTAAGCAAATCGTTCCGGCCAATATTGACAGCCTGAAGAAATGCGTTGTTGAGAAATCCTGGTGGGAAACAGTAGATACGCTTGACGCATTTATAGGAGATATTGTCAGGCAGGATAGCGTACTTATCCAAACAATGCTTGATTGGGCGGTATCTGACAATATCTGGCTGAGAAGGATTGCGATTGATTTCCAGCAGGAATACAAGGAAAGCACGGACACGGATATTCTTGAGAAAATCATTGCTTTGAATTTGGGAAGCAATGAATTCTTTATTAATAAAGCAATTGGATGGAGTTTAAGGGATTACAGTAAGGTTAATCCGGAATGGGTTACCAGGTTCATAGAGAAATACGGCAGGAATATGGCTTCGTTAAGCGTGAAGGAAGCATCAAAATATCTGTAACATGGCAGAAATTGGAAGATTGAAATGATTACGACAGAGAGATTAATTATTGACATTGCATCCAATGATGAAATGCTCCGGCTTATTGAAGAGCAGACAGACGAAGAAATGAAAGCCGCATATGGCGAGATGCTTGCGGGGTGCAAAGAGCATCCGCAGCAGCGCCAGTGGTATGCGGTATGGTTCATTAAACTGAAAACAGGAGAAACTGTCGGTGACTATTGTTTTAAAGGATTGAATCCTGACGGCAGCGTTGAAATCGGTTATGGAATTCTTCCTGAGTATTGGGACAAGGGCTATGCAACCGAGGCAGTTATTGCCGCTGCTAAATGGGCTGCGGGGCAGCCGGACGTAAAACGGATTGAGGCAGAAACAGATCTGGATAATATTGCATCTCAAAGGGTGCTTGAAAAATCCGGGTTCGTCCCTACGGGAACGCTGGGTGAAGAAGGTCCCCGGTTTGTCTGGCAGGGAACAGGGGAAAATAGTGTTTCTGAAATAGAAAAGGAGTAATTATGGCTTTTGATTTTAAGAAGGAATACAAAGAATTTTATATGCCGAAGAATAAGCCTGAAATTGTTAATGTTCCGAAGGCAAATTATATCGCAATCAGAGGCAAGGGAAACCCGAATGACGAAGGCGGGGAATATAAGGCTGCGGTAGGCGTTCTCTATGCTGTTGCATATACCATCAAGATGAGCAAAATGGGCGATCACAGAATAGATGGTTATTTTGATTATGTTGTACCGCCGCTTGAGGGTTTCTGGTGGCAGGAGGGCGTTGACGGAATAGATTACAGCGACAAATCCACTTTCTGTTGGATATCCGTAATCCGTCTGCCTGATTTTGTTACTAAAGAAGATTTTAACTGGGCTGTTGAAACTGCAACTGAGAAGAAAAAGCTCGATTGCAGCAGGGCAGAATTTATGACAATAGATGAAGGCCTTTGCGTTCAGATTATGCATATCGGCTCGTTTGATAATGAACCGGCAACAGTTGAAATAATGAACCGTTATCTTGAAGAAAACGGATATGAAAATGATATTTCCGATAGCCGTATTCATCATGAAATATATTTATCGGATGCCCGTAAAGTCGCTCCGGAGAAATGGAAGACGGTTATAAGACATCCGGTAAAGCGAAAAGGATTTTTATGATTAATCCAAAGATAACAATTCGTCAGGACGTTTATGATATGTATTACAATGCTTAAAAAAAGAAAGCTCCGGGAATTATTCCGGAGCCTTTTTATATATTCATTTTAAAGGCTGAATGGCAGTAAGCTGAACAGATAATAGAGGAACGGAGAAATAATTATTGCCGGCATGAGGTTTGCGACCTTGATTTTGGATATGCCGAGCATGTTTAAGCCCATTGCAATCAAAAGAAGCGAGCCGCAGCAGATGATTTCATTTATCGCGCCGTCCGAAAGAAGCGGCGAGAGGACGCCCGCAAGAAGAGCAATCGAGCCCTGGAAAACGAGGATGAAAGCAGCCGAAAGCATAACGCCTATTCCTAAAGACACCGTAAGCATAATAGACGAAATAAAGTCAAGAACAGATTTTGTGAAAAGCATCTGGTTATCGCCTGTGAGGCCGGCCGTCAGAGAACCGACAATCGTCATGGCACCTACGCAGAACAGAAGGCTTGCCGAAACAAATCCCTGGGCAATGCTGCCCTTGCTGTCGCTTTTTGAGAACTTCTTTTCAACGGCTTCGCCGAGCCTGTTTATCGCGCCGTCGAGGTCAAGCGCTGTTCCGATGGCGATGCCGAGAATCATGGACAGAATTAGAAGAATGGTATTGCTGCCCTTTAAAGACCCCGATATTCCGATATACAGCGTGCAGAGACCTATAGCCGTCATTATAGGCTTTGAAAACTTTTCGGGTATGCCTTTTTTGAAGATTAAACCGATTGACGAGCCGATTATTACGGCTATTGCGTTTACGATTACTCCAAGCATATTCTTACCTGCTTTTCTTTGAAATGTAATTATATTTTATTATCAGAATAAAAAGGTGTCAATTGTCAAATATAATGAAATTCCGTATTTTAATATGAGCAAATTAATGGTATAATAACTTGATATGAAATATAGAATTGTTTTGATAGTGTTGTGTCTGATTGTTATTCTGATTTCAATCGGCATATGCCTCAAGGGGCTTGGCGAAGAGAATATAGAAGTAACTGTTAATCCACATGAAGGTCAGGTTTACATCTATGACGGGTATGACTTTATATGGTATACCCCGATTGAAGGCGTTGAAGTCAATGCGCTTTCGAAGGATGATTTTTCATGGCAGAATGAAACGCCTGTTTACGTCGGCAAGGATTTTGACGTTATGAAAGGGTTCGACGTATCTGAATTCCAGTTTGATATTGACTGGACGCAGATTGCCTCGCAGGGCTTTGATTTTGCTTACGTCCGCATGGGACGGCGGGGTTCAACGGAAGGCGGACTTTACGAGGATTCGTACTTCGTTAAAAACTATAACGGGGCAAGAAGCTGCAATCTTGACGTCGGCGTTTATTTCTTTTCGCAGGCAGTTTCTGTTGAAGAGGCAATAGAAGAGGCAAACTGGGTTATAAGCAAGGTACGCGACAGCGGTTACAGCGTTGACCTCCCGATTTGTTATGACTGGGAGGAGCAGAAGACCGAGGATTCAAGAACGTTTAATCTTGACGGGAAGATTGTTACTGATTGCGCTGTGGCGTTCTGCGATACTGTTAAGGCCGCGGGATATGAAGCAGCCGTTTATTATAACAGAATTCCGGGATACTATACGTTTGACGTATCGAGGATTCAAAACTATGTTAACTGGTTTGCGCTTCCGTGCACGCCTCCGGATGTTACGTTCCCGAGCTTTTACTATCATATAGATATGTGGCAGTACTCAACAACGGCTATTATTCCGGGTATCACGGTTGAAACTGACCTTGATTATATCTTTAAGCCAAAACAGAAGGTGACGTCATACGTTGTGGTTGAAAACGATAACGGAATGACGACGGCCTATTCAAATCCGGAGACTGCCGCGCAGCAGTAATTTTTAACAGTACAGGAAATATTAAATGACGCAGAATCATAAAAATAGAAAATCAGGTGCCGTATGGAAGATGCTTGCGGTTATCGCGACGTTTCTTCTATGCCTCATAATAACGCTTTTCGGCATCGTATGGGTAATGGAAAAAGGTCCTTCGCCGACGCTGACGGGAATGTTTTGTAAATCCGTCCGCGAGACGAGTGCAATAAGATGGATATCGGAGATATTCCTGAGCGAAGAGGAAATCGCGCAGTATAAGAGCATAAGCACGGAGAATTCTGAGACGGAGCTTGTCAATACATCCTTAATCCACGTTAGCAAAAGCGCGCAGCGCGAAAAGGCGGATGAGCAGGACAGCCTTGAATTGATCGAAATATCCGCTGGGACGTGCAAAGGAAAGCTTCTGATAGTTAAGGACCCGAAACAGGTTATTCTCGGGACGTCTGATGAATTCATAAAGCAGCCGGGCCTTCAGCTTACGGATATGGTTGCGAAATATGACGGGCTTGCAGGAATCAATGCCGGCGGTTTTAATGACAATAATGGAACCGGGGATGGCGGAACTCCGCAAGGTCTTGTTATAACCGATAAGGGCATAATTTACGGCGATGCCGCGAAAACCTACAATATCGTAGGGCTTGATGCGGATGGGATATTGCATGTTGGGACTATGACCGGGAATGATGCGGTAGCCGAAGGAATAATTTGGGGTGTCAGCTTTGTTACGCATGATGGGCTTGCATCGTCGCTTATTATAAATGGGCAGGTTCAGTATAAGAACCTCGGCGGAGGAGTTAATCCGAGAACGGCTATCGGCCAGAGAGCGGACGGAGCCTTGCTGCTTCTCGTTCTTGACGGCAGAAGCGTTGACACGCTCGGTGCAACTATGGAAAATATAGCAGATATAATGCTTGAATACGGAGCAGTTAATGCAGGTAATCTTGACGGTGGTTCATCGTCTGTTATAGTTTATGGCGGGGAGATCATCAACTCTTGCGCATCGGTTACGGGTCCTAGAAGAATCCCGACGGGCTTTATAGTTCTGAAGGAGGCGGCGTGATTATGGAAAAAAGATACGGAAAACGCATGTCCTTCGGAGTTAAGCTTTTGATATTCGCGCTTGTCCTTTTGCTTATCGGGGCGGCTGTCTGCTTTTTGCTTTACAGATATTCGGCCGTATATGAAATATCAAGGCCCGAGATAACGATGGATTCTCTCATGAACGAGAAATCAAAGCAGGACTGGATTGATTCAGCCCGCTTAAGCCTTAATCTGGACGTAAGCGAATTTGAAGACCAGTATGATATTTTTGATGGGTATTTTGCAAATATTTCTGAGGACGCATCAATTGCTTACCGTAAGGAAATCACGCAGTCCACGGATGATTGCGCCGTATTTGTTGTAACTTACGGAGGGGCGAACCTCTGCAGGGTTACTCTTGCTGCCGATGAAAGCGCGAAGCTTTCATTCGGAAGGCATCTATGGAAGGTCGACAGCATAAAGGCCGCGGATATACTGAAGTCCCTTGTGCATGCATCGGTTTCAATTGAGGCTCCTGCTGATGCTAAGCTATTCATCAACGGAAAGCCTTTGAGCGGGAAATATATTACAGATGACTGTATTGCATTCCCGGATATGACGGAGATTGAATCTCATTTTGTTAATGTTCCGCACGGGGTCAGATACTTTGTAGATGCGCTTTACGGAGAAATTAAGGTTACGGATAGTTTTGGGCGTGAGATCCTGCCTTCGGCGGATTCAACTGAAACGGACGTCAGATTTGAAATAATACCCGAAAAAGAGAATTCCGTTTATATTTCAGCGCCTGAAGATGTTCAGGTAATATTAAACGGCTATGAGCTTAAAGCTGAGAATGCTTTGAAATCCGATTTGGGATTACTAAAAAACGTTACTGATTATACGGATGGAGCTGAATATAAAACTGTTGCCTATTCGTTTGATGATCTTTATTCAGTCCCTGAGGTTAAGGCATTCGATGCATCGGGAAAGGAGCTTACGCCTGTATGCCGGGAGGGAGGAAGATATGCTTTCTTCCATTCAAACGATGAGGCGCTTGAGGCGGAGGTTATAGATGCGGCAAAGGGATTTTTCAATGCCTATATAGAGTACTGTGCCAACGCTTATGAAATAACGCGCTATACAAGGGCAATAAATAAGGTTCTGCGCCACTCAACGCTTTATAAATATATTGCCGAATCGAATGAGGGCATGATATTTGCATCAAAGACGTCGACTTCATATAATGAGCTTGAGTTCGGAAACTTCTCGAGGGTTGGCGATAGATGTTTTGTCTGTACCGTTAGCTACAGCGCTGACCTTACCGCCAAAACGTGGTATGAGGAATATTCCTATGAACTGGAAAATGCTTATGAAATATCATTTGTGTATGACAATTACGTCTGGCTTGCAACAGATATGACGGTTGTTCCGTAAGCCATTTTAATTTGTTTTATATTATTCACGGAGGAATAGATTGTGAAGAATCTGAAATATGCGTTTATTGCTTTAGTTGTTGTTTTGTCTGTTCTTATTTTATGCGGATGCGGGAACAAGAGCGAAAACGTTCCGGAGGCAACTCCTTCTGCAGTGCTTGATACGTCCGAGGCAGTTCCTGAAAAGACGGAGGAGCCGGAGCCTGTTGTTGCTGAAGCTCCAAAGGCCGAGCCTGCTGAAGATGAAGATGAAGAAGACGAAGAAGACGAAGATGATGAAGACGATGCGCCTTTTAATGAAATGAAGGCTTTAGCCGAGACGTTTCTTGAAAAGGACGTATCTGTGCTTATAGAAGCTATCGGCGAGCCGAAATCGTCCGATTATGCTCCGAGCTGTTTAGGCCCGGGAGAGGATGGAGAGCTTAATTATGACGGGTTTACCGTTTACACTTATAAAGAAGGATTATCTGAAACAGTTATAGAGGTAGTATGAAAACTTGGACTAAAATTATAATTGCAGTCAGTATTACGCTTTTGATTGCGGGAGGCGCAATATTCGGAATTGTCCGTTACAGCCGGAATTATATTAATGATTATGCTGAGCAGGTAAAGGATACGTATAATCGTTCAAAGGTAACGTTTCTTGACTGCGGTACGGTTGTTGCGGAGTTTGATGAATTAAACGGAAGCTCAATTAAGGTCCCTGAAGCGAAGGGGCTTGAAGGATATAAATTTGATGCCTGGGTGGATGACGACGGAAAGGAAGCTGAAGGGGCTGAGCTTACCGTATCTGAAGATGCAGTTTATAAAGCTTCATATATTATTGCAGGGGAAGGTTCAAAGCATAAGGCATATTTGTTTTTTGATAATGACGGATTTTATCATCCGTCAGAGCCGCTTACGCGTCATGATGCCGTTCATCTGCTGTACTCATTTTTAGATGAGCCTGAAGAGGCGGAGAAGAATTATAAAGATGTAAAGAAAAAATCGGATATATATTCTGAGGCTTTGGCAATAAAGAAGTTAGGATTAATTGACGGTGATTATCTTTATCCTGACAGGACCGTAACGAAAGCAGAGCTTGCTGATATGCTTAAGGCTCTTTATCCTTATGCGGATAATGAGCTTCTTGATTATTCTAACATTCAAAACAAAAATGAAGAAATAACGCGTTATGAAACGGCTGCTTATATAAATAAACTTTTTGGCCGTGTGCCTGATAAGGAATATATTGATAAGCTTATTGGGGTAATTCCTGATGCAAATCTTGAAAATGATAAATATTATGATTTTGCTGAAGGTGCCGTAAGTCATGAGATAGATGAGAAGACCGGGAAGTGGATTGAAAACGTAAAATTCAAAAAGGCAAAAGAAGGCGTTTATTTTGTTAACGGTGAGATGTATGGTATAAAGAGTAACGGAACAGTAGCTGTAAATGAATCAGTCGGTAATTTTCTGTTTGATGTTAACGGAAAGTATACATCCGGAAATAAAAAGCTTGATGCGCTTATAAATGAACTTATAGCAGAGAATACGACTGATGAAATGACGCAGTATGAAAAGTTTCAGACTATGTATTATTACATCGTCAAGTCGTTCGATTACCGTAAAGGGAATCTTTATGAAATAGGTGAAACAGGTTGGAGCGTGGATGAGGCTTATGATATGCTCGTTAACGGTAAAGGTAATTGTTACAGCTATGCTGCGCTTGTCTGTGAATTTGCAAAGGCTCTCGGATTTGATGCAATAGCATGGAGCGGGACGGTTGTAAATAACGCCGGAACACCTGTAACTCCTCACGGATGGGTTGAAATTGAGCTTGAAGGCGAGAAATACGTTTGTGATGCCGAACTTGAAATGAAAAAGATGACAGACTGTTTCATGATGCCGATTGATGCGCCATATTGCCGTAGATGGAAATATAATCATGTTCCGAAAGAAGAAATAACGGAAGATGAAGAATTCCCTTTTCCGGATGACGCTTTTGCAGATGAAGCGGAACCTGTTTGAATACCCGATTATTGAATATAAAAAGACCTCTGAGGGATTTCCTTCAGAGGTCTTTTTTATTGAGAATATTACTGTAAATCGTATGAATAGTAACGCTTATCATTTTTAATGCTTGAGCAGCTGTGGCCGTAATCGCTGTATTCAAATTGCTGACGTAGCAAAGCGTATCTCGGAACGTATCCGCCATTAGGTTCTACCTGCCAGTGACCTTTTATTGCGGCAAGAGCAGTCGTGTTTATTTCGCAGTCCGGATGCAGAGCCTGAATTTCATCTACTATTTCTTGCGGAACTTTAGTGCTTCCACCAATCCATAGTCTTTCGATACTGTCAAGAGTTAAGAGAGATTCGTAACCTGTTATTTCCCCGAGACCGACTATATTAAGGTGCTTAAGGTTTGTGAGTCCTTTAAGAGCAGATATATCGCGGCAGGAGGTATCTTCCATTTCAAGATATTCAAGTTTTTTGCAATTGCTAATAGGGGAGAGGTCAGTCCATGGCATATTTACCCCTATAATACAAACCTCAAGGTCAGGCATATAGCTTAGAAAAGATATATCATCGACCCATTGATGCCCTATATCGAGGTATTTAATCTTGGTGCAGTATTTTAAATTTTTGGTATTATTTGAGGTGAGGCCGTGATTAAGATTTGATGCAAGAATTCTTTCAGCATCAGTCCTGATGGCACAGTCATTTCCGAAGAATACTCTCCAGACGACCTCTTTATCGGGATTTTCATCGCGGATTAGTCCCATTGCATCGCTCGAAACGTTGCACATATCCATATTCACGAAAGTGCATTTTTTCATATACGGGAGGATTTCGCGGACGGCTTGCCCTTCATCGGTCATCTTGATATGGTTTAAGTCAAGCTCGGTATCGAGCGTGTTTATCTCTTTATCATAAAAGGTAAAGCTGTAATCGAAATCAATATTGGGGAAAAGCTCCTGAAGATAACCGGCGTCCTCGAGAGTCAGGGAATTTTTATTCTCCTTATCTTCGCTTCCTAAAATCACATACTTCAGATTATCAAGCTCCTTGAGATCTTCGGCGGTTTCCTTAAGTTCATCTTTCTTAAGAGAGCTGAGGTCAAGTTTTTCTGCGGATCTGTCAACTGACATGCCATTTGGTAGGGTAACAGGAGGTGTGAGAGTTGGAACAGGAGTCGGAGAGGGAGTTGCAGCAGGGGAAGGAGAAGGAAGAGGCGCTTCAGTTGCTGACGGCTGGGGAGCAGCGTTTGCCCGGAGTCCGCTAAGGATTGAGCCTCCTGAAATTAATAAAGCTAATACAATAATGCAGACAATTAAAACTGTTTTTTTCACAATTATTTTTCCTCTTAAATATTATTAACTGTTTTCCAGAGCATTCAGCTCATCGGCTGAAACATACTGAAGGGAATCAAAGTCTATTTCGGGGTCTAAGGACGTTGCGTCCTTGACGTTCCTTTCAAAATGCCACCATTCTGTTCTTATTGTATTGAATCCGAAGGATTTCATTACGGATGTCATGTAATTAACATTCTTTGTCGCTTCCTCCGACCAGCCGTTATTTGCGTATCTTCCGGCTTTATCGGAGAAGGTGTGCATAGGCGTGGGCATTTCAAGTTCCTCACCGGTTTTCGCATCTATAAGTGACATATCTATCGCTTTTCCTCCCTGATGCCATGAACCTCCAAGTGAAGGGTCAGCGATATACTTTTTGTTGTTTACAGCCCTCCAAAGAGCCGTCTGAGCGGACAGAGGTCTGTAAGCGTCATATATTTTAACAATATAGCCGTCCTCAAGAAACCTGTCGTAAGCTCTTTTAAGCATGGCTGCGGTGGTTTTTTCAAGAAGCGGAACAGCGGGATAAAGTGCGCGGCCGGTGATATTATCTTCAGATGCAAATAATATGTCAAACTGCGCTTCGGGGAGATACCATCTAAGGTCAACGGCTCCGGGGAGATACGCATACTTTTCAGGCTCGGTGGGCTTTTCAGACTCGGAAGGATCTTCAGGCAGGGAGGGAGCTTCATTTTCAATAAACACAGGGGGCTCGGATACCTCTTCCGGCAGGACCTCTCCGTTTATTTCAGTTTCATTTTCATTGAAGGGGATATCTCCGCTGTTTTCTGTTTTACTCTTGTTTATATATAAAATACAGCATGCAAGAACAATTGCCCAGAAGGCAATAAAGCATATTCCGGATATCAGAAATTTTTTTCTGTTCTTCACGTGCAGTTTCCTCTTAAATATATCTCCCAAGTTTGTTTGAAGCTTGGGAGAATTAAAGTATGCCCGATGCGATTCGAACGCACGGCCTTCAGAGTCGGAGTCTGACGCTCTATCCAGCTGAGCTACGGGCACAGATATAACATTTTATGACGGCGTTAGTTCAATAAGGTAATTAAAGCCGCCGTTGCCATCACGGCAGGAACCGGTAATTCTTAAAATATCGCGGAGCGTTACGTCCTCTTCTGATTCATTATTTTCAACTTTTTTATGACCGTAATCTCCGGGATAATTGATGATAACGGAGTTCTTGAGGTCCGACTTTATTCCGGAGCCTGATTCTATTATAGCACTCCATTCGTAAAGAGGGTAGGACATAATGTATCCTGAGAGACATTTATATGTCTCGCCGTCTTTTTCATAGTTTATGGAAATCATGGGAACAAGGTCTGAATAATAATCGCAGTAAAGAGTCACGGTTTCTTTTGATATATTACCATGAAGAGGATATTCTCTGCCATTATAATCCTCATATTCTCCTATTCCTTCGGAAAACCAGAACGAACCGCTCCAGTTTCCGCCAAGAGGTCCTGACAGTTCTTCAGCTTTTGATTCTGCAATTTCGGGACTGTAATTTTCAGCCGTAAATATAAATTCAAAACCGCTTGTATCTAAAGTTACTGCAATGCCACCGTCTGAATATACACCATTTGCTTTTGATTTTGCAATATCAAAATATATTCCACTGCTGTTTTCTTCCCATATGATATCGCAAGCGCTTTGCCCTAAAATAAGCGATCCTGTTCCGTCATTTGACAAAAGCAGCCATCCGCCTTCGGGGAAAACGGATGCTACGTCAGCAGGTTCACCGCTTAAGCTTAATCCCGAAAGACTGTAAGTTCCTTTGTCGTAAAGAGGAGCAGTTTTTTTGCTTTTTAAAAAATCGGTATTGCATCCGGAAATGAGGACGGCAAACACAATACTCATCAATATGAGTATAATATGAATTTTATTCAGATATTTCTTCGCTGTAAGCTTCATATATGATATTGCTTTCTTCATTTGGGATATCCGGAATATCGGGAATGATTAGCTCAGGCACAGGTAAACTTTCTTGTATTTCAGGTGCCGCTTCGTGGATTGAAGGTATTTCTGGTTCAAAATATGGCTCGGGAGTTATGATAACCGGTTCGGGAGTCATAATAACCGGCTCAGGAGTTATAACAACCGGTTCAGGAGTAGGAGTAATTGGCTCAGGCGTAATTTCAAGCTCAGGCGTGCTGATAACCGGAGGAGCAATTGGCTCGGGAGTGACGGTTATTGGTTCGCCGTAAGAGGAAATATCGGCATCTTCAAGGCCTTGGGGAACATCAATACCTGTAAATTCAGGAAGAACATAAGAGGTAACCTCAGGCCCTGCATAGCCATAAGACGTGCAGGCGGGAAGGTAAACGCTCAGACCTGTCCGCGTATGAGTTGAAATAAATTCGCTGTCGGCACGGTTATAATATGTATATGAAACAGGATTTGACGCATCCCATGTCAGGTCTATATTATAATATCCGTCGTCAAGTTTGACAATATTCCATGCATGGTCTCCGCTTGAATAACCGGTACAATAATAAGTCGGAATATTTAGGCGTGTCATTAAATACTGGAAAGCTCTTGAATACCCCGCGCAGACGGTTCTTTTTGTTACTATTGCGCTGTAAGCGCTTTGCGCGGCCTCAATATCCGATGAATCATATACGGCATTATTCAGGATATAATCGTGGACGTATTTTTCGCGCTCAGCGAATGTTGTCATTTGTCCTGCATAGCCTATTATTTCTTCTGATACTTTGTCAAATTCAATTTTTGCATTCGGAATCTGAGAGACACCCATATTGAACGTAAGATTAATTCCTATAGCTCTGCCGTTTTCAAAATATGATACTTTATAGCTTGACCCGAGCCAGAACAGTTCCGGATGGTCATTCATGACAGCCAGAATAACCGTCTGGGCATCGTCAACAGATACTTTGACAGATGGAGTCAGGGAATCTTTGTAATTTGAAACAGAAGAATATATCTGGCGGTAGAGCTTTTGAAGGTCACCGCTTAGCATACCGTAATATGGATAATATATGGAATCAAACGTAAGCGAATCATCGGAAAGAAAACCGATTGAGTCAATCAGCTCTTCTCCTTTATCAAGAACTGCGCATGAGCTTAGAAGAAGGCATAAAGCAGTTGTTATACAGATTAATGAAAAACCTTTTTTCAAATATTACTCCGTAAAGTGAATGTGATTGTTAATATGGTCAGAGCAGAAACAGTGATATCCGGCACATCTTGAACAGAATCTGAATTCAAGCTCGGGATTTGTTTCATCTGTTCTTCCGCAGACGGAACATTTGTGCGTATAGAGATTTGAGGCTTGCTCTTTGCGGACCTTCCCGGCGGACTTTTTGAAGTTTATAGTTCTCGGTCCGGCCTGATTGCGTTTCCATGTGCTTTTTTTCAGACCTAAATCATAGAGAAGGTCTTCTCCGCAGAATATAAAGAAATTCAGGATTGCTATAACAGGAACGAGATTTGCAGGGAATGGAAGAGAGAATATTTCAACTATAAAGTAAGCCGCATCGATAATTGCAAGCCATTTCATTTTAATCGGGATTATGAAGAACAGCAGTACCTGCATATTCGGGAAAAGTGCGGCAAACGAAAAGAAAAGTGATAAATAAATATAGTGTGCGCTTAAAGATATGTTTATGCCGAAGAAATACAGAATAAAACCGATGAGGATTGAAAGAATTATGCCCGTAAGCATATAAAGGCTGAATTTGGCCGTTCCCCAGTTAGCTTCAATTGTATTGCCGATTATATAATAAAAATAAAATGAAATAAGGGCGAGATAACCGGTCGTCGGGGGAATGAAAATAAATGAAATCAGCCTCCAGATCTGCCCGTGAAGAATCATATACGGGATAAACGTCATGTAGTTTATGAGCTTCGGGACTATCATGTTAACTACCCATACAACGATATTTGCAATCGTCAGATATTTCATGAGATGGGGAATACCGAAGTTCGGATATTTTTTGCAGAATTTATCTATGAGAGCAGTCATTTTTCTCTCCTTAATG
>R21__coassemble_1377_pt1 | contig 16486 bp, 16 predicted proteins | sample R21__metabat2_high_PE_032 | metagenome-assembled genome bin R21
TTGAAGCATTTGAAGCGCGCTTTCCGTACAAAGAGAAGCTGAAACTTCCGGGACAACTCTTCTAATCACTCAAACCGCAAAGATAAAAACGCAACGCGTACTTGCAAGTATGCCAGAGCCGGTAGGTAGCCCGGCCGTCCTGTGAAAACAGGGTAAGTAACCTGCCCCTCCGGGTTGTCCGTTCTTTGCTCATTTCAATCAGTAAGGAGGGATTTTCAATGGGCGAAGTACAAAGCAGGCTGACAGTGTTTTTTGAGAAACCGTTCTGGGTAGGTGTCTTTGAAAGATATGAAAACGGAAAGCTATCTGCAGCCAAAGTGACATTTGGCGCAGAACCGAAAGACTACGAAGTATACGAGTTTATCCTAATTCACTATTATGAACTGCAATACAGCCCGGCTGTGGTAGCTGCTGTAAAGGAAGCCAAAAGGAATCCGAAAAAAATGCAGCGCGAGATTAAGAAAGCTCTAGAGAATAACGGAGCAGGCACAAAGTCTCAGCAGGCATTAAAACTTCAGCAGGAGCAGAACAAACAGGAGCGAAAAGTCAAAAGCCGGGAAGAAAAACTGGCAGAGGCAGAGCGCCGGTTTGAACTGAAACAGCAAAAAAAGAAAGAGAAGCACAGGGGCAGATAATGCCCCATGTGCTCTCGTTTCCTTAGTTTGGATGTAATCGAGAGCTAGACGATTGTGACAATACTTGCCTCCAAACGAAAAAAGACCACAACACAGGCTTAACACCTGTGATGTGGTCTTATTTTTCGTGGACTCCCTGGAGACTCGTCACTCAAAACCTGCTTTTCTGCAAATCCCTAAGTGAATGTCCCCAAGCCTCTCATTTTATGTTTAAATCAGATATCAGTTGGTATCCGGGCAAAGAGGACCGGCGAGCTCTTCCATGAAGAAAAGCTTTCCAGGCATCGTCGGAATCCAGCTGGACGTGATTTCCTTTACAGGGCCGTAACGGAGCGTCATCCAGAAGCTCATGCCCTGCCACTGCATTCCGCGGGAAAGAACGCCGTCTGCTCCGCCAATTGCATAATCGGAATTGAATATGATATTCGGACCGATTGTATTTGCATAGCACGGAATAAGAGGCCATGATGAACGGAATGAAGTAATTGCATTCTGCTCGATGGTGAACGGATGGAGTCTTGCGCCAACTCTGTAAGGAGCTGCTTTCCACTCTTCAACCGTCTTGTAATCACCTGCAAAATGCGGCTCCCAGAATGCGATATGGCACATACGGCCGATTCCGTAAACGAGAACCTGCTTTGCGCCTTCTGCCTTAAGCTTTGCAATCTTCTCGGGATACGTAGGAAGATTTTCCTTCGTTGCGAAGTTCCTCTGATTTTCAGGAACAGTAAGCTCACCGAGAGGACCGTAAAATGCTTCAGTCATAGCGTTCTGGAATGCTGCGGGGTCAGATGCGGGAAGAGTATTTCCGTCTTTATCTGCCCACTCATCCATATTGAAGCCGTAAACATGCTTGCAGTCAATATTCCACTCTTTGAGGAAGTAAACTGCCCACTTATACATTCCCATAGGTCCTACGGGGAGGATTAATATAAGCTTGCGGCCTTCTTCTTTTGTGGTTTTAATCTGCATTGCGATTTCGTGACCCATATATGCGCCGAACTCTTCAAGATTCGTGCACTTTACAGGCTTGAAGCCCTTGTTCCAGAAATCCTGAGGATCAAGAACAGTTTCAGGATCGTTGGAAACGCACTTCATAATTTTTTCTACATCCCATCCCTGGGGAAGGACCTCTGAAAAATAGGAGCCCTTTATTGTATCTAACATATTCATATATCTATTTCTCCTATTACAAAGAATTAAGGCTGGCGTAGCCCGCCTCAATTATATAGTCAAATAATTACCAAGGCATCATATCACCAAAGACAGCTTTGTACTCTTCAGGAAGAATATTGAGGGTTCCGGTTGAGAACCAAGGAGTCTTGGATTCGCCGAGCTCTCTGTCAGGTGCGGGGAGCTCTTCAGCGCCGGTGATGAGGTTGTAGAGATAAGTAACAGTCATTTCGCCCATCTTGTAGTAGTACTGGCCGCAGCAGCCATCGCAGAGACCTGCATCAAAGAAAGCTTCCATCGGCGGGAATGCGTCGAAGGAGATGCAGTAATGATCTTCCTGTGCATGCCACTTAGCAAACTCGGGGAGAGAGTCAACTTCTACCATGAGGGGCCAGCCGCCTGCAAAGTACCACATATCGAGGTCAGGATTTGCAATCGTGAAGGTCTCAACCTGCTCAACTGCCTTGTTGAAGTCGTCATCGCAGGGGAGCTTTGCAAGGATTTCATACTTGATGCCGTTGTCGATTAAGCACTGCTCAAAGCCTTCCATACGCTTGGTGAAAGCTTCGGTTCCGGCCTGACCTTCGATCATAGCAATCGTATAGGTCTTGTCAGGATCGGTTAAATACTTGAGAGCGAGAGTTCCGCAGTTGTAACCACCGTCAAACTGAGGAGTACCATTTGCGAAAGCCATGCCTTCGTAATCAATGGTATCGCTGTTAACAGCAGATACGTAAACACCGCGGTCAGAAACAGCCTTCATGGTGGTGGTCAGGGTTACATCGAGGGGAACTACGCCGATGCCCTGGCAACCTGCATTTGCAGCTGCCTCAATGAGTTCTGCTTCCTTAACGGAGTCAGCAGTCTCAGGTGCATACCACTCGAAATCTACACCGAGCTTCTCAGCGGTCTCGCGAGCGCCAACTTCGAGGTCATAGAAAACAGGGTTGCCCTGGTTCTGTGATACGATAGCAATTTTTACTGCATCATCAGCAAAAGCGATGGTGGAGATGCTGAGTACCAGTATCACAACGAGTAAAACTGACAGGAATTTCTTCATTGGAAAATCCTCCTTTTAAAATTTTTGGCCTTAGCCTTATTTATAAGAGCTAGTGCTCTTATTTACATATTAAGAATTACGCTCAGCCGTAGCTTCTGCAACTGCTGCCTTCTGGATGCGGTTGGCGGAAATGCGGCGGAACTGGTCAATGAGAACAGCAACGATAATGATAAGACCGATAATCATTGACTGCCAGTAAGTTGAAACATTAAGCATAACAAGAGCATTACGGATAACGCACATGATAGCTGCACCGATAATAGTTCCGGAAATATTACCTTCGCCGCCGGACATTGATGCGCCGCCGATTACGCAGGATGCAATAGCGTCCATTTCATATCCGGCACCTGTTGCCCCCTGGGCGGAACCCATACGGGCGCAAAGGATAATTCCGCACATTGAAGCCGTAAATCCGGAGATAATATACGTTACCATCTTAAGAAGACTTACACGGACGCCTGAAAAACGCGCGGCTTCTTCGCCGCCGCCCAAAGCATATAGCCTTCGGCCCGTGACTGTTTTGTTGAGAAACAGCGAAGCAATAACAGCTACCACTATCAGAATCCAGGCTGAAACAGGCAGGAAAAGGAATGAGCCCTGGCCGATGAAGAGGAAGTCAGAACCAAGCCCTAAAACAGGTTTGCCGTCCGTCATCAAAAGAGCGACAGACTTGATAATCTGCGTTGTTCCCATCGTAGCAATAAATGCGGGGAGCTTAAGGAATACAATAAGCGCACCGTTTACGCTTCCGACAAGAAGACCCATAAGCAATGCAACAAGCATTGCAGGATACATGCTCCATCCGGCCTTCGAAATAAGAAGAGCACAGGTAACAGCGCTGATACCGCATGTTGCACCGACTGAAAGGTCTATTCCGCAAATAAGAATAACAAGCAATTCGCCGATTGCCAGAATAGACGTATAAGCGGTTGCTCTGGCGACAGATGAAAGATTCTTATAATTAACAAAGCTTGAATTTGCTATGCCAAGAATAATGCACATACCGAGAAGAACGAGGAAAATCGTGGTGGTCTTGTTCTTCATAAAACGTTTGAAAAAGCTTTCTTTTTTAACACTCTGCATAAGAAATTACTCCTATTCTCCTATTGCCATATTCATTATGGCTTCCTGGGATGCATCCGCACGGCTAAGCTCACCTTTTAAGCGGCCTTCATGCATAACTACTATGCGGTCCGACATACCAAGAATTTCAGGTAGTTCTGATGAAATCATTATAATTGCCACGCCCTGACCGGCAAGATCGCTCATCAGGGAGTGAATTTCCTGCTTAGCTCCGACGTCAATTCCGCGGGTAGGCTCATCAAGAATAAGAACCTTCGGCTTTGACGCCATCCATTTGGCAACAACAACCTTCTGCTGATTGCCGCCGGACAAATTCTTAACCGTCTGATTAATAGACGGGGTTTTTATACGAAGCTTCTCAACATATTCTTCTGACAGACTCTCCTGCTTCTGATTGTTGACAAACATTCCGTCACGAAGCTTTTCAAGAATTGCAAGAGAAATATTCTCGTTTACGCTTCTGCCCAGAATAAGGGCCTGCATTTTTCTGTCTTCAGGGACGAGAGCGATTCCCGCATCTATTGCATCGGAAGGACAGGTTATCTCAAGCTTCTCGCCGTTTAAGAATATTTCACCGGAATCTTTCTTATCAACGCCGAATACAAGGCGCATGATTTCGCTTCTTCCCGCTCCGACGAGCCCGTAGAATCCGAGGATTTCTCCGGCTCTGACGTTAAACGAGACATCCTTAACATATCCGACTGAAAGATTCTTTCCCTCAAGAACAACATCGCCGATTTTAGCGGGGCGCTTGGCGAATATTTCGTTAAGCTCGCGGCCGACCATCATATTGATGATCTTCTGCTCTGTCATTTCTTCGCGGGATAAGCTTCCTACAAGACATCCGTCACGGAAAACTGTAACCTTATCAGCAAGCTCTGTTATCTCGTCCATTCTGTGAGAAATATAAACTACACCGACATTGCGCTCCTTTAACATGCGGATAATATCAAATAACGTATCCGTTTCGCGCTTAGTTAATGATGATGTAGGCTCGTCCATTACAACGATTTTGGCATCGCATGAAATGGCACGGAGAATTTCGACCATCTGCTTCTGCGCTGTTGACAGATAACCCGTCAAAGTGTCAGGGTCAACATTTGCCATACCGACAGTTGAAAGCAGCTCATGCGTCTTTTCGCGGTAATAGGCTTTATCAACGAACATGCCTTTTTTAACTTCACGGCCTAAGAATATATTCTCAGAAATTGAAAGATTCGGAAGAACATTCAGTTCCTGATGTATAACAGAGATTCCGCTGTTCATTGCCTCCAGAGGATTTTCAATATGAATCTCTTCCCCTCCGAGCAATATCGTTCCTTCATCGCGCTTATGAATACCGGCAAGGATTTTAATAAGAGTAGACTTTCCTGCACCGTTTTCTCCGCAAAGAGCCGTAACCTGTCCAAGTTCTGCTGAAAAATCAACCTTGGAGAGGGCCTGCACGCCGTGGAAACGTTTGGAAATACCCGTCATCTGAAGGTACGGGTTGGAAACACCCATCTGCATATTTCCCCTTTCGTGTGCTTATTTATAGAGCTTACCGTCTATATAGGTTTTTTCTAATTCATATTCTGAATTAATAATATTTAAGTCAGCCTTAAGACCCGGAGCAATGCGCCCGACGATGTTATCCGCATGAACCTGCTTTGCAGGCGTCAGCGAACACATCTTTACTGCATCGCATACCGGAATCTGGGCATCAATTACTAAAGTTCTGAAAATTCTGATACCCGTTGCAATGCTTCCTGCAAAAGCGCTTCTGTCAGCAAGCATGCAAACGCCGTCATCAACAAGCAATGACATTCCGTAATTTTCAAAGTATCCGTCAGGAGCACCTGTTAAGTCGGAATCCGTTATCGCATGGAAATGATCAGGACCCTTTACCTTATACATCAGCTTCAGAAGCTGCCATGGAACATGGCGCCCGTCACAAATAGCTTCAACCGTAAACTCATCATGCAAAAGAGCCGTTTCGCAGGCACCGACCTGCGGATAATAATAGCAGTTCGAAAGCATTGAAATCGCATTATAAATATGCGTTACATGCGTGAAGCCTGCATCAAGGGCCTGCATCATCCATTCATAGTTCGCATCGCTGTGCCCTACTGAAAAGAGAATACCGGACGGAGAAAGCTTTTTAGCCATATCCAAAACGCCGTCTATCTCCGGGCTTGCCGAAATGCGGCGGATAACGCCGGTTTCAACAAGAGGCATATAGTTCTCTTCTCTTGCAGGATACAGGAACTCAGGATTCTGAGCTCCGGCGCACTTGGGATTGAAATAGCATCCTTCAAGATGGACACCCAATATCCTTGCGCCCTGAGTTCCTTCATCCATGCATGATGCAATATTTTTAACCGCTTTTAATATCGTATCGGGAGCGGCAGATGCGGTTGTTGCAACCATAGAGGTTGTTCCGAAGCTGCCGTGATAGGCTGTTGCACGGTTAACAGACTCAGGAGAAGGATCAAAGAATGAAGCATTAAATGCACCATGTACGTGAATATCGACAAAACCGGGAGTCAGATAACTTCCGCGGCAATCGATAATCTCGCCCTGCTCATTATAATCATCGCCGGAAAATACCCTGGTAATGGTATCGCCTTCAACAACGATTCCGCCGTTTATTATTCTTTCAGGCGTTACAACGCGCGCATTCGTAAATATTAAAGACATCCGCCTTCTCCTATCTGAATATCAGAACTGATTAATCGATAAATCCTCTTGCAGCAAGATAATCGTAAGAATCCTTAACTGCCTTGTTGACTATCTCGAGGTCACCCTCGCGCTTGTCGCGCATGTCAAACTCTTCAGTGTACTCAATCTCAATTGAGTAAGGGCCGGTGTAACCGTTCTTCTCAGCATACTTAATCATATAGCAGAGAGGAAGCTCGCCGGAGCCAACTGCGGGGAAGTTCCAGGACTTGTCATATCCCATCTTATCCTTAAGATGGAAGAAAATAAGATCCTTAGCGCATGTCTTAAGGTCTTCAACAGGATCGGCATCTCCCCAGAATACGGAGTTGCCGGAGTCAAAGTTAACACCGATAAGGTCGCTGCCGGTTGCTCTCGTAAGACGGGCAACTGCTTCGCCTGTTCCGTAATTAGGACCGTGAGTTTCAATACCGAGCTTTAAGCCGTACTTCTTAAGATCAGGAATAAGGCTCTTGAGGTTCTCAACGAGTTTCTCTTCCGTTCCTTCATCACCGGTCATGAAATGAGCTTCACCGGTTGAGGAAATAATCCACTCGCAGCCGAGCTCATTAGCAAGCTTCATATTTACGCGAAAATCATCGAGACGCTCAGTTAAATCGCAGTGACCGCTCATTGCGATGCACTTAAGACCGAGCTCATCGAGCTTTGCCTTTACATGATCAATCTTCTCCTGCGGCCAGTCGGGCATGCAATGCTCAGTCCAGTTGCGGACGGTTGCAATCTCAACATACTTAAAGCCTGCTGCTGCGATTCCTTCAAGAGCTTCATCAACGCTAAAGCCATGATACGTGTTCGTGTTAATTGCGAATTTCATAAGTATAATCCTCTTTTCTATTTTTTATATTTATATGTTTATTTGTGTATATTAATGATTTTTTGTGAAAATTTGATAATAATACGCATAATAAGGCGGAGAACACCCGTTCCCTTTTATTGAAATTTAACACATGCACATTATGCTGTCAACATTTTTTTTTTGAAAAAAAAAATTATTTTAAAAGTGGCTCAGTTTTATTGACAACAAGATTTCTTTTCGCTATTATAGTCAAAAGTGAGAAGCAGGCATACATGTATTACCTTAATTCAGATAATTATTATATAGAAAAAAACCGCCCCCAGCAGGAGATAAAGAGCCGGAATCTTAAGCTTCTTTTCGACATGATCGGGTCGGGATGCGTTACGAGGACTACCCTGACGCAGGCCTCGGGGCTTAGCGCATCTGCCGTAACAATGCTTATTGATGAACTCATTTCCAATAATTACGTCAGCGAAGCAGGCCCGGGAATGAAACACAACGGCGGAGGAAGAAGGCAGATTCCGCTCAAAATTAATCCTGCCGGAGCTCAGATACCCGTCTTTTCCATCAGCGAATACGGAATAATCTTTACTTTGTATGATTTACAATACAATATTCTTGAGAGAATATTCAGCATATATCCCAAATTCCCTGAAAGCGATTCCCAGGACAATGCAATCGACGTCGGTTCTCTTTACGCAGATATCATAGAGAACGTGCTTCTTGAAAAAACTCTGCTTTTTGATAAAGATAAAGCTCCGGCAATTCTTATAAGCTATCCGGGCGCATATCATTCTGATTTGAATATCTTCCTCATGACAGGTTTTAACACGACATTCCCCGAGGAGACCCTGGTTAAGCTTGAAGAGCGCATAGGCATTCCCCTTTTCATAGGAAATGCGTCAAACGCTCTTGCGTATGCAGAGAAAAAATATCTTCTTACCCATAATGCAGATGCCGAAGAGATGATTTATGTTAATGTTTGCGGAGGAGTTGGATCAGGTATCGTCTATAAAGACAGGCTCATGCCTCTTAAAGGCGAGCTGTCCGGAGAAATCGGGCATATGACAATTGAAGTCGGGGGAAGAAGCTGCCCTTGCGGAAACAAAGGATGCCTCGAAAGATACGTCAGCATAAACGCGATTATTCATGATGTTTACAGCGCATGCTTAAAAGCCGGCGACACCGAAAAAGCAAACGAACTTATTAATCTCCCTTCAGATATGGCTCTCGCAGCTATCGGAAGATACTATAATGCGGATGTTCCCCCTGTTGCAGAAATAATAGATGCTGCGGCAAGCAAGCTTTTTGCCGGAATTTATTCAATTGTAAACGTTACAGGTATAAGAAGAGTTGTTATTGGCGGATTAAAGGTTCTCGGCGATAAATTCCTTAATAAAGTCAATACCGTCATAGACGGCAACAGATCAGCATTACTCATGAAAAGCATCTCAATAAGCTACGGCGATGTTTCGCCTGATGCTGACAGCATAGGAATAGCGCAATATTACATAGACAAAATATTTACAATAAAATAAAACACTAAGGAGATCAAAAGTAATGAAGATTTTAGCAGTCGGATGCCATCCGGATGACCTCGAAATCGGTTGCTACGGAACTCTGGCTAAATATGTTAAGCAGGGACATGACGTTGCGGTTTGCCATGTTGCAAACGGAAACCTCGGCCACGCAATCATCATGCCTGATGAGCTTCGCGAAATGAGATTCAAGGAAGCTGAGGAAGCTTCAAAGATTATTGGCGCCACGCATTACAGCATTGATATCGGAGACCTATACGTTACTCCCGAAAACGATGACCTTATTTTCAAGCTTGCAAAGGTCGTCAGAGATGTTCAGCCGGACGTTATAATCACGCACAACGAAAAAGATTATATGAACGACCATATGAACACCTGCCAGGCAGTTTTCCGCGCATCGTTTGCAGCAAGCTGCGCCCACTTTGACTTATCAGACCCGACTCCTGCAGCAGGCGTATGCCCAATATTCCATATGGACACTTTAACGGGCGCAGGCTTCCTCCCCACGGAATATGTTGATATTACCGATACAATAGACCTTAAGCTTGAGGCACTTTCATGCCATAAGTCCCAGATAGTCTGGATGCTTGAGCATGACGATATCGATTTCGTGGATATGGTCAGAACATGCTCACGCGTCCGCGGATATCAGTGCGGCGCTGATTATGCAGAAGGCTTCCGCCTTGACCGCAATTATCTGCGCATGACTACGAAGCGCCTTCTCCCCTGATTAAGTAAATTTTACATCGCGGATGTAACAAAAAATAAATATTTGGAGGAAAGAATAATGTTTAAAGTTGCACTTATCGGATCAGGTTATATTGCTCAGAACCACGTTGCCGCCTACAAAAATCTCGATGACGTTGAGGTAACTGCAGTTATCGGAAGAAATGAGGAAACAGGTTCAAAGTTCGCAGCAGATTTAGGCTGCAAATGGTTCAGCTCTCTCGCAGACGCCAAGAAGGCAGTTGATGTTGACGTTGTTGACATCTGCCTCCCCACGAACCTTCATGAGCCGTTCGTTATTGAAGCTGCAAACGCAGGCTGCCACGTTCTTTGCGAAAAGCCCATTACCTTTACTGTTGAATCCTTCAACCGCATGGCAAAAGCTTGCGAAGATAACGGCGTTCGCTTCATGGTTGCTCAGGTTGCACGCTGGTGGCCTGAATTCATCACAATCAAAGATTACATTGAAGAAGGCAAACTCGGCAATCTCCATATGATTTATGAAAAGAGACTTTGCCAGCATCCCGCATGGTCAACATGGCACCGCAAGCCTGAAGTCAGTGGCGGCGGACTTTATGACCTCAATGTTCACGACATTGACTATCTTTACAGCATTTTCGGAAAGCCCGAGACTGTTTATGCAAACGGCTGGAAGAGCCCCACGGGCTGCTGGAACCACGTTGTTACGAACCTCACATGGCCCAACGGCGTTAAAGCATGCGTTGAAACAAGCCTTGAGATGACCGGAAACTTCCCATTCTCCATAGAACTCCGCGCAGTTGGCGATAACGGAACTATCGATTACGCTCTCACAGCCGGCGCAAACATCAATGACGGCGAAATGGGAAGCAACCTTATGTGGTATCCCGCAGGCGACGAGAAAGTTTATCCGATTCAGGCAGAGCAGATTGATATGTTCGCAGCTGAAATCCGCGAATTCCTCGATGCCATCAAAGAGAACCGCCCTGCATCCGTAACTCACGAGCAGAACCGCGGCGTTCTTGAAATTATCGAAGCAAGCATTAAGTCCTTAGAGGAAAATGTTGTTGTAAAGCTTTAATCTGAGAGCTACTATCTTTTTCATTTATCCCATATGCAAAGCGGCCGTCCGGATACGGGCGGCCGTTTTGCGTCTTGAAATAACACCGCAAATACAGTAAAATTTATTGCAGAAAGATATTATCCGCTTCGGAGGCTTAATTATGAAGAAATGCATAATATGCTCTGACTCATTTAAAGGAACACTGTCAAGCATTGAAATATGCGACATCGCAGAGAGAGTAATTCACAGCGCCTTTCCTGACTGCAGCGTAATTTCAATTCCTGTTGCTGACGGCGGCGAAGGAACGGTTGACTGCTTTTTAAAAGCAATAGGCGGCAAAACAGAGAAAATTGAGGTTACAGGGCCGCTGCATGAAAAAGTTACTGCCCGGTATATGAGGAAAGGCAACGCGGCAGTAATAGAAATGGCCTCAGCCGCAGGACTTCCTTTAACCGGAGACAGAAAAAATCCCGCTCTCACCACGACATTCGGCGTAGGGCAGCTGATAAAACATGCGGTAAACAGCGGATGCAAAGATATACTATTAGGCCTTGGCGGCAGCGCGACAAATGACGGCGGATGCGGATGCGCCGCAGCTCTTGGGACAAAATTTTTCAACAGTTCAAACGAAGAATTTATTCCCGTCGGCGGAACATTGAAAGATATCTCCCGTATAGATAACTCCGAAACAGAAAAGCTTCTTAAAGAAATTTCAATTACTGTTATGTGCGACGTTGACAATCCCCTTTTCGGGCAAAGAGGCGCGGCTTACATATTTGCTCCCCAAAAAGGAGCCGATGAAAAAATGGTAAAAGTGCTTGACGAAGGCCTTAAGCATTTTGCAGATATAATTAATACTGATTTACATATTAATATTTCAGATACTCCAGGTTCAGGAGCTGCCGGCGGAATGGGCGCTGGATGCATTGCATTTTTCAATGCCGAACTGAAATCAGGTATAGAAGCCGTTTTAGATCTGACAGAATTCAACTCCCACCTTAAAGGTACAGACTTAGTTATTACAGGAGAAGGAAAACTCGACGACCAGAGCCTGCACGGAAAAGTAATATCCGGAATAGCACAAAGAACAAAAACAGCTAATATACCATTAATTGCGGTCGTTGGAAGCATAGATGACAGCATAAATGATTTATCAGAAATCGGAATTTCATCCATCTTCGAAACAAACCGCGCTTCCCTTCCTTTTGAATTACTGAAAGGCCGCGCGGCGGCAGACTATGAATTCACGCTGAAGCAGATAATCAGTCTGATTAAAATATCTGAATAATACTCCTGACAGCAAAAAGCCACCCGTAAGGGTGGCTTTTTTAATATTTACTTTACTAAACCAGAAATTATGCTTCACCGCCAAAATAGCAGGCATAACCTGTTTCCTCATTACCGTCAAAGAATATATCATACTGTTCCTTGCCTGCAACTTCTTTGAAGTCAAGAGAAAAATCAATATAGGCGCCGTCTTCATCAATAATCCTAAAGTCAAAAACGGAATTATCTGATTCAAATGAGAAAGAATTTGAAAATCTCTCATTTACAGCAAGACGCTCACCCTCACCAAACATTGCCTTGATAATTTCAGTTCCCCAATCATCAGAATTAGCGTTCTTGCAATAAAGTTGAATAATATCAAAATCAGTTATATTGTTGATAGTCGTCGGTACATCTGAATATGTTTCAAATGACCGCTCCTCAGTTACTGTTTCACCGTTGCTGGTGCTGGTGGTCGTGGTCGTGGTGGTAGTCTTTCCGTCAGCTGTAGTGGTAGTAGTCGTCGTAGAAGAATACGAAGATGTTCCGCAAGCTGATAAAACCAATGCGCAAATTAATACAAATACTGCAAAAACTGATAACTTTTTCATTAATATTTCTCCCTTAATTCAATTATAACTCCGAAAATATAATACTTTTCTAATTGCAAGTCAACTGTTTTTCACTTTTTTCTGACGGTTACCTGAAGACTTTCTTCTAACAGAGAAGCCCATTGATTCAAGCACTTCACCGATAGATAAATAATTTTTATTCACATACGATAAAAGTCCGGCCTTTTCTATACGAAAACGCCCATATTCATCTATAAGCGATTCGTCAGCATCAAAGCAAAGAGCTTCTCCTATAAGAACATTCTGCTCGCCAAACGTTAAAACATCTTTCAAACGACATTCTATACTAAGAGGACTTTCATCAACAACAGGTGCGGCAATTTCGTTTGCCTTAATCCTGGTCAATCCTGACTTTTCCCAGACGTCAACGGTTTTTCCGGAATAAACTCCGCATATATCAGCTGCCCTTAGCATTTTTTCATCACAAAGATTAACTGCAAATTCACCGCTTTTTTTTATTATCTTCTGAGCAAAGCTTTCATTAGATAAACTAACATAAATATAAGGCGGCTCAGAACTGAAATTCCCCGCATAAGCAACAGTCGCCAAATCATCTTTTTCACCATCAGAGCATGATACAATGACAACAGGCGCAGGAGAAATGCTTCCCTTTTCAACCTTAATCTTACTCATGATTTCAAACCTCCTTAATCATAAATAACTTCACCGTTTACAACAGTAAAATAGAACATATCCGAGCTGAGCGTATTCCTGAAAGCATCTTCAAGAACAAAGGTCATCCCATACTCTCCGTCAGGAAGAGTTCTGTAATCAAACATAGACATACTGTACTCAATCTCTCCGACAGCTACATACCGGAATGCACCATCCTGTTCATTCCAATATTTTTGCAGGACATACATTGAATCCCCTTCATCAGGGAAAAATGCACGGGCCTGACCTGGCTCTTCAGTTGACCATCTTGCGCCCAGGTCTTCCCAGGAACCGTCTTCAAAATTATATCCCATCTGCAGGAAACATATATCATTACCATATCCCATAGCTACAGAGTAAATATTATACTCATCACTGTCATAATCAAGACCTACACAACCGCACCAATCTCCTATAGCCAGCCATTTCCCTCCGAAATTATTAATAAAGATTCCCTCATTATAATCAACATCGATTTCATCATCCGTACCAACATAATAAACATCGCCGTCAAAAAATGCATACAGATTAACCATCGCATCAATTGCAGCCTCACCAACCTCAGGCCCGAAATCCACATAATAACGACCCTCAGAATTTTTCTGAACAGCGGTAGAAGATATATCGACATTATAAAACGTCTTAATATTCGGAATCTCATCGGGATTAATTCCCTGAGATTTCATATACTGTTTATTATTCTCCTGAAGCTCCATTCCGTTTAATACAGCGTAAAAACTCTTAAATGATTCACTGACACCTTCTGTATTCAACGTGCTTATTTCCTCAGAATCTCCGTTATACGGATAATAGCAGCTTAATCCCATACTCTTTGAACGGAAATCACCTGTCAGATTACATACAACACAATCTTCAATCGTCTGGCAAACCTTCTTTGAAGATTCAATATCAGGAAAACTAGACGCGAAATCATATAGATCAGCATAATTGCAGTAACCCTGAGCTCTTGAATTCCCGCCAAAATTCTCCGTTTCCGCGGCATAAATTGCCATATTAATAAAATTATCAGACTTACTGTATACGCTCTTCATTAAATCTTTTCCGAACTCATCATAAGCCTCAACTACAGGCCCAATTTTTGAAAGATCAGACATAGATATCGTAACAGTTCCCGCACGACTCGTCTTATCATACTTATCAAAATATCCCTCACAAAGCGATTTTCCTAAGTCCAACGCCGAAATTCCAGGGTTCTTTGAAAACGTTTCAGCCAAAGCTTCATAGTTCCATCCGCCCGCAGGAATAACTTCCTCCGAAGCGATCAAATACTTCGCGCAACCGGAAAATGCATACGCAACATCAACTGTTCCCATTAAACAGCAGTCAAAACCCATAATATCAATAGGCGGATTTTCAGGATTAACTCCGAAAACAGCCTCGCAGGCTTTTTTCATATCACTTACAGACAAAGGCGAGCTATTCGGGAAATTCTCATCATTACAAGCACCGTTAACTGTTCCGCCACCATGATCCCATACAATAAGCATCGTATGGTCAGCAGGATAATTTTTACGGGCATACTTCAAAAAATCCTCAAACGTTTTTTCAAATCCCATAGATGAAAGCGGCTGCTGATTCAGAAGCGTTATATAATTATCTTCCCCTTCCGCCTTAAAAACCCATCTTTCAATATAATCAGGATCCATAAGATCATTATGCCATTTTACCGTTCCGCCTGTTTCCAAAACGAAAGTAACATTATCAGGAAGAAGATACGCACCGAGTTCTCCTATATTATCCGTTGCATCGCCGCCATTACCTTCAAGATCGGACCCGCATATATACATATAAACGGCCCACGTTTCATTCTGATTTGCGTTATCCGCAAATCCTGCAGCTTCAAATGACAGCATTAGCAATATCGGCAAGATTACTGAAATCAATCTTTTCATAAACACTCTCCTTAAATCAGTCTACAATAATTTTATTATTAATCAAAATATTTTACAATAGCTTTTCCTGTAAATATGATATAAAATATACCTATCTTAAAGCATCGGAGACTGCTATGAAAAAGGTATTAACATTTCTTTTATTATTTTCAATGATTCTCCCTATCTGCACAGCATTTGCTGATAATGAGACTATGGGATATGACATCGATTTTGATACTCCGTACTCATCTGATCAGACTTACGGAATCGTTAACATCCTCCTTTTAGGAGTTGACCGCCAAAACGGCGATATTCCCGATCCCGGCCGTTCTGATTGCATGATGATCTGTTCTTTAAATAAAGACGAAGGAACAATAAAGCTCATCTCAATTGAACGTGGAATAGAGCTTAATATTCCGGGAGTCGGAACAGATATGCTCGCTCATGCCCATCATTACGGCGGCGGAGAACTCACTCAGCAGCTTATAGAAGAATACTTTGCTATTAATCTTGACGGATACATTGAAATAGACTATCAGGGCTTTATTGACGCCGTAAATGCAATAGGAGGCGTGGATATTGAAATCGAACACCTCGAAATGTGCTGCTTAAACGGCTGGCTTTGGGCACACTATCCCGAAAACAGTGCTCAGACAATGAATAAAGTTGAGGTAGGTATAAATCACTTAGACGGTTATGATTCCCTTCAGTACGTCCGGTTAAGAGCTATTGATTCCGATTGGCACAGAATTGAACGCCAGAGATACTTTATTCAGCAGGTTCTGAATCAGATGAAAGATGCTTCGGCCGCTGAAATAATCAATATGGTTAAAGCTGTGCTCGTCAATACCAGAACGAATCTTCCGATCTCTGAAATCTGCGCGCTCATTGCATGCGCTTACAAATTTAAAGGAGCAGTTGCAGAGCAGCTGACTATTCCCGAACACTCCCGCCCGATAGTCTGCAATTACCCTGTTGAAGCCCAAAAGCTTAATGATTTTATTTACGGCGGAATAACAAAAGACAATTCTGAATACGAAAGCGAAGATTAATAATCGCAAAATAACACATAAAAACAGCTGCCCTGCAAAAGGCAGCTGTTTTTTCGTTCTTATTATTTTCTATTTTAGAATAACCATTACAGCAAATATTGCAAGAGCAAGAACCGTTTGAATTGAAAGCGCTGATGCAATATCAGCCTTTTCTTCATCAGCCTTTGCAAATATCGGGAGAACATAAGGCCCGGGAAGCGAGAACATAAGCAAAAG
>R21__coassemble_1506_pt1 | contig 15526 bp, 29 predicted proteins | sample R21__metabat2_high_PE_032 | metagenome-assembled genome bin R21
TAAAACTTTTTCTAATGATGATGCTCATGCATTAGGAGAAATGCTCTATAATGGAGCAAAAGAAGAAGGTCTTGCTATTGCAATGGATGTCACAAGGCACGGTCAGGTTTTATATCATGCTGCTCTTGACGGCACGGCTCCGGATAATGATCAGTGGATGCTGCATAAGATTAAAGTTGTAAACAGGTTTAATCATAGTTCGTTCTATGTTGGGCAAAAATTGATAGATGCCGGAAAAACGATTGAAGAGGAGTGCTTAATAAGTTCAATGGATTATGCAGCTCATGGCGGAAGTTTTCCGATAATAGTGGAGAATGTTGGTGTTGTTGGAACGGTTACCGTATCAGGACTGCCGGATTATGAGGATCATGCTTTTGTTGTTAAGACAATTAGAAAATTTATTGCAAAGAAAAAATGAAAACCCGCGAAAATATTATTTTATTGGATGAGGTTGATTCTACTAATTCGTATCTTAAAGAGCGGGCAGGACAATTTCCGGACGGAACGGCAGTAATAGCCCGGCGGCAAACATGCGGAAGAGGAAGAACAGGAAAATCATTTGTAAGTGCGGATGGAGGATTATATCTTTCATATCTTTTGAATACAGGTAATCTTACTGTGAAAGATACAATATCCGTAACATCTAAAGCAGCAGTAGCAGTTTCTGATGCTATTTTTAAAGCTACCGGAATCAGAACGCAGATTAAATGGGTGAATGATATTATTTTAAATAGTAGAAAGATTTGTGGGATACTGGTTGATCCCGGTAAATTCGAAAATGGAATAATACCATATGTAATAATCGGAATTGGTATTAATATAAATCAGAATAATTTTCCTGCAGAAATAGGGAATATTGCATCTTCTTTTAGATTGGAAGTAGGTAGAGAATATGATGTGGGAACAATAGCAGAAGCAATAATAAAGGAATTAGATAATTTAAGTTGTAATATTCATAATGATCAAGACTATATAAAAAGGTATAGAGACAATTGCTGTACGATAGGCCGGGAAATATTATTTGAACGGGAAGGGGAAAAAATAAGCGCTGTTGCAATAGGAATTACTGATGATTATGGTTTGATAGTAAAATATGATGATGAAATTATTGATGTTTTAAAAGCCGGTGAAGTCAGTGTCAGGGGAATAGCCGGATATGTATAAAAATTGTTTGAAAAGTGTATTGCTAAATAGCCGCCAACGCATGATTGGCGGTTATTTTTGTGGTTAATATAAAATGAAAAATACAATATATTGTGGTTGAAAAAATTTGTGAAAAATATACAAAAATTTTTATAAATTTTTGTGAAAATTTTCTTGACTTAATATATTCATTTTAGTATAATACACAAGCCTGCGTGAGTGGGCGAATTATGCTGTGAAGCGAGAGATTGCTCAGAAAATGAGGTAACTTTCGTGGAGTATGTCCGGCATTGAGTTGTTTCCCAATGCAAAATCGGGCGGCTGAAGATTCCTACGTGTTTTTCGTAAGAAAACGTATATCGCAGGAACAGGGCAACCGGCCAGAACAGCCGGTTTGTTTTTTGGAACTGGTCTGATACGCACGGATGCGTGTATGAATTTTCGAGCGTACGCACAGTAAGAAACATGTGAAACAAAAAACGTACGAAAAAAGGAGAAAAATCATGGCAGAAGAGAAAGCCACCAAGAAAGCAGAAGTCGAAGAAGTAAAAGAAGAGAAAGCGGCAAAGAAGCCGGCAGCAAAGAAGACAACAAAGTCTGCAGCTGATAAAGCGGAAAAAGAAGTGAAAGAAACTAAAAAGGCTGCAAAAGAAGAAGCAGGAGAAAAAAAGCCGGCAGCGAAGAAGACGACCAAGTCTGCAGCTGCAAAGGTTGAAAAGGAAGAAGCAGAAGCAAAGAAGCCGGCAGCGAAAAAAACGTCCGCTAAGAAGGCTGCTCCCGCAAAGAATATGATTCGCATTCGCCTTAAGGCTTACGATCATCAGCTTATTGATAAGGCTGCTGAAACTATTGTTGAAGCTGCAAAGCGGACAGAAGCAAAAGTTTCCGGGCCTATTCCTCTTCCGACAAAGACTGAGATAGTCACGATTCTTCGTGCAGTTCATAAGTATAAGGACAGCCGTGAGCAGTTTGAGCGCAGAACTCATAAGCGTCTTATTGATATTATGAATCCGACTCAGAAGACGGTTGAGGCTCTTATGAGCTTGGAAGTTCCTGCAGGCGTAGAAATTGAAATTAAGCTTTGATTTAATTGAGTTTCTACTATATTAATTTGTATTGACCCATATTCCGCAACTTGCGAATGCGGAAGGGTTAAGTTGCCAGCCTCCGTCCGTACCCAATGCGAGACATGCTAGGTAACCAATAACCATTAGGAGGAAATAGAATGAAAAAAGCCATCATTGGCAAAAAAGTCGGCATGACTCAGATTTTTGATGAAGCCGGCAAGGTCATTCCGGTAACCGTTATTGAAGCAGGTCCGTGTGTTGTGACTGCAAAGATGACGGAAGAAAAGGAAGGCTATGCAGCAGTTCAGTTCGGATATGAAGAAGTATCCGAGAAAAAAATCTCCAAGCCTGAGCAGGGCCACCTGAAAAAGGCAGGAGTCGGCATGATGAAGCATCTTAAAGAGTTCCGGCTCGACGATGACAATAAGCTTGAAGTCGGTGACGTTATTAAGGCTGACATCTTTGCTGAAGGCGACAAGGTTGATATTACCGGTACCAGTAAGGGTCATGGCTATGCAGGCGTTGTAAAACGTTTCGGCCAGGGGCGTACTCCGATGGCACACGGCGGCGGCCCTGTTCACCGTCACGCAGGCTCTATGGGTTCTTCGACTGATCCTTCCCGTATTTTCCCGGGAAAGAAGCAGGCAGGCCATATGGGCGTTGACCAGGTTACGGTTCAGAATCTTGATATCGTAAAGGTTGATGCAGAGCTTAATCTTATTGCTATCCGCGGAGCCGTTCCCGGCCCGAAGGGAAGCATTGTTTACATCAAGGATACCGTTAAGACTCAGATTGCCAAGAAGGCAGGAGCAGGTATCTCCCTCAACCCGCAGAAGGCATCTGCTCGTGTCAACCCGCAGAAGGCTTCAGCACGTACAAAGTAAGGAAAGGAGAGCAGCATAAATGCCAAAAGCAAAAGTTTTTAACATGGCCGGTAAAGAGATCGGCGAGATCGAGCTCTCCAAAGCCATATTCGGCATTCAGCCGAACACGAGCGTTCTTCATGATTCTATTAAGAATCATCTTGCAAATTGCCGTCAGGGTACGCAGAGCGCTCTTACGAAGGGTGAAGTTGATTTTACTACAAAAAAGCCATGGCGTCAGAAGGGTACAGGACGCGCCCGCGCAGGTTACGCAGGATCTCCTGTTTGGACGCACGGCGGCGTAGCATTTGCTCCGAAGCCCAGAGATTACAGCTATACTCTCAACAAGAAGGTTAAGCGTATTGCTCTTAAGTCCGCTCTTTCTGTAAAGGCAAAGGATAGCGAGATTTACGTTATCGAAGACCTTAAAGTTGAGGAAATCAAGACGAAGGCTTTCAAAGAGTTTTTATCAAAGCTCGGAGTTGAGAAGAAAGCACTTGTTGTTACAGAGAATGTTGACGAGAAGATTATTAAATCTGCTCGTAATATTCCAGGAGTTGAAACAACTACCGCTACTATTCTCAGTCCTTACATGATTTTGACGAATGGAGTCATGGTTGTTGATAAGGCAGCCCTCGCAAAGATTGAGGAGGTATATGCCTAATGAAGACAGCATATGATGTAGTTATTCGTCCGATTATTACCGAACAGTCTATGGAAGACTTAGACATCAAAAAGTATGCTTTTGAAGTCGCAAAGGATGCAACAAAGATTGAGGTAAAAAAGGCAATCGAAGAAATCTTCGGCGTTAAAGTCATAAAGGTTACCACGCAGAATGTTCACGGAAAGCATAAGCGCCAGGGAGCATATCCTATGGGCAAAACTGCTTCCTGGAAAAAGGCCGTAGTAAAGCTCAGCGCAGACTCTAAGGCAATTGAGCTTTTTGAAGGCATGGCATAAGGAGGAATAAAGAATGTCTATTAAAGTTTACAGACCTACAACTCCTGGCCGCAGAGGAATGACGGTTTCCGGTTTTGACGGCGTTGATAAGCATGCTCAGCCCGAGAAGAAACTTACGGAAGTTCTTAAAAAACACTCCGGCCGTAACAGCTATGGCCGTATTACCGTTCGTCATAAAGGCGGCGGAAACAGACAGAAGTACCGTGTAATTGATTTTAAGCGGAATAAGCTTGATGAGCAGGCAAAAGTTGTTCGCTTAGAGTATGATCCTAATCGTAGCGCATTTATAGCCCTTTGTGAGTATGCAGATGGTGAACGTTGCTACATTCTGGCTCCTGTAGGTCTTGCAGTTGGCGATTCAATCGTATCCGGTGCAGGCGCAGATATTAAGCCGGGCAATGCTCTTCCGCTTGCTAATATTCCTGTTGGTACTGTTATTCATAATATTGAGCTTTATCCTGGAAAGGGAGCTCAGCTTGTCCGAAGCGCAGGTGTTTCTGCTCAGCTGATGGCAAAGGAAAACGGTATGGCAACGGTTCGTCTTCCTTCCGGCGAAATGCGCAAGGTTCGCCTTGACTGCAAAGCAACTATCGGTCAGGTTGGGAATATTGATCATGCCAATATTCATTATGGAAAAGCTGGTCGTATCCGTCATATGGGTGTCCGTCCTACAGTTCGCGGTTCTGTTATGAATCCCTGTGATCACCCCCATGGTGGTGGCGAAGGCAAGGCCCCTGTTGGTCGTCCCGGACCTGTAACTCCTTGGGGTAAGCCGGCACTCGGTTATAAGACCCGTAAGACTAAGAACCGTACTGATAAGTTCATAGTTAAGCGCCGCAATGCGAAATAAGGAGGGATAATTAATGAGCAGAAGTATTAAAAAAGGCCCGTTTGTGGCTCCTGAGCTCTTTAAGAGAGTTGAAGAAATGAATAAGACCGGCAACAAGCAGGTCGTTAAGACATGGTCCCGTTCTTCTACCATATTCCCGTCCTTTGTCGGGCATACGATTGCTGTTCATGACGGACGCCGTCATGTTCCTGTGTATGTAACAGAAGATATGGTTGGCCATAAGCTTGGCGAGTTTGCTCCAACCCGCACGTTCCGCGGTCATTCCGGAAGCAAGACTGCTGCAGCCGCAAAGTGAGGAGATAGAATATGGACGAAAAGAAAATCGCATTTGCTGAGCACAAATATGCTCGCATATCTCCCCGCAAGGTCGAGATCGTTTGCAATATGATTCGCGGAAAGAATGCAAAGCATGCACTTGCTCTTATGGAGAATACTCCTAAGGCCGGATGTGAGCTTATGATTAAGGTTCTTAAGAGCGCTATGGCAAACGCAGAAAATAATTTTGAAATGGATCCTGAGAAGCTTTATGTTTGCACGACTTATGCAGGCGCAGGTCCAATCCTGAAGAGGGGAAGACCTAGAGCACAGGGCCGTATGTTCCGCATTAATAAGCGCACCAGTCACATCTACGTGGCAGTCGCAGAGAAAGAATAAGGGAAGGAGGCAGAATTAATGGGACAGAAAGTTAATCCGCATGGTCTTCGTGTTGGCGTCATTAAAGACTGGGATTCCAGATGGTACGCAAGAGAAGATAAAGTCGGCGATCTCATCGTTGAAGATTACAAGATTCGCGAATACTTGAAGAAGACCCTCTATTCCGCCGGTGTTCCCACCATCGAGATAGAGCGTGATTCTGCAAAGATCCGCATTTATATTCATTGTTCCCGTCCGGGCGTTGTTATTGGTAAGGGCGGAGAAGAAATCGGAAAGATTGAAGCTGCAGTTTCCAAGATGATTGGTAAAGAAGTAAAGGTTTCAATCGTTGAAGTCCGCACACCCGATACTGATGCTCAGCTGGTTGCTGAAAATATTGCTCAGCAGCTTGAAAAGCGTATCGGCTTCCGCCGTGCAATGAAGAATGCTATGGGTCGTGCTATGAGAATGGGCGCACGCGGTATTAAGATTAAATGCGGCGGACGTCTTGGCGGTGCAGAAATTGCCCGTAGTGAAACATATCATGAAGGAACTATTCCTCTTCAAACTATTCGCGCTGACATCGATTATGGTTTCGCAGAAGCAGATACCACTTATGGTCGAATTGGTGTTAAAGTTTGGATTTATAAAGGCGAAGTTCTTTCCCAGACTCTTCGTACTACTCCCCGTACGATGGATTTAAATAAGCCTCAGGGCGAGCGTAAAAGAAGAGATGACAGACGTGGCGGAGACCGCCGTCAGGGAGGGTTTAACCGTGATCGTCAGGGCGGCTTTAACCGCGAGAACCGCGGTCAGGGTGGCTATGGCAACAGACCGGCTTACGGCGAGCGCCGTGCTCCCCGCGCAGCAGCCCCTGCACAGGAAGGAGGCAATGACTAATGTTAATGCCTAAGAGAGTTAAGTACCGCAGAGTACAGCGCGGCCGTATGAAGGGTAAAGCTACCCGCGGTAACGTTGTAAACTACGGTGAATTCGGTCTTCAGGCTCAGGAACCTGGCTGGATTACCTCAAACCAGATTGAAGCAGCCCGTATTGCTATGACCCGTTACACAAAGCGTGGTGGTCAGGTCTGGATAAAGATTTTCCCTGATAAGCCCGTAACCGCAAAGCCTGCAGAGACCCGTATGGGTTCCGGTAAAGGTTCTCCGGAATATTGGGTATCCGTTGTTAAACCCGGCAGAGTTATGTTTGAGATCGCAGGTGTTTCTGAAGAGATAGCCCGCGAGGCTCTTCGTCTCGCCAGCCACAAGCTTCCTATTAAGTGCAAAATTATCGCTAAGGAAGCTGTAGAAGGAGAGGGTGAATAAAGATGAAGGCAAATGAAATCCGCAACATGTCAGTTGCTGAGCTTGAAACAAAGCTCACAGACCTCAAGAAGGATCTGTTCATGCTCCGCATGCAGCATGCTACCAACCATCTTGATAACCCCACAAAGATTTCCGCAACACGTCGTGATATCGCTCGCGTGAAGACCGTTCTGCGCGAGAAGCAGAACTGAAGGAGGTAAGTGAAAATGGATGAAATTAGAACTACTTCCCGTAAGGTCCGCACCGGCAAGGTCGTTTCCGACAAGATGGACAAGACGATTGTTGTCATTGTTGAAGATCGCGTTGCCCACAAGACCTACAAGAAGATTATCGGAAGAACCTACCGTCTTAAGGCCCATGATGAAAACAATGAGTGCCGTGTTGGCGATATCGTTCGCGTGATGGAGACCAGACCTCTCTCTAAGGATAAGAGATGGCGTTTGGTTGAAATCGTAGAAAAAGCAAAGTAAGGAGGCGCTGATTTAAATGATACAGGAAGAAACTTATCTGAAGGTAGCAGATAATACCGGCGCTAAAGAGCTTAAGACTATTCGTGTCCTTGGTGGTTCAGGTCGTAAGTATGCCTCCATTGGAGATGTTGTAGTTTGCTCAGTTCGTAAGGCCGCTCCTGGTGGCCAGGTAAAGAAGGGCGATGTTGTTAGAGCAGTTATTGTTCGGACAGTTAAGCCTGTTCGCCGTGCAGATGGTACGTATGTTCGCTTTGATGAAAATGCAGCAGTTCTCATCAGCGAAGGCGATAAGAACCCCCGCGGAACCCGTATCTTTGGGCCCGTCGCACGTGAGCTTCGTGACAAGGAATATATGAAGATCCTGTCTCTCGCTCCGGAAGTGATTTGAGGAGGAACCGGAATGAATATTAAAAAAGACGATAAAGTCGTTGTTCTGTCCGGTAAGGACAAGGGCAAGCAGGGCAAGGTCCTGATTGCAGACCCAAAGGTCGGTAAGGTTGTTGTAGAAGGTGTTAACGTAGCAACTAAGCATAAGAAGGCTGTTAAGCAGGGAGAAGAAGGCGGAATTATTAAGGTCGAAACTCCTATTTATGTAAGTAAGGTTCAGCTCGTTTGCCCGAAATGCGGCAAAAATACCCGCGTAGGTCACAAGATTGAAAATGGTAAAAAGAGCCGCGTCTGCAAGAAGTGCGGCGCAGAGATTTGAGAAAGGAGATAACTTGCTATGACTACAATGAAGAAAAAGTATGTTGAGGAAGTTGCTCCTGCCCTCATGAAGAAGTTCCAGTATAAATCTGTTATGCAGATTCCCCGCATTGACAAGGTCGTTGTATCTGTTGGCTGCGGAGATTGCAAGGATAATGCAAAGGCACTTGAAGCTGTTATAAATGATATTTCTAATATCACCGGTCAGCATGCCGTTGCAACAGTTGCAAAGAAGTCCGTTGCAAACTTCAAGCTCCGTGAAGGCATGAAGGTTGGCGTTAAGGTTACTCTTCGTCAGGACCGCATGTGGGAGTTCCTCGATCGTTTGCTCAACGTTGCTCTTCCGCGTGTTCGCGACTTCCGCGGTATTTCGGCTGATGCATTTGATGGTCGTGGTAATTACAGCCTTGGCCTTAAAGAGCAAATCATATTCCCTGAAATTGAATATGATAAGATTGAAAAGCTTCGCGGTATGAATATTGCGATTACGACTACAGCTAAAACCGATGAAGAAGCTCGTGAGCTCTTAAGGCTCCTTGGCGCTCCGTTTGTAAGCTGAGAAAGGGGAAAAAATGGCTAAGAAAGCAATGATTCTCAAGCAGCAGGCTCCTGCTAAGTTCTCTACCCGCAAGTATAATCGCTGCAAGATTTGCGGCCGTCCCCATGCTTACCTGCGCAATTACGGCATTTGCCGTATTTGCTTCAGAGAGCTGGCATATAAGGGCCAGATTCCCGGCGTTCGCAAAGCATCATTCTAATTGTATTATTACCTGCCCGGTTATCGGGCAGGAGATAATAAAACCGCTGGCGAAAGGCTTTGACCAATCATGTATTGGCAAAGAACCTCGTCACTGAAACCGCTTAAATGAGCGGTAACTCTAAAAAAGGAGAAAAAATATGCAAATCACAGATCCTATTGCCGATATGCTGACCCGTGTCCGCAATGCCGGCAACGCAAAGCACGAAACCGTTGATGTTCCTGCTTCAAAGATGAAGAAGTCTATTGCTGATATTCTTCTTAATGAAGGTTATATCAAGAATTATCAGATCATTGATGACGGTACGCAGGGCATCATCCGCATTACTCTTAAGTATCTCCCCGGAAAAGAAAAGGCTATCCAGGGTCTTAAGCGCGTTTCAAAGCCCGGTCTCCGCGTTTACGCAGGTGCCGATGAGCTTCCCCGTGTCTTAAAAGGCCTCGGCATTGCTATTATCTCCACCTCTAAGGGCGTCATGACTGACAAGGAAGCTCGTAAGCTTAATGTCGGTGGCGAAGTCCTTGCATTTGTATGGTAAGGAGGAAAAGAAATGTCTAGAATAGGTTTAAAGCCCATTACTGTTCCTGCAGGGGTTGAATTTAAGATTGATGAAAACAATCATGTATCAGTCAAGGGGCCTAAGGGTGTTTTAGAGCAGACCTTAGTTCCTCAGATCAAGGTTGAACTTAAAGATGGCGTTATCAACGTTTCCCGTCCTGATGAGTCCAAGGAAAGCAAATCTCTCCATGGATTGACCAGAACATTGGTAAATAACATGGTCGTCGGAGTAACAGAAGGCTTTGAAAAGAAGCTTGAGATTAATGGTGTCGGATACCGCGCATCCAAGGAAGGTAATAAGCTTGTTTTAAATATAGGTTATTCTCATCCCATCGAGATGCCTGAGACCGATGACATTAAGATTGATGTTCCTGATCCAAACCATATTACTATTATGGGAATTGACAAGCAGAAGGTTGGCCAGTTTGCAGCAGAAGTTCGCGGAAAGAGACCGCCTGAACCTTATAAGGGTAAGGGTATCAAGTACGATTATGAAACAATCCGCCGCAAAGAAGGCAAGACCGGTGTAAAGTAAACGGAGGTAGCCTTTAATGATTAAGAGACCTGATACAAAAGGACAGCGCATTAAGCGCCATACCAGAGTTCGCGGAAAGATTTCAGGCACGGCTGACAGGCCTCGCCTTTGTGTATTCCGCAGTGAAAATAATATTTATGCGCAGATTATTGATGATGTAGCAGGAAATACCCTCGTATCCGCATCTACTGTTGAAAAAGGATTTAAGGATAACGGCGGAAACTGCGATGCAGCTAAGAAAATCGGTGCAGAAATTGCAAAGCGTGCCCTTGATAAGGGTATTGAAGAAGTAGTGTTTGACCGTGGCGGATATATATATCATGGCCGTGTAAAGGCACTTGCTGAAGGCGCCCGTGAGGGTGGCCTCAAGTTCTAAGGAAGGGGGATAACGAATAATGGCATATAATAATGACAGAAGAGATCGCAGAAATAAGGAAGAAGCAGCTTCTGAGTTTGTCGAGAAGGTAGTTTCCCTCAACCGTGTTAGTAAGACTGTTAAGGGTGGTCGTATTGCAAAGTTCTCTGCTCTTTGCGTAGTTGGCGACGGTAAAGGCCGTGTTGGCTTTGGCATGGGCAAGGCAAATGAAGTGTCTGAAGCAATCCGTAAGGGGCTTGAGGATGCCAAGAAAAATATTTGCAATGTTACCTTGACAGGTACTACGATTCCTCATGAAGTTATCGGCGAATTTGGAGCCGGTCGTGTTCTTCTCAAGCCTGCCCCTGAAGGCACTGGCGTTATTGCCGGCGGCGCAGTCCGTGCAGTAGTAGAAGCAGCAGGAATTAAAGATATCCGTACGAAGTGCCTTCGCACCAACAACCCTGCAAACGTTGTTGCGGCAACAATGGAAGGCCTTAAGTCTCTGCGTGATGCATCTCAGGTTGCAGCAGTCAGAGGTAAGACTCCTGAAGAGATTCAGGGTTAAGGAGGAAGTAAAATGCCTAAGAAAAAAGTTACTTCTCTTAAGATTAAGCTTGTTAAGAGCCTTAACGGCCGTCTTGACAGCCATATTGCAACAGCACATTCTCTCGGTCTGCACAAAATCGGTAATGTTACAGAGCAGCCCGATAATCCCCAGACTCGCGGTAAGATAGCAAAAATAGGCTATCTTCTCCAGGTTACAGAAGAATAAGGAGGGAGCAGAACATGTATATTAATGATCTTTCTCCGGTTCCCGGCTCTACCCACGTTGATAAGCGTAAGGGCAGAGGTCATGCAACAGGTAATGGTAAGACTGCAGGCCGCGGTCATAAGGGTCAGAAGGCCCGTAGCGGCGGCGGTACACGTATAGGATTTGAAGGCGGCCAGATGCCTTTGGCACGTCGTATTCCAAAGAGAGGATTCAATAACATTTTTGCAAAGCCTCTTGAGGCTGTTAATGTTTCTGATCTCAACAAGCTTAGAGCAGGCTCAACTGTTGATGCTGAAGCTCTTCTTGCAGCGGGAATTCTCTCAAAGTGCACTTACGGCGTAAAGATTCTTGGCAACGGCGAACTGACCAAGAAGCTCACGGTTAAAGCTGCTGCCTTCTCCGAGTCCGCTAAGCAAAAGATCGAAGCGGCAGGTGGAAAGGCAGAGGTGATTTAATGCTTCAGACCTTACGTAATGCTTGGAGAGTTGAAGAAATTCGTAAAAAGATTCTCTTCACTTTAGTTATTCTTCTGCTTTACCGTATTGGTAATGCAATCCCTGTTCCGTATGTAAATACGGCATCTCTGCAGACGTATTTTAATGCTCTGCAGAATACAGTTCTTGGATTATTGAATGTTATGTCCGGTGGTGCATTCTCTCAGGCAACAATTTTCGCATTGAGTATCCAGCCGTACATTAACGCATCAATTATCATTCAGCTTCTCTGTATTGCTATTCCTGCTTTAGAGCGTATGAGCAAGGATGAAGGCGAGGAAGGCAAGAAAAAGATAGCTTCCATCACCCGTTATACGACTGTTGGAATCGGTCTTCTTCAGGGCTTTGCTTATTTCATGCTTATTAAGAATAACGGACTTCTTGTTTCTGAAGCACAGTCAAATGTTTGGGCTGCAATCGTAATTATCTTAACCTTTACGTCAGGTTCTGCATTAATTATGTGGCTCGGTGAGCAGATTACTGAATATGGTATTGGTAACGGTATTTCTATGATACTTTTTGCAAGCATCATCTCTCGCTTCCCGACGAGCATTATTAGTACATTAAGAAATGTTATATCCGGAAGCCTTAGCTGGTGGGTTGCAGTTCTTATGTATCTTGGAGCTCTTGCTATTATTATTCTTATTGTATATGTTAATGATGCAGAGCGCAGAGTTCCTGTTCAGTATTCCAAGAGAGTCGTAGGACGCAAGATGTATGGCGGCCAGAATACGCATCTTCCTATGAAGGTTAATATGTCCGGTGTTATGCCTGTTATTTTTGCGCAGTCTATTGCTTCTCTTCCTGCAACTGTTGCGGCCTTTACAGGTCATTCCAGCTCGAAGTGGGCTCAGACTGATACGATATTCTATGCAATTATTTATTTCTTACTTATTATTTTCTTTGCATATTTCTATTCAACAATTCAGTTTAACCCGATAGAAGTTGCAAATAATTTAAAGAAGAACGGTGGTTATATTCCGGGGTTCCGTCCCGGTAAGCCGACAAGTGAGTTTATCCAGAAAGTGCTTAATAAGATAACTTTATTTGGAGCAATTTATCTTGGTATTGTTGCGGCAACCCCGATTCTTATTCAGCACTTCAGCTCAACGGCATCTTTAACGGGCCTGTCTTTGGGTGGAACTTCGATAATTATCGTTGTAGGTGTTGCTCTTGAAACAATTCGTGCAATAGAGGCACAGCTTCTTATGCGCAATTACAAGGGTTTCCTTGATTGATAAAGTTATGAGGTTAATACTTTTAGGTGCCCCTGGTGCCGGGAAGGGTACTCAGGCTGAAATATTAAGTAACGAATTAAATATTCCGACTATATCCACTGGTAATATTTTAAGAGCCGCCATGAAAGAGGGAACTCCTATTGGCGTTAAGGCTAAAGAATATGTGGATGCAGGAAAGCTTGTTCCTGATGATGTCATAATTGGCATCATCAAGGAACGCCTTAATGAGAGTGACTGCAAAAACGGTTATATTCTCGATGGTGTTCCCAGAACTATCCCGCAGGCTCAGGCTATGGAAGAGCTTGGAGTTATAATAGATAAGGCATTATCAATTGAGGTTGATGATGATACTATTATTGAAAGGATGTCCGGCAGGAGAACTTGCAAGGATTGCTCCAGAACCTTCCATATGGTATTCAATCCTCCCCTTACTGACGGTAAGTGTGATTATTGTGGAGGTGAGCTTAATATCCGTCCGGATGATGCTCCCGAAACGGTAAAAGGAAGATTGGAGATTTATCATCGCGATACAGAGCCTTTAAAGGAATTCTACAGACAGCTTGGCAAACTGGTAGAGGTGGAAAATCAATCCGGGATCGAGGAGACCACGGGTGCAATCAGAAAAGCTTTGGAGATTTAAATTATGCTAGATGGTATTACCATTAAATCTTCCAAGGACATAGAATTTATGCGTCAAGCCGGAAAGATTACGGCCGGGGCAAGATCTGTTGCCCGCCAGGCAATTCATGAGGGCGTGACTACTAAGCAGATAGACAAATTGGTGCATGATTATATCGTGGAGTGTGGAGCAATCCCGACGTTTTTGGGATATGACGGTTTTCCCGCCAGCACATGCATCTCATTAAACGAAGAAGTCATTCACGGTATTCCAGGCAAAAGAAAAGTCAGAAATGGCGATATAGTTTCAATTGATGTTGGAGCAACACTTAACGGATTCGTTGGGGATTGTGCAGGAACTTATGCCTGCGGAGATATTTCTGAAGAAGCGAAGAGGCTTATTGAAGTAACGCGTCAGAGTTTTTTTGAAGGAATTAAATTCGCTAAAGAAGGTTATCGCTTGTTTGATATAGGTGCGGCAATACAGGATTACGTGGAAAGTCACGGTTTTTCGGTTGTTCGTGAGTATGTCGGACATGGTGTTGGCCGGGAGATGCATGAGCCTCCTGATGTTCCTAATTACAGGCCGGAACGAAAAATGGGATTTTATGGAAATCCCAGGCTTCAGAAAGGTATGACGATAGCTGTTGAACCGATGGTAATAGCAGGGGATTGGCCCGTTGATGTGTTAGATAACGATTGGACTGTTGTTTCATGTGACGGAACGCTTGCAGCCCATTATGAAAATACGATTGCCATTACCGACGGAGAGCCGGAAATACTGACTATGGCAGACGACATATAAGCTAACAAGATTGTATGGAGGAATAAGCTTTGGCAAAAGACGATGTAATCGAACTTGAAGGTACGGTTGTTGAATCCTTACCTAATACGATGTTCCAAGTTGATATAGGCAACGGACACATTATTTTGGCGCATATTTCCGGAAAACTCCGGATGAATTTTATCAGAATTCTACCTGGCGATAAGGTTACTGTTCAGATGTCTCCTTATGATATCTCAAGAGGCCGTATTGTCTGGAGAAGTAAGTAACAAAGAGGAGGTTACAAAAATGAAAGTAAGACCTTCAGTAAAACCTATGTGCGAGAAATGCAAGATAATCAAGCGTAAAGGTAAAGTTATGGTTATCTGCGAGAATCCTAAGCACAAACAGCGTCAGGGTTAATTAATTCCCTGAAAAACTATTAAATACGCCGCGTGGACCCGAGAGGCTCCCTCCGGCGGGAATAAGTCCCCGGAATCCAAAACACGGTAAAAAAATCGAAAGGATGTAAAATTATGGCACGTATAGCCGGCGTTGACCTGCCCAAGGACAAAAGAATTGAGATTGGTCTCACATATGTCTATGGTATCGGCAGAACCAGCGCAACTAAGATTCTGGCCATGACCGGAATCAACCCTGATACCAGAGTAAAAGATCTTACCGAGGAAGAGGAATCTAAGCTTCGTGAGTGCATTGACCACAATTACATCGTAGAAGGCGATCTTCGCCGTCAGACAGCTCTTGATATCAAGCGCTTAACTGAAATCGGATGTTACAGAGGTCTTCGTCATCGTCGCGGGCTTCCTGTTCGCGGTCAGAGAAGTAAGACTAATGCTCGTACCCGTAAGGGTCCGAAACGCACTATTGCAAATAAGAAGAAGTAAAGGAGGGATATGAATAATGGCAGCAAATACTAAGAAAAAAGTAAGAACCCGCAGAAGAGAACGCAAGAACATTGAAAAGGGCCAGGTTCATATCAGCTCTTCCTTCAATAACACCATGGTTACGGTTACTGATACTCAGGGTAACGCAATTTCATGGGCTTCCGCAGGTGGTTTAGGTTTCCGCGGAAGTAAAAAGTCTACCCCCTTTGCAGCATCTGAAGCAGCAGAAACAGCTGCAAGAGCTGCTATGGAACATGGACTTAAGACTGTTGAAGTCTTTGTAAAGGGTCCGGGTTCCGGACGTGAAGCTGCTATCCGCGCGTTGCAGACAGCAGGTCTTGAAGTAACGATGATCAAGGATTGCACGCCTATTGCTCATAATGGTTGCCGTCCTCCGAAGCGTCGTCGCGTATAATTGAAGGAGGTAAACAATAATGGCTAGATATACAGAAGCAGTTTGCCGCCAGTGCCGCAGAGAAGGCCAGAAGCTTTTCCTGAAGGGCGACAG
>R21__coassemble_1601_pt1 | contig 14935 bp, 14 predicted proteins | sample R21__metabat2_high_PE_032 | metagenome-assembled genome bin R21
CATCGCCGGGACGCCCTGCCGGCTCTTCTTCCTTAGCTTCCTCTGCGGGAGCTTCTTCTTTTGCTTCTTCTGCGGGAGCTTCTTCCTTAGCTTCCTCAGCAGGAGCTTCTTCTTTTGCTTCTTCTGCGGGAGCCTCTGCCACTTCTTCAGCTGCAGGAGCTTCCTCTGCGACTTTAGCTTCCTCTGCCTTCTGGCCGCATGCGCAAAGCGTGAAGACCATGCAAAGGACTAAAGCGATTGCGAGAATCTTTTTCATTTTGATTCTTCCTTTCAAATATTTGTAAAAATGGATTTGCCATTTTATACACTGAATAAGACATACTGCTTATATACTCCTCGCCGTACGGCGAGGTGTATATAAAAACGAATCTGCCATTTTATACACTAAGTTAATTATACTTACTTTTTCTCCGCCGTACGGCGGAGAAAAAGTAAAAAGAGACTGCCATTTTATACACTAACTAATATAGTCTATATATTTCCACCGCTGCACGGCAGAAATATATTTGTAAAAACATAATTACTTATTTTTTCTTATTGATAATCTTATCAAACAGAACTGAGAATATAATCATGCAGCCTTTGACGATGCTCTGATAATAAGAGCTGATTCCGACCATATTCATGCCGTTGTAAATAAGGCCTATGATAATAATTCCCATCAGAGTTCCGGGAATCGTTGCAACGCCGCCTGCGAATGACGTTCCGCCGATAACACATGCTGCGATAGCATCAGTTTCATAACCTACGCCGAGGTTGGACTGCGCAGAGGACGTCTTTGCGCAGAGGATAATTCCCGCAAGACCTGCCGTAAAGCCGGAGATCGTATACGTCATAACCTTCGTCCAGAAAACATTGACGCCCGATGCGATAGCTGCCTTCTCATTTCCGCCGACAGCTAAAATATAACGGCCGAGCTTCGTCCAGTGAAGCAGGAAATACATTATAATCGTCAACCCTAAAAGAATAAGAACGGGAATCGGAACTACTCCGACCTTTCCCTGATAAAATGCCTTTAACGTGGTGTCGGTAATCGAAATTGCCTGAGCATTCGATATAACCTGCGCCAGACCTCGTATAACCAATTGCATTGAAAGCGTTACGACAAACGGGAACATATTAAACTTGGAGATAAGCATTCCTGAAATCATACCGAGAACGGTTGTAATTGCAAGCGTTAATGCACATGCCGCAAAGACGTTCCAGTGCTGCTTCATGACAAATTCGCCTAAAAGGACTGCAGCCAGCGCAAGCTGGGAACCGACGGTCAGGTCTATTCCTCCTGCCGTTATGACAAGACACATGCCGTAAGCAATAGAGCCGTTAATTGCAACCTGCTTTGCAACGTTAAGAAGGTTCTTGCCGCTGCGGAAGTTAGGCTCTGCTATACTGAGCCCTATCAGAATGATGGCCAGAATAACGCCTATTCCGTACTTTCCCATGAAAAGCCGGAAGGAGTCAGACTGGAAAAAACCTTTTTTTGTTTTGCTACCCATTATATTATATCCTCCTGTTATTGACCGAATTCCTTGGCAAGAATATCATTCTGCGTAACCTTGCCGTCAACAATATCTTTGCGCATAAACTCGCCGTTCAGATGACCTTCATGATAGATAAGAACACGGTCAGCCATACCCATCATTTCGGGGAGCTCGGATGAAATCATTAATATTGCCATACCCTCTGCCGCGAACTGGCTCATAAGAGAGTGAATCTCAGATTTTGCGCCGACATCGACACCTCTCGTCGGCTCATCAAGAATGAGGAACTTCGGCTTTGACATTATCCACTTTGAAAGAACAACCTTCTGCTGATTGCCGCCGGAAAGAGAATAAGCGGAATGCTCCATGGAAGCAGCCTTAACAGTCAGCGTTTTCGCAACCTCGGCGACTTCCTTTTTCTCCCTCTTCTGGTTCAGGAAAAGGCCCGGCTGATGCTTGGGCAGATTCGGAAGGGAAATATTTTCTCTCAGCGAACGGAAAAGACAGAGACCGTAATTCTTTCTGTCCTCATTAACCATACAAATACCTTTTTTAATGGCATCCTTAGGACTCTTATTATGAATTTCCTTACCGTTTAAGAACATCTTACCGCTTGTAATCGGGTCCAACCCGAATATAGCGCGGACGGTTTCACTTCTTCCTGAGCCTACAAGACCTGAAAGACCGAGAATTTCACCTGCATGGACAGTAAACGAAATATCCTCAAAGCCGTTACCTGAAAGACCCTCAACCCTGAAGACCTCTTCCCCTATAGGGCAGTCAACCTTCGGGAAAACATTCTCAACAGTTCTGCCGACCATCAGCTTAATAAGCTCTGCATGAGAAACATCCTTTACAGGGCGCGTTTCGATATACTCGCCGTCTCTGAAAACCGAAACAGTGTCGCAAATCTCAAAAATCTCCTCCATACGGTGAGAGATGTAAATAATTGAAACACCTTTTGACTTGAGATCGCGGATAGTTGCAAATAAATGCTCCGTCTCGTTGGAGTCAAGCGAGGACGTCGGCTCATCCATAATGATAAGACGGGCATCACAGGAAACCGCCTTAATAATTTCGGACATCTGAATCTGGGCAAGCGTCATATCCTTCATCATTGTTTTGGCGTTAAACTTAACGTCAAACATCTTTAAAATGTCCTCAGCCTTTTTATTCTGAGCCTTCTTATCAAGGAAAATTGACTTACCGGCCATTGATTCCCTGTGCAGGAACAGATTTTCCGCAACAGTCAGAAACGGCTCGGGATTAAGCTCCTGGTGAACCATGGCAATACCTTTTGCCAGGGCTTCAACAGGGCTCTTAACCTCATATTCCTTCCCCTCAAAATCAATCGTCCCTGAATCTCTTTGGAGAAGACCGATGATAATATTCATAAGGGTCGACTTCCCTGCTCCGTTTTCCCCTAAAAGAGCATGAACTTCGCCCTTTTTAACGTGAAGCTGAACATTCTTCAGAGCGTGCGTTCCGCCAAACGACTTTGAGACGCCGTCAACATTCAGAATATAATCCGCTTTGTTGATTGCTTCTGCCAAACGACACACCTCCATCTTCTATAAATAAATATTGTATTCCGCGATAAAAATCACACAATTACCGATATATTTTACCTTTTTTTCACTTTTGTTTCAATAAGAAGAAAATGGTAATATTCAACAAATAATGGAACAGGTTTTTGTTGAATATTACCAACTGAATCTTTATGAATTAATACATGCGGCAAAGGCCGCATTTCAGAGCCGCCTACACGTTCAGAATAAACTTCTCAATAGCATGGGCAACGCCGTCATCATTATTGCTCTGAGTTATATAATCAGCGGCGGCGAGCGTCTTTTCAGTCGCATTTGAAACGGCTACACCGAGGCCTGCATACTGCATCATGGTCACGTCATTATCAGCATCGCCGCAGGCCATGATTTCATCTCTTGTTATACCCATATAATTTGCTATAACCTCAAGCCCCTGGGCCTTATTTATTCCCTTAGGCATAAGCTCGAGAAAATAATTCGCAGCCCTGTAAATATCAAGGCGGCCTTTAAAGTGTTCAGCGATATCAGCCTCCGGAGCATTAAGCTCAATGGGGTCTCCGGCCATAAGCATTTTAACTATCGGGAAGTCAATGTACTTATCGAAGCTGTCAATAATTTTTATCTTCTGATTACAGTTATGCTCCTCATGGCGTGCCCAGTCATTAAGCGGCCCTTCTGAAAGAATTTCTGTATCATTATACGTGATAAGCGGAAGATTATACTTTTTTGAAAACTTCACGGCCTCGGGGATATACTCATGCTTAAACTCAACCTGATATACCGTCTCACCGCTTTGATAGTCAATAATCTGGCCGCCGTTAAATGCCATAATAAAGCTCTTATAATTCTTCAGATTCAGATAATCCGCAACAGGCGTAATCCCGAGAACAGGCCTGCCGCTTGCAAGCGCAACGGCAACTCCTTTTTCAGCTGCCTTTTTCAGAATGTCCCTTGAAAAATCAGTTATCTGCTTATCGTCATTCGTAAAAGTCCCGTCCAAATCAAGAGCTATTAATTTAATTGCCATGAATCCGCCTCTTTAAAATATTTTTAATATAATCTGCTTAAGCCTTCAAAGACATCAATATTTGAAAGATAAGCCTGTTTGAAAAGCGCATGCCCCTCTTTATAAAACTCAGTATTGCGGGCATCAGGATAAGTTACATCATCACTGTAACGGACCTGCTTTAAAACAGCCTCCTCCAAAGATGAATATACCCCTGCCGCAACCTGCGCGCAGATAATTGCACCCATGGAAGCCTGCTCCTTTGAGTCTGACCTGAAAAGAGGCATATCCAGCATATCCGATATTATCTGTCTCCACAGAGCACTCTTTGCCCCTCCTCCCGAAATCAGTATTCTGTTAACGGGAACATTCAGACTTCTTATTATATCCATACAATCCGAGAGAGCATATGCAACCCCTTCAAGAACTGCCCTGTGCATACTGACCCTGTCGTGCTCAAGAGTAAGCCCGATAAATGCGCCTGTTGCATGCTCGTTCATATGAGGGGTTCTCTCGCCGGTTAAATACGGCAGGAAAAGCAGACCCTTTGAACCCGCAGGAAGCTTTGCTGCAGCATCCCCGAGAGCAATATAATCCTCATCCTTCAAAACGCTTTGGTCAAACCAGTTCTGCGCAAGACACGCATTCAGGATTGCGCCCATAATATACCAGCTGTTCTCCGGCGCATGGCAGAACGTGTGCGTCCTCAAAAGCGGATCATAAAGCGGCGAATCCACAGACACAAGAAGCTGCCCTGCCGTTCCTACGGATATTGATGCTTCCCCTGCTCTTAATATACCGTTTCCGATGGCAGTCATCGGGGTATCTCCGCCACCGTAGGAAATAACCGTGCCTTCCTTAAGGCCCGTTTCCTCAGCTGCTTTTTTCGTAACCTTTCCTGCTATTTCATACGGATGGTGCGATGCGTCAGGCAAAATTGCCTTATCGATTCCGGCAATTTTTATAACTTCATCTGACCACTGACCTGTTTTGCAGTTAAACATAAGCGTTGAGCAGGCATCAGTTACCTCTGATGCCGCCTCGCCGCTTAAGCGGAACCTCAGGTAATCCTTCGGCAAAAGCGCACAGTTTATTTTTTCATAAATCTCAGGGCGGTTATTCTTAAGCCACAAAAGCGATAAAATCTGGAAGCCTGAATTCGGCCTGTTCTGCGTCCATTGCCCGAACTGTTCGGTTGAAACCTGCTCATTAAGCTGCTTTTTTTCATTGACGGCTCTGCCGTCACAGTGAATTATTGCAGGGCACAAAACATCCCCGTTTTTATCAAGGCACACGAGCCCGTGCATCTGCCCTGAAAAACCGATTGATGCGATATCCCCGGGATTTATACCGGTTTTTGCAATAACCTCTTTTGAAGCTATGCATAATGCCTCGTACCATTTTTCAGGCGACTGCTCTGCAAATCCCCTCTCAGGAACGTCAAGCGGATACTGCGCATATCCGATTCCGAGTATTTTGCTGTTTTCATCGGCTAAAACGGCCTTCAGGCCGGTCGTGCCGAGATCTATTCCCATGAATACCATAAAAATACCCCTTTATGCCCTGTTTGCGGATAAAAGGCCGTAAAAGTAATCGAATGACTGGCCGCTCAAATCCTCCGAGCCTCTGTACTCACCTGTTGAAACATTATAATAGTAAATCGCAACAGGAGCAGAACCCGCATTCATATTCGAATAGTAATATGTCTTAAACGAGCCGACTATTCTGACGTTTGCATTCGAGAACGTCATAGCGTAGGTTGCAACGCCGCCTGAATACTGGTAATTCTGAATATCCGTCACAGAATATCCGTATGACGTACCCGTATTATATAATTCCTGAGCCTGGGATACGGCGTGATTCTGAACATCCTGCTCAACACCCGCCGGCGCAGCCGTCGGATAGGCCGTAAATACAGGCGCGGCAGTTGATGAAAGAACTGTTACATATGCTCCGTTTGTATACTTCGGGCCGCCGTCACCGGTAAAATAGCACTGAACTCTCCATCCGCTCATAGATACCGGAATATTGCTTAATCTGAGATTTGACGTTCCCGCCCCTTCAACAATAAGACCTGCGAAATTATTAGGGGCATCAGTTATTTTATACGATGTTTTTGCATCGGGAGATACAATAATCCAGTTAGTTGACGTTGCATTATCAGCCCTTGCAATGAAAAGCGCCGAACCGCCCGCATAAACCGTCTCGGATGTCGGGCTCTTTGTTATTTTAACCTCATAGGGATTGTATTCTATTACCTGAGGCGTCTGAGTGGGCGTTGCGGGAACGGGAGTAGGCTCAGCTGTCGGAACAGGCGTTGGAGCAGCCGTCGGGGCGGGCGTCGGAACAGGCGTTGGAGCAGCCGTCGGGGTTGCTGCAGGAATCGGCGTTGCTACAGCCGTTTCATTTTCCGAAAAGCCGGGCTCATCATCAAAATCTGAACTGCCGCCCTGCGTTGAGCCTGACGGAAAGGTTGAGTCAAAATCATAAAGACTGTCCCTTCCGCATCCTGAGAGAGATATTATCATAACCAAAGCCAAAATTAAAAAAATGTATTTCTTCATACCGGCTTCCTTTTGAATACAGTTATTCCATATTATAATAAATTGGTTTACGTAATTATATAATAACAAAAATACAAATGCAAGCACTTTTAACAAATTGCACAAAACTTCAGCCCAAAATTTAGTCATTGCGTCAATTTACCTCTGTACCGTATTTATAGTATAATCCATCTGTATTACTATGCGCGGATGGTCCTCCATACTATTCATCAGGCTATCCGTGACATACAAAAAAGGAGGAATATATGCATTCCCTGTGGCTCGGGGTGCGGCAGTGTTGGAGACCTGCCGTAATGCGGGTGAATTTATTCCCTGCGAAGCCGGTTGAAGGCGGAGGCCCGCCGGCTGGAGCCGAGAAGTATGGCAACTGTACAGCTTAAAAACATCAAGAAGATTTATCCGTTTGAAAGCGGAGAGCAGAAGAAGGCTAAGAAAAAGAGCCGCGGCAAGGATAAGGAGGCTGAAGAGAAGAAGGTCAATCTTCAGATTACCGATCAGGGCGTCGTAGCAGTTCAGGAATTCAATCTTGATATTGCTGACAAGGAATTTATCGTATTGGTAGGTCCTTCCGGCTGCGGAAAATCCACAACCTTAAGAATGGTTGCAGGTCTTGAAGAGATTTCCGAAGGCGAGCTTTATATTGACGGCAAGCTTATGAATGACGTCGCTCCCAAGGACCGCGATATCGCAATGGTCTTCCAGAACTATGCTCTTTATCCGCATATGACGGTTTATGAAAACATGGCATTCTCCCTCAAGCTCCGCAAGGAGAAGAAGGACGTCATTGATAAAAAAGTCCGCGAAGCAGCAGAGATTCTTGATATCACGCAGTATCTTGACCGTAAGCCCAAGGCTCTTTCAGGCGGCCAGCGCCAGAGAGTTGCAATAGGCAGAGCTATCGTCCGCGATCCGGCCGTCTTCTTAATGGACGAGCCTTTATCAAACCTCGATGCAAAGCTCCGTAACCAGATGAGAGCTGAGATCATCAAGCTCCGCGAGAGAATTGACACCACCTTCATTTACGTTACGCATGACCAGACCGAAGCTATGACGCTCGGCGACAGAATCGTTATCATGCGCGACGGTTACATCCAGCAGATCGGAACTCCTCAGGAAGTCTTCAATAATCCCCGCAACCTCTTCGTTGCAGGCTTTATCGGAACTCCTCAGATGAACTTCTTTGACGGCAAGCTCACCCGCGAGGGAGACAAGTTCTTCGCAGAGCTCGGAGGAGTCAAGGTTGAGCTCAGCCCCGAGAAGGAAGAGCGCCTGAAGGCAAACGACGTTCAGTCCCAGGATATCACGCTCGGTATCCGTCCTGAGCATACGACCCTCGCTGACAGCGGCGTAGATGCAAAGATTGACGTTTCCGAAATGATGGGTTCATCTGTTCATCTCCACGTTACGGCCGAAGGCAAGGACGTTATCATTATTGTTCCGACGACCGAGCTTGCAGCTGACAACTTCAAGATGGGCGATGCTGTTCACTTCACGTTTGACGGCGCTGTTGCACACGTCTTCAGCAAGGAAACAGACAAGAACCTTGAGTGGTAATAAACCGGTCAGGCTTTAAGTTTTCAATTTAAATTAAATAAACAAAAAAATCAGGTTCCTTCGGGAACCTGATTTTTATTATCTTTTTTTGATTAATGACTGATTATTTATCAGCCGAATACGCTGAGCAGGAAGCCTGCTGCAATTGCGGAACCGATAACTCCCGCAACATTCGGGCCCATAGCATGCATAAGAAGATAATTGCTCTTATTGTACTTGCGGCCGACATCCTGAGATACGCGGGCTGCCATAGGAACAGCCGAAACGCCTGCAGAGCCGATTAAAGGATTGACCTTCTTGCCTGATCCGTAGTACATAATAACGCCGCCGAGAAGGCCGCCGACTGTGGAAATGGAGAATGCGATAAGGCCTAAAATGATTATATAAATCGTGCGGAGGCTTAAGAACGTCTGGGCTGTCATCGTAGCTCCGACAGACGTTGCGAGGAATATCGTAACGATATTCATAAGAGCGTTCTGAGCCGTATCGGAAAGGCGGTCCGTAACTCCTGTTTCACGGAACAGGTTGCCGAGCATAAGGCAGCCGATAAGCGGAGCCGTGCTGGGCAGAAGAAGAATAACGAAGGTTGCAACAACTATCGGGAATAAAATTCTCTCAGTCTTGGAAACCTCGCGGGTCTGCTCCATCTTGACCTCTCTCATTTCCTTGGTCGTGCAAAGCTTCATGAGCGGAGGCTGAATAAGAGGAATAAGGGCCATATAGGAATAAGCTGCAATTGCGATAGGCCCTAAGAGCTCAGGAGCGAGCTTGGTCGTAAGATAAATAGCCGTCGGGCCGTCAGCTCCGCCGATAATACCGATGGATGCTGCCTGGGGGCCCGTAAATCCGAGAGCGATTGCTCCGAAGAATGCTACGAATACGCCGAGCTGAGCGGCAGCTCCGAGAAGCAGAGACTTCGGATTTGAAAGCAGAGGACCGAAGTCCGTCATAGCTCCGACGCCCATAAAGATAAGAGACGGATAAATTCCCGCCTTGACTCCGATATAGAAGAAGTCAAGCAGACCGCAGTTCGACATTATGTGACCGTAGCTATGATAGTAAGGGGAAGTTGCATCTAAAAAGTCAGCCCAGAGCTCGGGGTGATAAAGAGCATTGCTTCCGCCGAGAGCGAGGAAGTAACTTAAGTTACTGAGAAGGCATCCGAATGCGATTCCGCAGAGAAGCAGCGGCTCGAATTTCTTGACGATGCCAAGATAAAGAAGCACGAATGCAATGATAATCATGACGAGGTTCTTCCAGCCGCCATCAGCGAAGAAGCCTGCAAATCCTGACTCATTCCAAAGCTTCAGAAGAGTTCCTAATACGTCCATTTAATCCTCCTTATGCAATAACAACAAGAGGAGAACCGGTTTCAACAACCTGACCCTTGGTTACAACGACCTGAGCAACAGTTCCGGCCTTTGTAGCAGCAACTTCATTTTCCATCTTCATAGCCTCGAGAACTATGAGCGTATCGCCTTCATTGACCTTCTGGCCTACGGCGCACTGAATCTTTAAGATATTGCCGGGCATCGGGGACTTGACGACCTCGCCTGCTGCAAGGCCTGCTGCTGCGGGAGCTGCAGGAGCGGCAGCGGGAGCTGCGGCTACGGGAGCTGCAACAGGAGCAGCTGCTGCGGGAGCGGAAGCTACGGGAGCCTTGGCTTCGTACTCATCAACGAGCATTGCCTGGCCTTCCTCAACTTCAACTTCATATACTTTATTATTAAGAGTTACCTTATATTTCATGATTACTTAACCTCCTTGATTGACTTAAAACGAAGCTCATTGATGGGCTTGCCCATCTTGTCGGCAACAATTGCCATAATCATTGCTGCATCTTTCGGATCTGTATCGTAAAGAGCGATATCTCCGGCTGAGCCGGGAGCCTTGGGGGCATCTGCCTTAACCTCGGCTGCTGCAGGGGCCGCCGCCTTTGCGGGGACGGCTGCCTTCTTAGCCTTTGAAATGAATATTGAAGCCATAATCATGACAACAATCATAAGAAGAACAAGGCCGAGAAAAACAACTGCATAGCCTAAAAGACCTATAATGCCGGCATTCCCAAGGTCAAGATTTATTAAATCAATCATGCCTTAAGCCTCCGTAATGCTGTACTTAACAACCTTTTCTTCCTTAGCCTTGCGTTCCTCAAAGAACTTTTCTGCAACCTGCGGGAAAGCAATGTAAGAAAGAACGTCCTCATCGCAGCGGGCCGTATCGCCAAGCTGAGCCTTCGTCTTCTCGAACGTGTCAGTCGGGAGAGTGTCTGCGTAACGGCACTTCAGCGGCTCCTCGCCTGCGAGAATCTTCTTCTGGATTTCAGGATCGATGGGAGCGGGAGTGTGGCCGTACTCGCCGCGGCAGTAAGCCTTGAGCTCAGCGCCGACGTTCTTGTAACGCTCACCTGCAAGAACATTCTGAACAGCCTGGGTTCCGACGAGCTGAGAGGTCGGAGTTACAAGGGGAGGATAACCCATATCCTTACGGACAAGCGGGGTCTCCTTCAAAGCATCCTCAAACTTGTCAAGAGCATTTAAGGACTTAAGCTGAGAGAGAAGATTTGAAAGCATTCCGCCGGGAATCTGGTAGTTCAGGCACTGCGTATCAGTTCCCATGGAGATGGGATTGAGGGTACCCTTCTCAAGATACTCAGCGCGGATAGGCTTGAAGTAATCAGCCATCTTGTAAAGAACCTTCTCATCGAGAGAAACATCATAACCCATTTCGCGGAGAGCGCAGAAAAGCGTCTCCGTTGCGGGCTGGGAGGTTCCGCCTGAGAACGGGGAAATAGCAGTGTCAATAACATCTGCGCCTGCCTCAATACCCTTTAGGTAAGTCATATAAGCCATACCGGTTGTGCAATGCGTGTGCATAACAACGGGGAGGTCAATTGCATCTTTAATTGCGGAAACGAGGTCGTACATTGACTGAGGAGTGCAGATACCTGCCATATCCTTAATGCAGATGGAACCTACGCCCATTTCCTTGAGCTCCTTAACCATCTTGACGTAATTCTCAAGAGTGTGGACAGGAGAGGTTGTATAAGAAATCGTACCGGAAGCCATTGCGCCGGACTTGACAGTCTCTTCAATTGCAACCTTTAAGTTCTCAACGTCATTGAGAGCATCAAAAATACGGATAATATCAATTCCGTTCTCAACAGACTTTCTTACGAAGCGGCGGACGATGTCATCAGGGTAATGCTTGTAGCCAAGAATATTCTGGCCGCGGAGCAGCATCTGAAGCTTCGTGTTAGGCATCTTCTCGCGGATCTTGCGAAGACGCTCCCAAGGATCCTCTCCTAAGAAGCGAAGGCAAACGTCAAACGTGGCGCCGCCCCAGACTTCGCAGGAATAATAGCCTGCCTTGTCCATCGTCTCAAGAATCGGCTCCATCTTATCATAGGAAAGACGAGTCGCAATGAGGCTCTGAGATGCGTCTCTCAACGCAGTTTCGGTAAAACCGACCTTCTGTTTTTTCATAGTGACCTCCGATTGATCTTTTATCTTAAAAATATTTAAACGCGATTAGAACACATTATAGCAAACTTCTTTATTATAAGCAAGGAAATTTAAAAAAGATGACAAAGGCTTGTTCCTTTGTCATCTTTTTATTACCTTATCAGTATTTTCCCCGGAAACGATGATGCATACTGCGCAACAACCGCCGGCGCCATTGCCTGGGTTTTCATTCTTACAGACGCGAAGCTTGAAATAACAATAATTGCAAGACACAAAACCGACGCCGAAAAAGGATTAGTTAAAAGCTTTTTCATAATCAACCCTTAAGAGCAAGAAGCTTTGCCTTAAGCTCTCCCTCAATCTTTTCAAGCTGAGCCTCAGCCTCCCTGCGGGCTGCTCTGCCGCTGTCCTGAATCTCGCGGACCTGCTCAAGAGTGGAGATAAGCTCTTCATTCGTCTTCCTGAGCGTTTCAAGATCAACAATACCTCTTTCAGCTGCCTTTGCAATACCTACGCTGCCCTGATGGAGCGTTTCGGCATTCTTTTCAAGGAGCTCATTCGTAACTTCTGTTACGGAGTTCTGAGCCTTCATTGCCTCATCGGAATTATAAAGCGTTACGGCAAGGACCATCTGATTCTTCCAGAGAGGAATCGTGTTATTAATAGAAGTCCTGATTTTCTCAACCATGAGAGAATCATTATTCTGAATCATGCGGATCTGCGGAGCCATCTGAACAGAAATCATGCGGGTAAGCTCCAGATCATAGATTTTCTTTTCAAAGCGGCCAATCATATTTGCGAAATCCGAGGCAGCCTGAGCATCCTCAGGAAGAGTTGATTCCTCTGCCTTCTTCTGCATCTCGGGGAGAACCTCCTCGCGAAGCTGCTCAATCTTCAGCTTACCGGCAATGATATACATTGAAAGCTCTTTCTGATACTCTGCGTTCTTATCATACATCTTATCCATTAAAGCGATGTCCTTAAGAAGCGTAATCTCATGAGCTTCAAGCTGCTCAACTATCTTATCAACGTTCTCTTCGGCGCTGTCATAAGAAGCCTTAAGAGCCGTGATGCTCTGCTTGCCTCTCTTGAAAAGCCCTAAAAAGCCCTTCTTCTCTTCAGTTGAGAAATTCATTCCCTTAAGCTCTGTTACGAGCCCCGAGAGCATATCGCCAACCTGGCCCATATCCTTGGTTCTGACGGTTGAAAGAGCGGCATCTGAAAACTCGGAAATATTCTTCTGGGCAGCAGAGCCGTAATTCATAACCTGCTCGGCATTTTCAATATCGATAGTTGCGGAAAATTCCTTAACAGCAGCCTGCTCTTCGGGAGATAAGCTTTCAAGCTCAAGCTTAACAGGTTCAGCTTCGATAACTTCTGCCGCAACATCTGCCGCAGCCTCCTGAGTAACCTTTAATTCATCTTCAAGAGAAAGCTCCTGAGCGGCAACGGCTGCCGGAGAGGGATCTAAAGTCAAGGTCGGGATATTCTTTTCTTCTGCCATAATATTTTACTCCTTTTCTTTTTGAACTGCCTGAGCTGCGGCACCGGACTTAATTGAAAAATCATTCTCACCCTTTAAGCCTTCGCTTTCAAGCATTTGATTCATAACTTCAATATCGGTTTCTATATCAAGCGCCTGATTTTCAAAAAGCGAATCAAGACGCTTTTTATATGCTGCTATTGCGACATCCAGCATCTCCTTAATGTTGGCCATGCTCTTATCGATATTCTCCCCTTCGATTCCCTGGGAGGACATGCGGTCATACGAATTGAGAAGCTTAATCGTCGTCGGAAGATAATAACTGAAGAACTTTTTTATCTGAGGGATATCTGACGGATCTTCAATTGCATCCTGGGCAATCTTATCCGTTATCTTCATTATCTCATTGATTTTAGCTTTAATCTCTTCATCCTGAATTGACATATATAGCCTGCCCATTTCAGAAAGCGCCCTGTTGGACTCCTCTATAATCGGGTCAATTTTCGGCCCATAGCTCTTTTTCTTAGCCGGCTCTGTTCTGATTTCTTCTGCGGGCTTTTCCTTTGCCTTATCTTCAACCTTTACCTTCGGCTTGGCTGAAGGTTCTCCGCCTGTGCGCTCACTCGTCGTCTTCGTATTCGCGGGATTTTTAGCCTGATTCATATGAACAGCATTTGCGGCATACGGAGCTTCTCTTTCATCCTCCGATGACTGCTTTTTTGAACCCTGACCGAGGAAGTACGCCAAAAGCGCACTTATTCCGAACACCCATAAAAGCCCGCTTAACCTGTACAGCGGGAAGAGAAACGAAAGAACCGCCCATGCGATTGCAAAGGAATATATAGTTTTCAAAAAGCTGCGGCGCCTGCGCCATCTGCGTCTGTTAAACAATGTTTTCTACTCCTGATATATTAATTGACATACATAGATATTTTATTCTTATTTACATTTTAAGTCAAGGGAAATGAATATTGCAAACAAAATATGAAAATATTATAATTAATATGTTAATATATTTAATGAGGTGCTGTCATGTCAATCGAAAAAGGAAGAGAATATTTCAGAAATTTAGGAATTGAGGACAGAGTTCAGGAATTTGAAGTATCATCGGCAACTGTTGAACTCGCTGCCCAGGCGCTCGGCGTTGAGGGGGCAAGAATAGCCAAAACGTTATCTTTCAAACTCCCGGAGGAAAAGCCGATTCTTATTCTGGCCGCAGGCGACGCAAGAATTGACAACAAGAAATATAAAGAAAAATTCCACACAAAGGCAAAAATGCTTACGCCCGAAGAGGTTATTTCCTTTATAGGCCATCCCGTCGGAGGAGTATGCCCATTCGGAATAAATGACGGCGTGGATGTTTATCTTGACGATTCCTTAAAGAGATTTGAAACAGTTTTCCCGGCCGTGGGAAGCCCAAGCAGCGCAATTGAGCTCAATCTTGATGAGCTTTTCAAATATTCAAATGCAATCGAATGGGTGGACGTTACGAAGCTGCCGGAAGAATAAATCAATTCTCTTATATCATCTTATTTTCCCCTGCCTGTTAAAGAGGACCTGCGCGAAAAGGACCTGCGCGGAAAGGACCTGCGCGGATATCAGCGCCAGGTCCTCATTTTTAATATGACCCAAAACTCCGGCCCAAAATTCTGCTTCAAACGGCGGATTTTTTCAAATGTATACTATCTCAGGAAAAATCGCTGAAATAGTATACAATTTCATGCCGTAAACAGCTATTATTGACAATTTGGTAACGAAAATCGCTCTGAAAACCGTATGTGTATACTATATTCGGAATTATTCTTTATATAGTATATAAAATGGGATGAAATGTAT
>R21__coassemble_1650_pt1 | contig 14577 bp, 11 predicted proteins | sample R21__metabat2_high_PE_032 | metagenome-assembled genome bin R21
ATGACAATGAGTGGGGCTTCTCCAACAAGATGCTCGACCTCACCCGTCACATCGACAAGGTCCGCAAGGCATAATTTAACCGCTTAAATATCAAAAGAGCTCCGGGGATTCCCGAAGCTCTTTTTTCATGCTTAAATGTCATTCTGTTTTATAATGCTCTTTATTTAAATCCCCGTGGCCGTAATACCATTCCATTTTTTCCCCTTCAACCGGTTCCCCGTGCGGGGTTGTATAATAAGGATCGTTCGGGCTTAAGTTATAGCCTCCCCGGTTCTCAGCGCTGTAATGGAAAATATCGCATATTTCCTGATATTGCGGGACCTGATTTTCGCGGGAATTTCCGATATTCAAATCAATAAACCGCCAATGCGTTCCAACAGAATTCTCATCCGTATTTACTTCACAATTCGGGTGATTTACTTTAAACTGCTCTATCTGCTCATGAGGGATAAACTGCTCAGTTCCTGCAATATAAAATCTTGTCAAATTTGGCAGCACATCCGCCGGAATAAGCGCTGAAATATCACTAACATTATAACAGGCGCAAAGCATAAGATCTGTCAGATTATCAAGTTCAGCTATTGCGGAAACATCCTTCATAGAGCTTCCGAAGAGTTCCAGATATCTTAAATTTTTAGCATACTTAAGCCCTGAAATATCGCGGATATAATTTTCATATGTTATAAGAACCTCGAGATTCGGCATATATTCCAGATAATAAAGCGATTGCATAACAGAATTGTGCCCGCAGTCAAGATTCACAAGGTCCGTAAAGTAAGTCAGAGGTCTGCAGCTTTCTTCATTTGTTAATCCGGCATAATCGCCGATTCCCGAAAGAGAGCAGAGAATTGTTTTAACATCCGTTCTGGCGCTGTAATCCAGGCTTCCGAAATGAACCCTCCATACGACCTTTATATCCGGGAAAGCATCTCTTATCTCGGCCATTCTTTCATCCCCGACTCCGCAGCTGTCCATATCGAGATAAAATGCTTTTTTCATGCACGGAAGCGCTTTAACAACCGCTTCGCCTTCATCGTTAACAGGAATTTTGCGAAGGTCAATATATTCCGTGTTAAGCGTCATTGGTTCGCCGTAAAGAGAAAAGCTGTAATCAAACGATGCTTCAGGGAAAATATCCTCAAGACTTTTAATTAAATTCCAGTCTTTGGGATTATTCACCTCATCTCCGAGCTCAACAGTCAGGAGATTTTTCATGTAAGGAGCAACATCTTTTAATAATATTAAATCGCCTTCCGACACGTTCCTTAAATCAAGAGATGCATCATCCGTTGTGCAGTGCTTGCCGCACATATCAAACCCTTCGGCATAGGGCTCGGGAGTCGGCGCAGGCGTCGGGGCGGGCGTTTCAGCCGGAACAGGCGTAATTTCAGATGTTGGCTCAGAAGCCGGAATATCCTGAGCGAACGGCCCGCCTGAGCAACCGCAAACCGCAAGACATATAATCAATAAAATAACTGAAACTATATACTTTTTCATATCTGCCTCTGAAAATTAAATATTAAAAACTCAACCGGAAGTATATCACAAAAAGGATTAAAATTAAAGTAAGGTGCTGATATCAAAGATTTTTCAAAATATTAATCCGGACTTGACAAAAAATAATCTTATTGGTATTATTTTAATGAAAATAAATTCAGTGAAAATAAATTCATTAAAAAGAAGGTGGCGGATATGTTCGTCGGCAGAGAAGCTGAACTCAGAGAATTAATGAACCAACTTGAAGAAACAGGTCATGCGGTACTGATTTACGGTAAGCGGAAAATCGGAAAAACCAGATTAATCAAAGAAGCATTTCTGTGCAGAGAAACCGCATATACAAATGTTTATTATGAATGCATAAAAGATTCAGAGGAAGCAAACGTTAAATCATTAATTAACATACTGGTAAACTCAAATATCATGCCTGAAATACCTTTTGCAAGGTTTACCGAGTTATTTGCATATCTTAATACTCTTCCTGTTAAGATTAACATTGCTATTGATGAGTATCCTTACTTAAAGACTATTGAAGAATCTTCCTTAATTGATTCCGAAATGCAAAAAATAATAGATGAGCATTTAAGTAATATTAATCTTATTCTATCCGGTTCCCATATAGGAATAATGAAAGAAATGATGGAAGAGGGAAACGCTTTATACGGAAGGTTTTCCCGGATAATTGCATTAAAAGAATTAGATTATATCGCAGCATCTGAATTCTATAAAAATAAAACAGTATATGAAAAAATCGCATTCTACGCAGTATTCGGGGGTTCTCCATATATTAATAAACAGATTAATCCGGACATTTCGCTGCGTGATAATATTATTTCCACAATTCTGAATTCCGGAAGTGCAGCATTTGCATATGCTGATAATCTCCTTTTAACAGATTTAAAAAACAGTGTTAACGCTTCCCGGATTTTATCTGTAATCGGAAATGGAAAAAAAAGATATTCAGAGCTGGAAAACATTCTTAAACTGAATAATAACGGAAATCTCAGTAAACAGTTAAAAACGCTTACTGAGATGGAAACAATTTCTGTCAATTATCCGATAAATAAACCTGATGACAGAAAAAAACGCACTTATTTTACGGAAGACGGGTTTTTAAAATTCTATTATTGCTTTATTTATAAAAACAAAAGCGCATTGGAAATGCTCGGAGCTGAAAGCTTTTACGAAAATATTGTTCTGCCGGGATTAAACGATTTTATTGCAAGGCGTTTTGAAGAAATATGCAGAATGTGGTTTTCACTTCTCGCAAAAAATAATTTGCTTTCCGGTATTCAGAATATAGGTACTTATTATTATGATGATCCTGTAAATAAGAAAAACGGCGAATTTGATGTTGCTCTTAAATTTGCTGACGGATATGAGATATATGAAGTTAAATACCATTCATCTCCGCTTGAAGAAGATGAAATAAACCGGGAATTATCTCAGATTTCTTCAATAACTGAACTTGATATCCGGAAATCCGGATTTATTTCAGTTAACGGATTTACAGGAGGAAAACACTCAACCCGTTTTATTACAGGAGAAGATATATATAAAATAAATCTTCCGGAAAACTAGTCATTCAATAAGAAAAAAGAGCTTCGGGAATCCCCGGAGCTCTTTTATTTCTTCTTTTTATTCTGTAATTGCAAATTTCTCAGTACCCGTATCTGTCATACCTGCCGGGGATTTCCTGGCCGTGAGGAGTGTACCAGTACGGATCATATTTCGCAAAGCTGTAGCACGCCGGATTATAGTCATAGCCGAATATATCTCTTATCTCCTGATACTGCGGCCAGAGAACATTCGGAATTCCCGTTGATTCGGGATGGTTAATCTCCATATATCTCCAGTCATTCATAACGGCATCGTCAACGTCATTTACAACGCAATTCGGGTGATTCGCCTGAAATTCCTCAATCTGGGAGTGCGGAACATCTGTAAGTGTTCCAACCCACAGCCTGTTAATATTCGGCATAACATCAGCCGGAACGATGCATGACATATCCTCAAGATTCGGAAGCACGCTTATCATAAGGTCCATCATGTTATCAAGCTCGGCAAGCGGCGTTATATCCGAGAGCGGATTCCAGTAAAGCTCAAGATATCTGAGATTCTTGCAGTGCACAATCGGCGAGATATCAGTTAAGTGGCACGTTGCAAGAATAAGAACCTCAAGATTAGGCATATACTCCAGGAAAAACACCGTTCTTAAATTATTGTTATGGCCGAGGTCAAGATACTTCATATCCGTGCAGTACTGCAAGCCCCAGACGTCCTCAGGGTCTCTCGGGCCTTCGCCCCAGTCTCCTCCTGAAAGCGATGCAAGGCACGTCGTTGCATCTGTTCTTAAGGAATACGTCATTCCTGCCCCGAACTCAATTCTCCAGACGACCTTTACGTCCGGGAACTCATCGCGCAGCTCAACCATGCGGTCAGAATCAACACCGCAGGAATCCATATCGAGGAACGTGCAGTTTCTCATGCACGGGATAACCGTCTCAACCATCTCGGCATTATCTTTAACAGGAATCTTTCTGAGGTCGAGCTTTTCATCCTTTAAGTTGTATTCATACTGCCCGTAAAGCCCAAAGGAATAATCGAAAACAGCATTCGGAGCCGCCTTTGCAAGGTCCGTAATAACATCCCATTCAACAGGCGTCTCTTTTTCATCGCCGAGCGTGATGGCCGTCAGATTCTCCGCATAAGGAAGCGCTTTTAAAACGTCTCCAAGCTCTTCACGCGTAACGCCCGTCATATCAAGCGCCGTAACGTTTATATCATAATGCTTTCCCTTGAAGTCAAAGCCGTCTGCATAAGGCTTCGGCGTCGGAGTAGGAGTAGGGGCAGGCGTAGGGACAGGAGTCGGAATAGGTTCAGATGTAGGTTCAGGCGTTGCCGTTGGCTCAGGCGTAAACAGCGGTTTACCGAATAACACCTCGCCGCCCTGGGCAATTACTGCGCCATCTCTTTTCCCTACGATGAACAGGCATACCGCTATTAATAAAAGCAGTAATATAATTCCGCCTATTTTTTTCATCAGTTCAGAAAGTCCTTCAGTTTCTTAGATCTTGACGGATGACGGAGCTTTCTAAGAGCCTTCGCCTCAATCTGGCGGATACGCTCACGCGTAACGTTAAACTCCTTGCCGACCTCCTCAAGAGTCCTCGTTCTTCCGTCAACAATGCCGAATCTCAGCTCGAGAACCTTCTTCTCGCGCGGAGCGAGAGTATCGAGAACCTCCTCAAGCTGCTCGCGCAGAAGCGAGAACGACGCCGCCTCCGAAGGCTCGGAAGCATCCTCGTCAGGGATAAAGTCTCCAAGATGCGAATCCTCCTCCTCGCCGATAGGCGTCTCGAGGGAAACGGGCTCCTGGGCAATCTTCAGTATATCGCGGACCTTCTCAACAGGCATATCCATCTCAGCGGCAATTTCCTCTGCGGAGGGGTCATGCCCGAGCTCCTGAAGGAGCTGACGGGATACGCGGATAGTTTTATTGATGGTTTCAACCATATGGACAGGAATACGGATGGTTCTTGCCTGGTCGGCAATAGCTCTCGTTATCGCCTGGCGTATCCACCATGTTGCATAGGTTGAGAACTTATAGCCCTTTGTATAGTCAAACTTCTCAACAGCCTTTATGAGGCCGAGGTTACCCTCCTGAATAAGGTCAAGGAAAAGCATTCCGCGGCCGACGTATCTTTTTGCAATAGAAACGACAAGCCTGAGGTTTGCCTCCGTCATGCGCTTTTTGGCATGCTCATCGCCCTGAGCCATAAGCTGGGCGAGCTCAACCTCCTCATCAGCCGTAAGAAGCGGAACCTTTCCGATTTCCTTAAGATACATTCTGACGGGGTCGTCAGTTGAGAACGTATCGGCAAGAGCCTCGGGGTCTGCATTGAGCTCTTCCTCTGTTACCTCCTCAATCCCCGCGATATCTTCAAGCTCAGGGAGCAACAGCTCATCTTCAAGAGGAAGAAGAAGGTCAACATCAGGAATATCCACATCTATGTTATTCGTTTCCAGGTCCTCATAGAACTTATCCATCTGCTCATCGGAAAGCCCGAGAGTATCGAGAACCTTGAGGTCATTTGACGTCAGCTTGCCCTTTTTCTTACCCTTTTTGATAAGATTTTCAAGCGCCGTCACCGTCGCTGCAGGAACAGCCTCTTCTGCCTTTTCCTCTGCTGCCTCCAGAAATTCATCTGCTGCGGCCTCGAGGTCAATCATATCCTCCTCTGCCGTTTCAATAATCATCTCTTCTTCGTTTTCGCCCTTGTTTTTCTTAGCCTTTAACATGATGTGTAACCCTTTCCGCTGTTTTTCTTTCCCGCCGCGATAGACATTAAGTCAATCGCCTCCGGGACCTTATTGCTATCCTTAATTGTTTTTATATAATCCTTTAACGTGCTTTCGGCCATCGCCAGATTTTCAGGCTTCTGCTGAATACTTACGAGCAGGCTCATCTCTGCCCCCGAAAGCTCATCCCCGAGAACGGATATCGGCAAAACGGGCCTGTCTCCTTCTATCCGGGATAATATCACCTCATAAATATGCCTGAGGTCGGGGGAGGAAAATTCCTCCGGAGAAATAAGCTCTTTGGCTATTTTCAATGCGGGCGTATCCTGGGAAACAATTCTTATAACGCCCTCTTCTCCAACTGCCGACTTCGGATTTGAATACTTAACTGACCTGTCCTTCGGCTGCGCAACGGCCTCGGGGCGAAGCTCTCTCTGCTCGGCTACCCTGACCGACCGCATAAGCCTCTTTCTTGAATCCTCAACGGTTTTTATAACGGCCTCTTTCCCGACGTCCGCAATCTCCGCAATCTTCGCCGCATATACCTCCCGCTCAACTGCTCCCGGGAGCGAAGCCACTATCTTCGAAGCCTCTTTTAAGTAATCCACTCTCTGGGCGGCCTCTGTAAGGTCATATTTATTCTTAACATTCAAAAGCCTGTATTCAATCTGCGATTCGGATTTTTCGATAAGACCTCTGAATGCCCCTGCGCCCTTGGTTTTTATATAATCGTCAGGGTCCTTGGCGCCTTCCCATCTCAAAACCCGCACCTTAACGTTCAGCTTTTCAAGAATCCCTATTCCGCGGGAGGCTGCCTTAAGCCCTGCCCCGTCGCTGTCATACGCGAGAATAACCTCCTGGGTATACCTCGAAATAAGCCGCGCCTGCTCATCCGTAAGAGCCGTTCCCAGAGATGCAACAGCGCTGTCAAATCCCGCCTGATGAAGGCTCACAACGTCCACGTTCCCTTCAACCAGGATTATATATCCCTCTTTACTCTTTTTCGCCAGATTCAGCCCGAAAAGGTTTTTGCCTTTTGTGAATACGAGCGTGTCCTTTGAGTTTAAGTACTTCGGCTCGCCGTCTCCGAGAATTCTTCCCGAAAATCCGATTACGCGCCCTGAGGTGTCGATAACCGGGAATATAAGGCGGTTTCTGAAGGTGTCGTAATATCCGCCGTTTCTGCCTTTTCTTATAAGGTCGGCATCAAGCATCTCGAAGTCCGAATAACCCTTGGCCTTCATGGCGTCATAAAGCCCGGACCATGAATCTATCGCATAGCCGAGGCCGAAGCCCGTAACCATCGCAGATGTTATCTTCCGCTTCGTAACGTACTGCTGGGCTTTTCCGCCCTTATCCTGCATGAGCTTTTCGTGAAAATACGTTGCGGCGTCTTTATTGAGAGCATACATCCTGGCCCGCTTTTTCGCCTCGCCGTCATTTTCAGCCGCAGGAACGGGAATCCCCGCGCGCTTTGCGAGAAACTCAAGCGCCTCGGGATACGTCAGCCCTTCAATCTCCTGAATAAACGTTATAACGTCCCCGCCTTTTCCGCATCCGAAGCAGTGGAAAATCTGCTTTGAAGGGGAAACCGAGAAGCTCGGCGTTTTTTCATTGTGGAAAGGGCAGAGGCCGAAGCGGTTTGACCCGCTGTGCTTCGTCAGCGAAACATATTCCGAAACAACGTCCTCAATGCTGTTCTTCTCTACTACTTCAATTTTAAATGAATCGGGATAATTCGGCATAATTGTTTTTACTTAACCGTCCACGCAACGGGAATGAAAAACTCGGCGTACTTTTCCATGGCGTAGCTGTCCGTCATCCCTGAGATATAATCGCAGGCCGCCCTTTCTTTTCCTTCCTTTTCGGCAACCTCGAGATACTCTCCCGGCAGAAGCTCAACCCGGGAGGTGTAAACCTCAAAAAGCTTTTCTATAATCCCGTCAACCTTGCTCTCCTCGGACTTCGCCGTCGGATTGACGTATATATCCGAGTACATATATGAATGAAAGAAATTAAACGTGTCAAGCATCGCGGGCGAAAACTGGATAACGCCATCCCTGCTTGAATATATAAGGTCTGTAATAAACGTGTTTATTCTTACGCTGTTTTTCTCCCCGCACTCCCTGCGGATGCGCTCAGGAACGTCATCTGCCGTTATAATTCCCGCTCTGATGGAATCGTCCAGATCATGATTTATATATGCAATCCTGTCGCACATTCTGACGATCGTGGCCTCTCTCGTATCGTCAGGAGCTCCGACTGTATGATTCAGAATCCCCATGCGGGTTTCATAGCAAAGATTAAGCCCGCGGCCGCCGCGCTCAAGAAGGTCCACAACCCTCAGCGACTGCTCGTAGTGCTTAAACCCTCCGTCAATAAGCTTGGCAAGAGCCCGCTCGCCTGCGTGCCCGAAGGGCGTGTGGCCGAGGTCATGCCCGAGCGCCATAGCCTCAACGAGGTCCTCATTAAGCCTTAATGCCCTGCTCACGGTCCTTGCAAGCCTGCTGACCTCGAGCGTATGCGTAAGCCTTGTTCTGTAATGGTCCCCTTCAGGCTGAAGGAAAACCTGCGTTTTATGCTTTAATCTTCTGAAGGATTTTGAATGCGTTATCCTGTCAATATCGCGCTGAAAGCACGTCCTGACTTCATCCTCATCCTCAGGAACAAGCCGCCCCTTCGATGAATCCGCCAGAACCCCGTAAGGCCCTATTATGATGTGCTCAAGCTCCTCGCGCTCAATTCTCGGACACGCCATTTTCTAACCTTCTCCTTAAAAAAGACACAAAAAAATAAAGAGTCATGTTTTCCCTTACATAACTCTTTTACGATTTAAAAACGCAAATTCGTTTTTTTTATTTCAAAAATTTTTTCTCTTTATCAGGTTTCAGCTTTCTCAGGCATAATCTGGCCGTTCGAAATATCATAAATTCCTGACGTGAAGCTCTCCCCCGCTTCCTCCGGAACGGACACCGTGAATATCACGTTCTCGGCATACTCCGTACCGGTAATCTCCCCTAAAAGCCCGGCAAGCTCCGTCTTCAGCTTTTCGGCAAAAGGATACGGGCAGACAAGCCTGTATATATTTTTCGGAACAATCTCCTCGCGGCCGGCATCGTCAAGGGCATCGTGCGCGGCCTTCGTGTAAGCGCGGAAAAGCCCTCCCGCTCCCAGAAGAATCCCGCCGAAATACCGTGTTACAACGCACACCACGTTAACTATCTTCTCCCTGCGGAATATCTCAAGCATCGGAATTCCGGCCGTGCCCTGAGGCTCACCGTCATCGCTGTAGCGCTCAGGCCCGTCCTTTATGATATAGCACCAGCAGTTGTGGCGCGCATCCCTGTGCTCCTTTTTTACCTGAGCGATATATGCCCTCGCCTCGTCCTCGGATTCAACCTTTATGACGCGCCCGAGAAAGCTTGAGCGTTTTTCAACGTATTCGCTTTTCCCTTCCCCCCTCGGGACAAGATAGCTGCTCATTCCCAATCCTCCCGGGGCTCCTCGTAATCAGGGATATACTTTTTCACCTTCCCGAAAACGTCAGGCGTAACAATAGCGTCAATTTTAATTCCGTTTTCCGCATACTCCGTTTTTTCAACCGCGGCTTCGCGGTTGAGAAGGTCAACAGCTCCTGCGTCGCTGTAAGGAAGCAGCAGCGAAACATGCCTTTTCCCGCGGTCAAGCATCTCCGAGAGCTTCGCTATAAGAGCGTCCGCGCCTTCGCCTGTAAACGCCGAAATGCAAATAATATTCTCCCCGTGCGGCAAAATCCCCTGGTATCTGTCGCACTTGTTAAAAACGCGTATGCAGGGCGTCTTATCAGCCCCGAGCTGCGAGATAATGGAATCCACGACCTTCGCCTGGGCTTCCCATTCAGGGTTGGATATATCTATAACGTGCAGAAGAACATCGGCATATGAAAGCTCCTCCAGCGTCGCCTTGAAGGCCTCGATAAGATGCGTAGGAAGCTTTCTTATAAAGCCGACTGTATCGCTGAGCAGTATCTCCTGCGTTTCATCTATTCTTAAGCGGCGGGTTGTCGTGTCGAGCGTATCGAAAAGGCGGTCATTCGCAGGGATATCCGAGCCCGTCAGGCAGTTTAAAAGCGTGCTCTTCCCGGCGTTCGTATATCCTATCAAGGAAACGACCGGCACGGAGTTTTTCTCTCTTTTTCTCCTCTGCGTTTCGCGGACCTTCCGGACGGACGCAAGCTCCTCTTCAAGCTTCTGGATTTTGCGTCTTATGTGGCGGCGGTCAGTTTCAAGCTGCGTTTCGCCCGGGCCTCTCGTTCCTATAGGGGAGGACCCTCCCGATGCCGTCTGGCGGACGAGGTGCGTCCACATTCCCGTCAGCCTCGGAAGAAGGTATTTGTACTGCGCAAGCTCAACCTGCAGCTGGCCCTCGCGCGTTCTCGCCCTCTGCGCGAATATATCCAGAATAAGCCCCGAGCGGTCAAGAACCTTAACTCCGAGCTCCTCGCCGAGAACTCTCATCTGCGAAGGCGAGAGCTCGTTATCAAAAACGGCGAGGTCGCATTCGTTGCTTTCAATCAGCTCCTTAACCTCTTTTATCTTGCCCTCGCCTATAAACGTCCCGGGATTCGGCGAAGGGAGATTCTGAACAGCCATCGCAACGGTCTCCCCGCCCGCAGTTTCAACGAGCGCGCCGAGCTCCTCCATTGAAACATCGCTTGAGCGCTCATCAGCATCCATAGATGCCGCGCTTAAGCCGACGAGTATCGCTCTTTCCTTTTTTTCAGCAGTGTCGTTCAATAAATGCTTTCCTTTTCAGTCAGTTATATATTCCGTGGGGCCTGTCAGCAAAAGATCCGTAAATTCGTCCCCGTTTCTCCTGAATTTAACGGACAGCCTTCCTCCCGGCATATTTATCTCAAGATAATTATCAGGCAGCATTCCCCATGCCGAAAACGATACGGCCGTTGAACCGCAGCCCGTCCCGCAGGCAAGCGTGAAGTCCTCAACTCCGCGCTCATAAGTAATTGCATTGACGGAGCTTTCGCCTGTTTTGTATGCAAACGTGATGTTCGCGCCCTTCGGAAACGCCGGGGAATATCTCAGGGCCCTGCCGCGCTCCTTCAAAGCCTCAAGGTCCGAAAAATCCTTTTCATCAGTCAGCAAAACCGCGTGCGGAATTCCCGGATTTCCGAGCTCTATATATGAGCAGTCATACTTTCTGCCCCCTGCGGGCGCCTTGCAGTGAGAAATCACAATTGAGGGATTATTCAGCCGCACCTCGTAAAGGCTTTCTGTTATCCTTCTGCCCGTAACAATCCCGGCGGTGGCCTTTATCCTTATTTCATCGGGATTTCTGGCTCTCCCCGTCTCATAGCCGTAGCGCGCTATGCACCGCGCTCCGTTTCCGCACATCTCGCCTAACGTTCCGTCTGCATTATAATACAACATTGCAAAGTCTGCATCAAGAGTATCCGAAGGAATTACAACGAGTATTCCGTCTGTTTTATACTTCCCGCAGAGCTCAACCGCCAATGCATTAAGGCGGGCTTTTTCAAGCCCGCCGTTAAAGTTATCTATTATCACGAAGCTGTTTCCCGCCCCGTGCATCCTGACGTACTGCATTATATTATTCCGTTTTCTCAGCTTTTCCCGAATAGAGCTTCTTCTGAAGCCAATCCCTGCCGTCAACGTATTTTGATACGATGAATGTCGATACGTAGTCAAGCCCTGCATTCACCATCGTTGCGGGAGGATCCACGAGGTCTCCGAGCGCCCATGCGATAGGAAGGGCGAGAGCAATCTGGTCAGGGAAGAAGATTGAGCAGATAACGAGCTCTCCCGTACCGCCGCCGCCCGGGATTCCGGACATCGCAACCGATGAGAAGATTGCAACGATTATTGCGAGAACCGCTCTGCCTGTCGTGAAGTCCTGCCCGAAGAGGCCGAACAGGAATGCAACCTTTATGATTGCGCTCATTGCCGAGCCGTCCATATGCATCGTTGCTCCAAGCGGAATAACGATTTCAGATACGTCTTTTGAAATACCTGTATCCTCGCATGCTTCCATATTCGTCGGAATAGTCGCAACGGATGAGCATGTTCCGAATGCCGTTGCCGCAGGAGCAAAGAGATGCCTGAACATAACCTTCTCGGCACCCTTGCCCCCGCCGAAACGTGCATAGATAGGAGCGAATATGAGCATGTAAGCGAATGCCACAACGTAGTAGATAATAAGCGTCTTGCCGTAAGCTCCGATAAGCGTCGGGCCGTAGTTTGCGATAAGCGCTGCGAAGAAGCCGAAGAATCCGATAGGAGCGTAGTAAGTGATAATACGCATCGTCTTCATAAGGCAGGTGTTGATATCCGAAAGAATCTTCGCCGTGGCCGTCTCCTGGCCGCCGTTAAGCTGAACGCCGAAGCCGAAGAGAATTGCCGCAACAATAAGAGGAAGAATCGCCCTGCGGCTGAAAAGCTCGGTGAAGTCAGGCTTCGTGAAGAAGTTCACTATAAGAGTCGGGATATCTATCTCCGTTGCCTCGGCCTCTTCGATTGCCTCAAAACCTGCCGGAACAACCGGAATAATCCTGACGATTATGTACATAATAAGAGCTGCGATACCGGCCGTGCAGAGGAAGGTGACGACCGTTGTTCCGAGAACCTTGCCGGCTTTCTTAACGCTCTGCATATTTGCAATTGCGCTCGAGATTGAGAAAAATACGAGCGGAACGACAACGCAGAACATCATATTTATAAATATCGTTCCGAGCGGCTCCAGGCACGTTGCTCCCGGCCAGCATGCGCCGAGAATAGCACCGGCCACCATACCGAGAATCATTGTGAGCAGAAACCAGTTATTTTTGAAAAAATTCTTCATAACGTCCTCCTGTATTATAAGTTGACACTGATAATATATCTGTAATATAATGCAAAGTAAATTGTGATATATGCTAAAAACATTGCAAAACGTGCTATTAATCAGTGAGGTCTCAATGCCCCGAAATCCTGAAAAAATTAAAAAAGAGGGATATCTTGAGGAAAAGTTTCATTACTTTCACCTCAAGGATACCGCCGGCCAGGAGCGCGATTTTCACTTCCACGAGTTCGATAAAATCGTAATTCTCCTCTCCGGCCAGGTTGATTACGCCGTTGAGAATGACGTTTACTCATTAAAGCCGTGGGACGTCCTTCTCGTCCGGCATCACTGCATTCACAAGGCAATAATAGATAAGTCAAAGCCCTATGAAAGGATTATAATCTACCTGAATGAGGCCTACTTTTCCTCAGTTCTTCCGGATGCCGATATAACCGCCTGCTTTTCTCTTGCGGATATCGAGGGCAGAAGGCTTCTGTCGCCTGCGCCGAAGGAGAAAAAGGAAATCCGCGGGCTTCTGAATTCCGTTGAAAGATATTCATCCCTCCCTTCAATGCGGGAGGCATTAATGATTCAGTTTCTCATTATGCTCGGGCAGCTTTCATCTGCCGGGGAAAGCGAGGCGGGCTATAAATCAAATGAAAAAATAGACGCGACGCTGTCTTATATAAATGAGAATTTCTCAAAAGAGCTCTCAGTTGACGAGCTCGCCTCGAGGGTATATTTAAGCCGCTATCATTTCATGCGTCTTTTCAGGCAGGCAACGGGCTCCTCTGTTCATTCCTACGTCCGCCAGAAAAGGCTCTTAAACGCCTCGAGGCTTATCCGCGAGGGCATGGCCGCCCAGGACGCCGCAGCTCTCAGCGGTTATGACGATTATTCAGCCTTTTACAGAGCTTTCAGAGAAAGCTTCGGGATTGCTCCCGGCAAGCTTAAAAAGTGAGGTGCGAAAATGCTTAAAATCATAACAGGATTGGCGGGAAGCGGAAAAACAGCCGCAGTTTACGCCAGAATTTCAGAAGCCGTAAAGAACAGAATACCGAACCGGTTTTTGATAGTCCCCGAGCAGTTCAGCCACGAGGCCGAGCGCGAGCTTTGCGCAATCTGCGGCGATACGATGTCGCGCTATGCGGAGGTCATGTCATTTTCAAGCTTAAGCCGCGCGGTGAACTCCGAGCTCGGAGGCGGGGCAAAGCCCGTTCTCGATTCCGCGGGAAGGCTCCTTTGCATGGCGCTCGCCGTGAGCAACTGCAAAGAAAAGCTAACCGTATTTAAGGAGGCTTCAGCCCGCCCCGAAATGCAGACCGTCTTTTTAAAGGCAATTGACGCCGTGAATTCCTCATCCCTGACGGGTGAAAATCTCATCGAAGCATCTTTGGAGGTATCCGGAAAGCTGTCAGAAAAGCTTGCGGACCTCGGGCTCATTTACCAGAGCTACTATTCCGTTCTCGGGCAGGCTCTTGCTGACCCCTCCGATTCAATCGCGGCTCTCTCAGGCAAAATAAAGGATTTCTCAAGGATAAATGAAAAGTCGTCGGTATATATCGACGGATTTACGGATTTCACCCGCGCTGAAACCGCCGTTATCCGCGCGATTCTTGAAAAAGGGGCGGACGTTTCCGTCTGCCTCACGATGGACGGCATGTATTCCGATGACGAGGTCTTCTCCGTATCAAGAATTTCCGCGCTTGAGCTTAAAAAGATTGCATTGGAGCTGAATACGGCGTTTGAAGAGGAGGTGACGGCTCCCGAAATAACGCCTGACGCCGCATATCTTGCGAAAAACATCTTCGCCTATAAAACGGATAAACGGGAAACCTCATCCGTTCAGCTGTATTCCTGCCAGAGCATGGCCGAGGAATGCGCGTTCGCCGCGGCAAAAACAGCCGAGCTTATTAAGGACAGAAATTACCGTCTCCGCGATACGGC
>R21__coassemble_1811_pt1 | contig 13568 bp, 14 predicted proteins | sample R21__metabat2_high_PE_032 | metagenome-assembled genome bin R21
ATTATAGATTATACGTAAAATAAAGCCATTTTTTGCACTTTTTGCAAATATCTAGAACTTTTTTACAAAAACTATTTGGAAACAAATAAAAAAATTTTTTTATTTAGTTAACATAAAAACGTATTTATGGTAAAAAAATAACCTGTGAAAATTAATCGCAGGTTATTTTTTATGAAAAATTGCAAGTCTGATATGTTGATTAATTACTGTTTTTCTTTCTTAAACACAAATACTTTACTGAAAACATAGTTTAGAATTATTACGAGAACCGAAGCAACTGCATATTTCGAAATGTACTGATTTACACCCAATATATCAACCAGCACAATCATTACGATTTCTTCGATTATAAGTGTTGCAACCCTTTCCAGGACAAATTTGAGGAATTCTTTTCCTTTTTCAGGGGATTTGCTTTTGAATACCCAGCTTCTGTTCATCGGATATGCAACCAGGACTCCGGCTGTCCAATTCAGGATTGTATTAACAGTAAGATAAACGGGATTAGATGAATCGAGGAATTTGCTGATAATATAATAAACACCCCAGGAAACAATAGTGGCAATAATGCCGACGATTATATAAACTGCAATTTCCTGGTATTTAGAAAAAACAGCAGCTATAAAACCGGTAATGCCGGTAGCTTTTATTTTTGGAATTGAATCGCAGTCCGGAACGGTCAGTATAGCTTTATTGAACGGATACCATATAATGATTCCCAAAACTGTTAAGGCGGATATTTTGAAAATTACGATTGCAGTAATTACTATAATACCCCAAATAACGGTCCATACTATATTAAACCTGCATGCATGGTTTTTTTCGAAAGGCTTTTGCTTTATTGCAAAACGGCAGATGATATTCGGAGCTGCATAAAAGCCCATAACTGCTGCTATTTCGACAAGCATAATAAGAGTATTGAGAGCATTTGAATCAGAGAATTCGCGGCCGAGTAAGAGAAGTCTTATCATTTTGATGTTCCGACCTCCCCGGAGATAATATAGCGCGGGCGGCCTTTGAGTTCTTCGTACATTTTGCCGATATAATAGGCAATAATACCCAGACTGATCATAATTATACTGCCGGTAAACAGAAGGAGAATAATTACGGTTGTAAATCCCTCGGCTGCAGTTCCTATGATTTTCTGTATAAGCGTAGTAATTGAGAATACAACTGCAATTATAAACATAACAATTCCGAGAACGGTTATTGAATGAAGGGGAGCACTTGAGAAGGATGTGATATTTGTAATTGCATATCTGCACAGTGCTTTCGTGGACCATTTTGATTCGCCGGCGAAACGTTCCTGAACATCATATGTAACCTCTGCTTTTTTAAAGCCTGTCCAGAAGGAGAGGGCTCTGAAAAAGACGTTTCTTTCCGGCATTTGATTTAATGTATCAATAACTTTCCGGTCAAGCAGCTTGAAGTCAGATGAAGCAGACATATCCATTCCGATGGCTTTGGAAATAAGAGCATAAAAGGATCTGGCGGCAAATTTATGTGAGCCGGATTCTTTTCCGCGGGAGCTTTTTATTCCTTCAACAACCTCATAACCGTCCTGCCAGAGCTTATACATTTCCACTATTTTTTCAGGGGGATGCTGCAAATCGCAATCGATTACGACAGCGCAGTCTCCGGCAGCTTTTTCAAGGCCGGCAAACATAGCAGCTTCCTTTCCGAAGTTTCTTGAGAATTTGAAGCCTCGGACACTGTTATCGATTGCTGAAGCTGATGATATTTCATCCCAGGTTTTGTCCTTTGAGCCGTCATCAATAAATATAAGCTCATAAGGTATTTTAGCTTCTTTAAGAATTTTTGAGAGGGTTTCGTGAGTCGTTTTTATAACAGCCTCTTCGTTAAATGCAGGAATTATTACAGAAAGCATAGTTCCCTCCTATTTATTAGTTATGACGTAAGTCGAGGAAAGCCCGTCTACGCCCTCATATGTAAATTTATATAACAGTTGTGAGTCATTAAAGTCGGTTTCTGAAAGAAATCCGTTCAGAATTTCATTTTCATCATATCCGCTTGACCAGTATGAATTCGTATCAATATAAAGAATGGCTTCATCTGCCTGACCAATGTAATCTTTCATCTTTTCAGAGGAAAGGTTGTTTGTTACAAAAAAGCTGTTAAAGTGTTTAAGCTGAAGGAGATCCTGTGTAGGAGATGCAAATTTGTCGTTAGTAATATAAACGACAGGAGATGTTTTATGAGCATCACATAGCTTATTTAATATCTGGTGCTCTGAATAAAGATTGTCAGGCGGCATGGTCTTTGCCATTAAAAGGCAGACTGCAGCTGTGATAATAACAAGCCCTTTATTAAAATACTCCTGAGAACCGGAAATGTCTTTACAAAGCTGAATATGGCCGAAAGACGCACTGTTAAGATTCAGAATAAAACAGATAAACATCGCGGCAAGAGGAATCAGATTGTAAAAATATCTGTATTCCTTTACAGGTGAGATAATTGCAATTAAAAGAAAGGTTGGAATAATCGGGAAAATTATAAGAAGACTGTCAAAATGCAGATTTTTTTCTTTAAAGACCTCAACAGCGCCTTTAATGAGAAAAATAAATAAAACAATACTTATGAGAAGTATATATTTCATTCCCTTAAGACGTGTTACGGCTGACCACATCAGGCGGATTGAATTGCCGTACTGAGAGACATCTGTCAGCCACTTGATTATGGACTGCCCGCCTACCACCTGACCGTTTCCGACAAGCAGCTGTCTTATGCATTCCGGAAAAACTGCAACCATAAGTGCAACTCCGAGTGCTGAACATATGGCAAACCACATTGCGCTGTTGAAATTTTTCTTTACTAAGGCATAAACGATGTATGTTAAAGTAAGAAACATTGCATAGAATGCAAAATAATACTGTGTCATTACACCGCCGAAAACTGTCAGCATAATAAGGGGATAAAGGATTATCTTTTTTCCGTCTGAACGTATGAGCTTTAAAACAAGATAGGCAAGAAGCAAAGTGAAGAGCATTAACAGAGTATACATTCTCAGCATCATCACGCATGATATCGCAAGCGTTGAAAGGCCAAGAAGAGCAACACCCGCGGCTGAAATATCAGAATTGCCGAATGCCAGCATGCATAGCTTGTACATAAGGAATAAACAAAAAATGAAAATAATTCCGTTTAATCCTGTACCTATATAAAGGCTGTCGTTTCCCGGGAAAAGCGAGTAAGCAAAATTGAAAAGCCAGTAATAAAGCGGAGGATGAACATCTCTTGTCTGATTGTAATATACGGAACCTGCGGCAAATCTGTCAGAATCTCCAACAGTTAAGTATTCTTTAATATCTGAAGAGGTGAAGATTTTATCAATCATTGTCCCGTCTTTAACGTCTGTGAGATACGGTTTATAGTAACTGTTTGATAAGCCGAAGGTATAAACTTCGTCGATAAAAACTCCTTTTTTTCTGGAAGAAAACAGAAGCAGGACTCCTATACAGCAAACAGCTACGAGTATTACGGTCCAGTATTTTTTTATAAACACTTTAAACGTCATCAGGTTTATCCTTTAAAGTTTTCGTATTATTGATGATAAGCATTACGGCTCCGAAGAATATAAGAACAAGCGAGAGCACCTGTGAAACGCGGATATTTGTTGAACCGATATAAAGGGAATCAGTTCTTAAACCTTCAATCCAGACTCTTCCGAGCCCGTAAAGAAGGCAGTAATGGTAAACGCATATGCCGTCAAATTTACGTTTTTTATGCAGAATAGAATTTAAAACAATAAATACGCCTAAATTCCACAGGCTTTCGTAAAGAAATGTGGGATGAACGAATATAGTGTCTCCGCTGATATTTGTAAGACCCATTTTGCAAAAAATATCAGTTTCGCATCCGAAGGCTTCTCTGTTGAAGAAATTCCCCCATCGTCCGATTGCCTGACCGAGAATACAGGCCGTCAGAAAAAGATCCATAACAGCTAAAGGCTTAATCTTTTTCTTTAATGCTATGATTATTATTACGGCAATTCCGGCGATAACTCCTCCGTAGATTGCAAGGCCGCCTTCCCAGATTGCAAATATTTCTGAAGGGTGGGACGTATAGTAATCGAGCTTAAACAAGCAGAAGTATAATCTTGCGCCGATTATTGACATTGGCATTATCCAAAGAAATATATCGACAATGTCGTTTTCTGTCGTGCTTATCAGCTTTGCGTTTTTTGTAACGTATATGTATCCGATAATAAATGCAACAGCTATTATTACGCCGTAAAAATAAATGTCACGCCCGAAAACCGAAAAGCTTGCAGGCGGATTTATTTCAATCCCTAAAAACGGGAATGAAATAGAAGAGCTTCTTTGAATTGTATCGGTAATAGTATTCATTTAAGTGGAGAGATAACTGACATAGCCAGCCGTTCAGGTTTAAGATTTTCCGTGATCCATGTTTCGCAGTCTTCTTTTGTGATTTGTTCAAGGAGAGAGTAAGAATCAAAAATATTGAACCCGTCAAGAGCTGCAAGGCATACATTCACGCACGTCTCGTCAAAGTCCTCATAGCTGCGGAGCTGCGAACCGATTGAACATTTTTTTGTTCTTTTAAAGTAGTCATTATCAAAACCGTTTTTTCTGATTGTTTCAACTTCCGCTGAAACTTCAGATAAAAGCCTGTCGGGATTGGGGCCTTCAGCTGAAATCATGATAGTTGAGGTTCCTGCGGCATAATCGCATTCACCGTCAAGAGAGTTTAATATCAGGCCGCTTGAATAAAGACGCGTAAACAGAGGCGAAGAAGGACCTGAAAAAAGTCTCAGAGCAACAGAACCTATCATGCGTTCTTTTAAGTCTTCAAGACCTTTGCCGCCTTTTGCCATTGCGTTTTTGCAGCCTATAATAATCATTGGAGAACCAACGGCCATAGATTTTTCAATTTTGCTTGATACGGGATAATCATCCTCCGGAGCGCCGAAGTCGGCATGGGGAATGCTTGCTTTGTCTTTGGTCAGAGATTCTGATGCTATTTGATAGATTTTTTCAGGGTCAACGTCTCCTTCGACGGTTAAAACCATATTGCTCGGAGCGTAAAACACTTTATGGCAGTCATAGAGTGTTTTGTCAGTAATTTCAGCAATTGAATCTATAGTTCCTGCAATTTTTTCGCGTATCGGATGGTTTTTATACAGTGCTTTTAAGAGGTTGTAGTAAAGCTCAGAGCCGGGGGAGTCCTCTCCCATCTGAATTTCCTGCCCGATTATACCCTGTTCTTTATTAACAGTTTCAGGCGTGAAATATGGCGTGGATACAAATGATAAAAGGAGCTTTAAATTATCTTCAAAGCCGTTCGTGCATCTGAAGAAGTAACATGTATAGGAAGAGGATGTAAATGCATTCGGGTCAGCTCCGTTTTCGGAAAAAACAGAGAGAGCATTTTCACCTGTCGGCATGTCAAACGTTTTGTGCTCAAGAAAATGCGCAACACCTGCAGGCGTGTCAGATATCTTTCCGTCAACTTCAAAGCGGCGCATAGCTCCGCCGTAATTTGTTCCAAAAACAGCATAATAGGTTGAAAAACCCGGCTTGGGGATAATCCGGAGCTGAAGCCCGTTCGGGAGAGTTCCGGAATAAAGAACTTCACCTATGTTGCTATATTCCTGTTTTATCAGATTCATTATTTGTCCTCCCCGATGGAAGTGTTATTGCTCTCGGATTCTGAAGCATGGTCATTGCGGAGGAAGTAAACCATATCCAGAACTATGCTTTTCGCAAGGTTTATTACGTCATCTTTTTTTACGGCGTCAACCATATCTGAGTATTTCTCAGGAGAGACGTCATAGCCGCTTATAATTTTAGTGAAGTAATAGGCTTCAATTGCACCGGGAGAATCAGAAACTGTTTTCAGGTCGGATTTAACAAGCATTTTTGCCCACGTCAGTTCATCATCGGATATATCGCCTGATGAAACGGCACTTAACTGAGCGATAATTTCGCTTTTTGCATCTTCAAATTTATTAAAATCAATCCCTGATGATACCGTCATAATTCCTTTGTGAGCATTAACTGATGAAGATGCGTAATAACAAAGAGAGAGCTTTTCACGGACATTCATAAACAGTTTTGAAGTAATTCCTGCGCCGTAAATTGCATTAAAAACAGAAAGCTCAGCCAGATTTAAGTTATCCATCCAATCGCCAAGCCGAAACCCGAGAACGAGCTTGCCTTGGGTAACATCCATCGCTTCTTCAACATATCTTGCAGAATCTTCAACTGTATTAAGTCTGATATCGGTTCCGATATCGTAATTTATTTCTCCGCGCGGCATGTTTTTGAGCGCTGCTTTAAGAGCATTCTCAACGCGTTTAAGTTCTGCGCTTCCGCAGAAAATAATTTCAACTGGTGAAGAGGATAAAAGCTCATTGTAATGGGAAGTTAATTCCTTATAATCAATATTTTCGCAATCTTCAGGAGAACCGGCTTTGCCGACGGCAATTTCCTCGTAGCAGCACATTTCTTCAATGCATCTTTTCAGGGCGTACGTGCGTTTTTCGTTTACTGCGGCGCGAAGATTATCTGCCATTTTGAGTTTTTCGCTGTCAACGTATTCCTGAAGAAGGAATCCGTTTTTCATAACAGGGTTAAGGAGAATTTCTGAAATAAGATTGATAACGTCATTCAGATATTCATTTCCAACAGGGAGAAACCTTTCTTCAGGGAATGAACATATAAGTCCGGTGCATTGAATTTCTCCGACGAGTCTTATAACCGGAGAAATATCTGCGCTGTATAAATCGTCCATTGCATTTCCGAGTGCCTGAATGTCAGGATAATTCTTACTGCCTCGCGAGAGAACGTAAGGGATAACTGCATTTTGCGAGGCTGTTTCGCGAGTGAGTTGAGTAAGCATTGAAATGCTCAGGGATGACGATTTGAATTTATCTGACTGGATATAATTAAGATTAACTCCGGGAAGGATTTCCCGCCTTAAAAGTTCCATGCTGTTCTCCGTTCTGTGTAAACCACACAATAATCCATTATAATTCAATATATTATACAATATTTGTAAATGAATGTATAGTAAAAATCCACCCCGCTTAAAAAAGCGGGGTGGCAATTCATCCTTAATCTATAATCTCGACAGAGACCTTTTTGCCCTTTCTCTGGGCGATAGCTCTCATGAGGATTCTGATTTGCTTTACGATTCTGCCACTTCGGCCGATAACCTTGCCGTAGTCACCTTTAGCAAGTCTAACCTCATAGACCAGTTCGCTACCGGAGGTGCGCTCGGTCACAGAAACATCATCGGGATGGTCGACGAGATTCTGCACAATATAGGTCAATATTTCTTTCAAGACTTAAACTCCTATCAGCCCTCAGCCTTTTTGAGAAGTCCGCGAACAGTGTCAGTGGGCTGTGCGCCGTTTGCAATCCAGTATTTTACGCGTTCTGCATCATAAACGAGCTTGTCAGTTTCCTTGCTGGGATCGTACGTTCCGATTTCTTCGATGCAGCGTCCATCACGGGGGAAACGGGAATCTGCAACAACGATGCGGTAATAAGGGGCCTTTTTTGCACCCATTCTGCGAAGTCTGATTTTAACCATTGTTTTTTCTCCTTATAAAAATTATTTATAAACATTTATATCTTTTACTGCATAATAATACAGCAAAAAACAAATTCAGAATCCGAAGCCTCCAAAGCCTCCGAATCCGCCCATACCAGGCATTGAACCGAATCCACCCATCTTTTTTTGGAGCTTTTTCATTTTCTTTCCTGAAAACTGCTTCATCATTTGATTCATGGCATCATACTGCTTTAAGATTCTGTTAACATCAACAACATCCTGCCCGCAGCCTGCTGCAATGCGTTTTTTCCTGGAAGCATTTATTATAGAAGGATTCTCACGCTCCTTAACGGTCATCGACTGAATAACAGCTTTCTGGCGGTTAAGTGCTTTTTCATCAATCTGAGCACCTTTTAATGCTTTGGTATCAATTCCGGGGAGCATAGCCATAATATCGCCAAGATCTCCCATGTTTTTAAGCTGCTCCATCTGGTCAAGGTAATCATTAAGCGTGAACTTATTTGCTTTAAGCTTTTCGGCAGCCTCAAGTGCTTTTTTTTCATCAAAGCTTTGTTCGGCTTTTTCAATAAGCGTAAGCATATCTCCCATACCGAGAATTCTTGATGCCATACGGTCAGGATGGAACGGCTCAATCATATCAAGTTTTTCGCCGATTCCGGAGAATTTTACAGGCTTACCGGTAACAGCTTTTATTGAAAGAGCAGCGCCGCCTCTTGCATCGCCGTCAAGCTTCGTCAGCATAACGCCTGTAATACCGAGAGCGTCGTTAAATGCTGATGCGGCATTTACGGCATCCTGGCCTGTCATTGCATCTACGACTAACATGATTTCGGCGGGATTTACGGCAGCTTTTATATTCTGAAGTTCTTCCATAAGCTCTTCATCTATATGCAAACGGCCGGCTGTATCAATTAAGACGAGATCATTTCCATGTTTATCTGCATGAATCATCGCAGCTTTGGCAATTTCAACAGGATTTCCCTGACCCATTGAAAAAACAGGAATATCAACCTGTTTGCCTACGGTTTCGAGTTGAGAGATAGCAGCAGGACGGTAAACATCGCAGGCAACCAAAAGCGGGCGTTTACCCTGCTTTTTAAGATATGCTGCAAGCTTGGCGGAATTCGTCGTTTTTCCTGCGCCCTGAAGGCCAACCATCATAACAGCGCTTGGAAGCTTTGATGAAATATTTATTTTTGCGGTTTCTCCGCCTAAGAGATTGCAAAGCTCTTCGTTAACTATTTTTATAACCTGCTGAGCGGGGCTCAATGCTTCAAGAACATCAGACCCGGAGGCTTTTTCTGTTACGGTATTAACAAAATCTTTTACTACTTTATATGAAACATCAGCCTCTAAAAGTGCCATACGGACTTCCCGCATTGCGTCTTTGACGTCTGCTGCCGTAAGGCGCCCTTTGCCGCGAAGCTTTTTGAAGACGGTATTCAGTTTATCAGAAAGGCTTTCAAATGCCATACTTAATCTTTCCTTAATTTTCTGAAAGTTTATTTGCTGCTTTTAAGAGCAGATTCAAGCTCACGGATTTTAGATACGAGACCTGTTTTCGCTTCTATTTCTTTCAGCCGGGCTTCCGCATGGCGGATTGTATCCCAGGCTCCCTGACGCGATATTCCTTTAAGCTCGGCGATTTCAGTTAATGATAAATCTTCGTTGTAGTAAAGATCATAGCAATCATGCTGTTTATCTGAAAGGAGAGGACCGTAATAATCAAAGAGAACAGACAGCTCGTCGCGAGTCATTTGAATACATCCTCCTGTCAAGCTTTTTTACTTGATGGAGTATATCATGCAGGTTATACGCTGTCAAGTATTTTTTATTGACAGCACTTAAAAATATTGACAGAAATCATATTTTTGAAGTTTGCGTAAACAATATCAAAATAAATTGAAAAATCGGGATTTTTTGATATACTGTCTATGTAATCTAATTATAGAAAAAGGAGAATAATATGAATATCGTTCTTTTAGTCATTATTGCATTGGTTCTGATTATAATTTTTGCAAATATCCGCATTGTTCAGCAGGCAAGAGCAGTTGTTATTGAGCGCTTAGGTGCTTATAAAACGACCTGGGGAACCGGGCTTCATGTTAAGCTGCCGCTTGTTGACCGTGTAGCAAAGAATGTATCCTTAAAAGAGCAGGTGGCGGATTTCCCGCCTCAGCCTGTTATCACGAAGGATAACGTAACTATGCAGATTGACACGGTTGTTTATTTCCAGATTATGGACCCGAAGCTTTTTACGTACGGTATTGAGCAGCCTATGATTGCTATCGAGAATCTTTCAGCAACAACGCTTCGTAATATTATTGGTGAGCTTGAGCTTGATGAATGCTTAACTTCCAGAGATCTTATTAATACTAAGATGTGCGCAATTCTTGATGAAGCAACGGATCCCTGGGGAATAAAGGTTAATCGCGTTGAGCTGAAAAACATTCTTCCGCCTGAAGCAATCCGCCTGGCTATGGAAAAGCAGATGAAGGCAGAGCGTGAACGTCGTGAAGCGATTCTTAAAGCTGAAGGTGAAAAGCAGGCAGCTATTCTTGAAGCTGAAGGCGAGAAGGAATCCGCAATTTTAAGAGCTGATGCTAAAAAGCAGCAGCAGATTCTTGAAGCTCAGGGTCAGGCGGAGGCTATTCTTGAAATTCAGAAGGCAACAGCTGAAGGAATTAAACTTATTAATGAAGCTAAACCTTCAGAGGCAATGATTAAGCTGAAATCTCTTGAAACGTTTGCTGCCGCTGCAAACGGCAATGCAACAAAAATTATTATTCCCAGTGAAATTCAGGGTATTGCAGGGCTCGCAGCAGGTGTTAAAGAGGCTATCTCCGAATGAAAGAATTCACTGAGATATTTGAATACTTTCCGACTATATTAATTATCCTGCTGGTGATTATTATTGGAAAGGCAAAAAAAAGGAAAAAAGGTTCTGCCGGTCATACGTCGAGTAAATTTACGGCCGGTGAGCTCAGAGCTGAAAAAGCAGCGGGTAAGTTCGGTGCTGCAAAGGATGCAGGGCTTATTTCCCCTAGAACCTCAACAGGAACGGAGAGCGCTCATACGCATAACAGACTGTCAAGCGAATTTTATGTTCCGAATGAGTCAGTTTATGAGCATTATAAGCGTCAGCTGGACAGCTTTCTAAGCGCAGGGCTTATTGAGTCATCGGAGTACAAAATTCTTCTAAGGCGTTATACTCAGGAAGATAAATAATTATATTTATAAAGCATTATTTAAAAGCGCCGGGCAGCTTTGCCCGGCGTTTGTTTGTTTTGTTATGTTTTCCTGCTTGTAGCTAAAAGCTTATTGTTATATAATATTTAAATATGAACAGATTATCAAAGTATTTAAACATTATAGTGTTTATTTGTGTTTTTGCGATTTTCCTGGCTGGTATTACTTTGCGGATAGCTACGGCTGAAGGAATGTCGTATTGGCTTGCTTTTTTAACGGCGCTGCTTTGCGTTGCTGCGGTTTTGTTTTTTGCCGGTAAAATTAAGCTGAGAGAAAGATTTATTAAGCGTAATTATAAATGGCAGGTATGCTTAGCTGTGCTTGCGGGAGTATGTTTTGCTGTAAAACTCATATGGGTTTTGGTATTCAGGATAAAGCCGACGGTTGATTATTCAACGTTTTATGATACTGCGCTGGCATTTGCAGGAGATGGTCCGTTTAATGTCCTTTATCTTTCGCTCTTTCCTCATATTATGGGATACAGCTGGTTTTTAAGCGGGTTTTTCAGAATATTCGGGAGTGGATTTCTTGTTGCGCCGGTTGTAAATGTCGTTTTATCTGTTTTTTCAGGGATGATGATTTTCCGTTTGCTCAGAAGTAATGCAGGTCTTTATGAGGCATGTACAGGGTTTGCATTATGGATAATCTGTCCTTCCGGGACGCTTTATAATACTATGACGCTTTCGGAGCCTTATTATACATGTCTTATTTTTGCAGTGCTTTGTATTCTGGATTATATGTGTTCAATAGTGGATGGCAGCATAATAGCCGGCATTTTTTGCGGATGCCTTTCAGGAGTGCTTTTAGCGCTTATCAATGCCGCAAGGCCTATAGGTGCGGTCTTTATTATTGCATTTTTTATCTGGTATCTTTTGCTTCGCGGGAAGAAATCATTCACGAAGATGAATATCAAGGTGTTTTTCCCGTATGCAGTATTTATGCTGGCTGTTTATTTGCTTGCCGGCAGTGCATGGTCAGCAAAAATAAATAATATTTTAGGAACGGAAGTATCTTCTTTTCCGGGGTATAGTGTTTATACGGGTTTTGATACTGAAACTTACGGAACTTATGACGGCAGCGCTATGCAGCTTTTAACTGATATTGCAGTATCTGAGGGAAGTGAAGCTGCACAGCAGAAGATGCTTGAGATGGCAAAGGAGAATATACTTAGCGGAAATATTAATTTTGCAAAGCTTTTAAAAAATAAGCTTATTGCATTTTTAGGAAATGATGAGGGCGGGGCTTATTATTCAATTGAGTGGCTTAAGCCTAGGCAATACTCATTTCTTGCGTTTATGAGTAATATTTTTTATTATGCGCTTGTTATTGTCCTTGCAATAAAAGTTATAATTAGAATTAAAGGTTTAAAAACTATCAATGCGCAAAATGAAGGCGGTATTGTTGAATATGCCTTGCTTTCTGCTCTTGGAATAATTATTGCGCAGATGCTTGTTGAAGTTGCCGGGCGTTATCATTATGCTCTTATTCCTATAATTATTATGCTTGTATGCAGCTTTCGGCGGGTGTGATTTTTTCTCCTGAGAAATAGTTTACAATTTATTATAGAATACACGTGAATATTCTGCTAGTTTATTAAGTGTATTCAGGATATTTTTTTAGATTGTCTGAAAGGAGAATATTATGAAAAGATTTTTGATATGCATTTTAACGCTTGCTCTTGCAATATCGCTTTGTGCATGCGGGAAGGATTACAAGTCTTCGAATGATTCTTATGTACCTATGAGTAGTAATGCCTTTATGGCTGATTATGCTGCCGGAAGCGGGTTGTCATCGGGAAATTATTCAGCTTCGGAGGAATATGCAGTAGCAGAAAGCTATAAAGAGAGCAGTTCAGATTCAAATGGTAACCAGGATGCGCCGGATATTGATCCTGAGAAGATAATTTATTCAGCTGATGCAACAGTTGAAACACTCGAGTTTGATAAAACTATTGAGGGCCTTAATGCAATGATAGCTGAGTACGGCGCATATACTGAATCCAGCAGTATTAGTAACGGCAATTATGCATCTGTTCAGGCAGGAAAGTATTCGCGCAGTGCAAGCTATACTATCCGTGTTCCTGCATCTAATTTTGATGCGCTTATGAATAATCTTTCAAGTCTTGGAAATGTTCCTTCGAGTCATGTTTATTCAGAGAATGTTTCATCTCAGTATTACGATACCGCCGCGCGCTTAAAAACATATCAGGCTCAGGAGCAGCGTCTTATAGAGCTTCTTGATATGGCGGAAACCGTCAGCGATGTTATAGAAATCGAAAATGAACTAACGGAGGTTCGTTACAGAATTGAGAGTTTGCAGACAACTCTTAAAAGCTGGGACAGCCGCGTCGCATATTCAACTGTATCGCTGTCTGTTAAGGAAGTTTTTGAATATACTCCTGAGCAGACCCCCGGTTACGGAAAGCGTTTATGGAGCGCTCTTAAGGATGGCATTGAAAATCTCGGATATTTCTTCCTTCAGTTTGTGGAGGCTTTGCCTGTCCTTATTCTGATAGGAGCTATAATCTACGGTGTTATTGTGTTAATTAAAGCGCTTGTAAGAAAAGGCAGAGAAAAAAGAGAAAAAAAGAAAGCAAAAAAAGAAATAAAGCCTTCAGAAACTGAAAATCAGGAAAAGAAATAAAGCAGGTATAATTGGTTTGCTCCCTGAGGCGAAAATCTCAGGGAGTTTTTTATATATAGACTAGTTGTTTTTGTTGATTAATTATCTGAAAAATGTTATTATATATCTGAAATTCAGAT
>R21__coassemble_1812_pt1 | contig 13566 bp, 12 predicted proteins | sample R21__metabat2_high_PE_032 | metagenome-assembled genome bin R21
AAAATCATACTTAACATAATCTTAAAGTTTTAATTTGTTTTTATTTTTTTGTTTTTGTATACATAAAATAACAGAAATAAAAAAAATAAGCAACCATAAGATTGCTTATTTAATATAGTTTACAAATAAAATTGTTACGTATAAATATATTTTATTTCTTTTTTCTTCCGAACAGACCGGTTGATGATGCCTTTGCAGCTTTTGCCGCTTCTGCCTCTTCCATCTTCTTTGTTGTTGAAACACACCACTTTTTAAGCTGAATGCGGACTCTATCCTCACCTGTCTCAATAGTGATAGTATCTTCAGTGCTCTGAACTACCTTACCGATAATTCCGCCGATAGTTGTAAGCTCATCACCAACATTAATGCTTGAAAGCATTTCTTCCTTTTCTTTCTTCTTCTTATTTTCCGGACGGATAATAAGGAAATAGAAAACTGCAAACATTGCAACAAGCATAATAATCATCGTGCTATTACCGGTAGTAGCTGTTTCTCCAGTTAATAAAACAAAAGGATTCATAAATAACCTCCAAATAAAATTCGATTAATTATACATTTATATATTAAATAAAGCAAGAAAAACAATTAAATTCTGGTATCAAGAATTGAAGAATATTCTTTTCTGAAATCTTCGTAAGCTCCATTTTCAATAGCTTCCCTTATTTTCCGCATGAGATCATTATAGAAATACAGATTATGCATAACAGCAAAGCGCATAGCAAGCATTTCTTTAGCCTTAAATAAATGCCGGATATATGCTTTGGAATACCTTTTACAGACAGGGCACGTGCACATAGGATCTATCGGAGAAGAGTCATTTAAATATTTTTCATTGTTTATATTAATTATCCCGGACCACGTGAATAAATGTCCATGCCGCCCGTTTCTTGCAGGCATAACACAATCAAAAAAGTCAACGCCTCTGTAAACAGATTCAATAATGTTTCCGGGTGTTCCCACTCCCATCAGATATCTCGGTTTATCCTTAGGCATATATTCTTCAACAGCTTCAATAGTATCATACATCTCCTGATGGGTTTCCCCGACGGCCAAGCCTCCGATTGCATATCCCGGAAGATCAAGATCGGATATCGCTTTCATATGATCAATTCTTATATCGTGAAATATTGTTCCCTGATTAATTCCCCAAAGCATTTGCCCGGGATTTACTGCATCGTCTCTTGAATTATAATCAGCCAGAGCATCTTTGCAGCGCTTAAGCCATCTTGTCGTTCTGGCGCAGGATTTCTCAACATAATCCTTCGGAGACGGAATTTTTATACATTCATCAAATGCCATTGCCATATCAGAACCAAGGTTCGATTGAATCCTCATTGATTCCTCCGGGCCCATAAAAATATGACGGCCATCAACATGCGAATTAAATGAAACTCCTTCTTCCGATATTTTCCTCAGCGATGCAAGAGAAAAAATCTGAAAACCTCCGCTGTCAGTAAGCATAGGTTTATCCCATGTCATAAAGCTGTGAAGACCTCCCTGAGCTTTGATAAGCTCATCGCCCGGGCGGACATGCAAATGATATGTATTGGAAAGCTCAACCTGACAGCCTATATTATTTAAATCTTCAGCGGAGAGTGCCCCTTTTATCGCACCCTGAGTTCCAACATTCATGAATACGGGAGTCTGAACCGTTCCGTGAGGAGTCTCAAATCCTCCTCTTCGGGCATGACCGTCCTGTTTTAATAATTTATATGCCATAATAACCTCAAATCCTAAGAAATAAACATCGCATCGCCGAATGAAAAAAATCTGTACTTTTCTTCAACTGCAATTCTGTATGCATTTAATACATTTTCACGCCCTGCCAGTGCTGAAACAAGCATAATAAGCGTGGATTCAGGCAAATGAAAATTTGTTATAAGGGCGTCGAGAACCTTAAACTTATATCCGGGATAAATAAAAATATCTGTCCACCCCGACATTGGCTGAACTTCTCCTGTTTCATCGGAAAAGCTCTCAATAGTGCGGCACGATGTCGTCCCGACGCATATTATTCTTCCCCCGTTTTTCTTCGTATTGTTGATAATTTCTGCCGTTTCTTCAGAAATCATGCAAAATTCAGAGTGCATTTCATGATTCTCTATCTCATCTTCCTTAACAGGCCTGAAAGTTCCCAGACCAACGTGAAGCGTTACAAATGCTATATTAACACCCATATCGCGTATTTTATCAAGAAGCTCAGGCGTAAAGTGAAGTCCGGCCGTCGGGGCGGCAGCTGAACCGAGTTCTCTTGAATATACTGTCTGATACCGCTCGCGGTCTGTAAGCTCTTCCTTAATATACGGCGGAAGAGGCATTTTCCCCAGCACATCCAATATTTCAAGAAATATCCCGTCATAACAGAATCTGACTATTCTGTTTCCGCCGTTTGCCACACTTTCAACAACTGCCTTTAAACGTCCGTCTCCGAATATAATCTCCTGGCCGGGCCGTGTTTTCCTGCCCGGTCGGGAAAGACATTCCCATTTATCATCACCGAGCTCCTTCAGCAGAACAAGCTCAATTGCTCCGCCGGAGGGTCTTGAGCCGATTAATCTTGCAGGAAGAACTCTTGAATCATTTAAAACAAGGCAATCTCCTTTTTTTAAATACTCAGGTAAATTATAAAAATGCGAATGCTTTACTTCTCCCGTATTTTTATCAAGGAGAAGAAGCCTTGATTCGTCTCTTTTTAAAATAGGAGTCTGCGCAATCAGCTCCTCAGGTAAATCATAATAAAAATCAGATTTTTTCATGTTTAAAAGAATATCTCACAATCGCTATCAGTATTCAAAGAAAAAGAAGCTTTCAGGCAGTATGACGGATTATCTAAATTTAACGGTGCTTTTATCTGAAGTGCCGAATCTGTCATATAATTGCAGTACCAATGCTGCTGCTTATCAAGATACTGCCCATAGTAGACAACTGACGTAAGCTTTACATTATACAAGGTTCCGTCAACATAAGCATAAGTGAATACATCATCATCAGATAATTCACAGTAATCAATGATATTATAATTACTTAAGCTCTCCGTTCCGAGCGAAAGAGACCCGCTTGACGAAGCATCATTGGCTGCAATTGATTTAGCAGCATTCTCTTCAATCTGCTCGCCCGTTTCTGCATCAAAATATAAGCTTAAATATGATGTTACAGGTTCATCCACATCTTTTGCATATGTAATAAACATAAAGGAAATTACATTATCATCGCATCTTGAAACATATGCCCGATGCGAAAATGAAAATGGAAAATAATCTAAACTGTTTCCGCCTGCATAATAATCCTCCGCAACCGAAAGCATATATGTTTCCATATCAATATCAGTTGAAACACCTTCAGAATAAGGAAGATAGCTTTCAAAATAAGCATCAAGCGAAGCATTAATCCTGTCAGCCGCACCCGGATTTGATTCAATTACCACAAACGGTTTTTCACAGAGATAATTAAGTATTACGGACTGCCCAAACTCCGGATCATAAAAAATATCGTTTATCATGTCAAAGCAGACAATAACCTGCTGAGAAACATCAGGCTGCCCGTCAGCAAAAGCGGCAGAAGAAAAAGAAAACAAAAAGATAAAAGAAATCAATATACATATAAATTTTCTCATTTTATCATCTCCTTAAATTCTTCTTCTGAAATAATCTTAACTCCAAGCTCCCTGGCCTTATCAAGCTTTGAGCCTGCTGCTTCTCCTGCAATTAAATAATCCGTTTTTTTACTTACAGACCCTGAACATTTCCCTCCGTTTGCCTCAATAACATCTGTTATTTCCTTTCGCCCGTAATTATTAAGAGTTCCGGTTACAACAATTGTTAATCCTGCCAGCTTTGACGATTTCATTTCATTATCTGCAATAACCATATTTAAACCGTATTCTTTAAATTTCCCGATTATTTCCAGATTCAGGGGATTGTCAAAAAACTGTCTTATATCCTCAGCAGTAGTTAATCCGATGTCGTTTATTGAAACAAGTTTTTCAACCGGTGCAGAAATTATCTCATCCAGAGAATTAAAATTCTTAAACAACTCTTTTGCAGTCTGTTTTCCTACATTTCTTATTCCAAGACCCGTTAGAAGCCGTATTGGACTGTTATTTTTAGATTTTTCAATGTTGGCAAGTATTTTATCGGTATTCTTTTCCTTGCCTATAATACCCTTTAAAATAAGCTCTGAGCGGTAATCCTGAAGCGCATATATATCCGCATAACTGCTGAGATAACCTTCCTTTACAAGCGCATCTACAAGCGTTTCACCAAGCCCCATAATATTCATACAGTTAATTGATGTAAAATATGATATCGTCCGCGTAAGCTGAGCAGGACATTCAGGGCTTAAGCAGTAAATATCCGCAGTATCTTCTTCTCTAGAAAGAATATTCCCGCATACCGGGCACACCTCAGGAGATTTAAATACTTCTTTCGGAGGCTTAACGCATCCGTTCAATTTCGGAATAATCTCTCCGCTTTTGAAAAGCTTATATTCCCCGCCTATACCAACCTGCATCTCGTCAATATAATCCTGATTATGAAGCGTTGCTCTGGAGACTGCCGTCCCGCAAAGATGGGCAGGACCGCCGGTAAGCTTATCATGAAAAAGTCCGGTAAAAGTCAGTTTTCCCGTTCTTCCAACGTCAACCAGCACATCATCCATAACAATAATCTTTTCTTCAGGAGGATATTTATATGCAATATGACCGCTTGAATACTTTGCCCCTGCGGGAAAATCATTTCTAAGCGCTATTTCGTCTATTTTAACAACAGCTCCGTCAATATCATAGGGCAGGCTTTCCCGCATATCTGCGATTTCATCAATTACAGCTAATATCTCATCTGCACTGCTGCACTTTCTATGAAATACAACCGGGATTCCGCAGCTTTCAAGAATATCCATGCTCTTTATATGACTTTTCATTAATTCATCAGGACCTGACTGTACATTAAAAACAAACATTTTTAAGCCGCGCTGCTCAGTTATCGAAGGATCAAGCTGACGGAGAGTTCCTGCCGCCAGATTTCTCGGATTTGCAGCAAGCTTTTTGCCAAGTGATTCCTGAATCTGATTATACTTTTCAAACTCCCCGTGCCCCATATAAACCTCGCCTCTGATTTCAAGGGCATCATACGGCAGATTCAGAGTTTTCCGGACGTCAGGAATAACAAGCGCATTTAAAGTAACGTCCTCCCCAATAAGCCCGTCTCCACGGGTTTCAGCAAGCTCCAGATGAAGAAGCCCGTCGTCTTTTTTAGCATATCTTAATGACATTGAAAGTCCGTCAATTTTCGTTTCAACTGAAAAAGAGCAATCAGGATGCGCCTGCTTTACCTTATCAACCCATGAAACGACGTTTTCTTTACTGAAAACATCTTCAATTGAAAGCATAGGAACATCATGCTCAACCTTTTCTCCGGCTGAACGTTTTGCAACTCCCCCGATTTTCTGTGACGGCGAATCGGGAGTTACCCAGTCAGGATTCTCCCTTTCGCACTCTTTTAGACGCTGCATGAGCAAATCATACTCATAGTCAGAAATGACTGCTTCATTATTGTTATAATAAGCGTCCATATGAAAGTTTATTTCATCTATTAACTGTATATATTCAAAATAATTCATATCTTAAATCATTAAACTTGCAGCCATCATTATTCCAAGCCTGGCTGATTCATACGTAAGCCCACCCTGCAAAAAAACATTATACGGTTCTTTAAAAGGCCCGTCCGCCGAAAGTTCAATAGATGAGCCCTGAATAAAAGAGCCGTCCGCCATAATTACATCGCAATCATACCCCGGCATAGCCCAAGGCTCCGGGGAAACATAAGAATCGACAGGAGCTCCCGCCTGAATCCCGAGGCAGAATTTCTTCATATTTTCACCGGTTTTAAGTGAAATTCTCTGAATAATATCACTTCTGGGAGCCGACGAAGAAGGATACGTCTCCATCCCCATAAATTCCATCATAGAAGCAGCAAAAACAGCAGACTTCAATGCCTGAGCAACAATATGCGGAGCCATAAAAAAGCCCTGATATAAAAGTCTTGAATTCCCAAGCGACGGCCCGACCTCTCCCCCGATTCCCGGAGATGTCATCCTGAAAGCCGCCCTTTCAACGAGCTCTGCTTTTCCCGCAATATATCCGCCTGCCGGAGCAATACCTCCTCCGGGATTTTTTATCAATGAACCCGCAATCAAATCAACTCCGACGTGGGTCGGTTCCAAAGTCTCTGTAAATTCACCATAGCAATTATCAACAAATATATTAACATCGTCTCTTACGGACTTTATCACCTTGCAAACCTGACGGATATCTTCAATAGAAAGCGTTCTTCTTGCTCCGTAGCCGCAGGACCTCTGCATAATTACAGCTTTTATACTCTCATCCTTAAGTTTTTCTTTAATAAGCGGTATATCGGGATCTCCGTTTTCATTAAAGTCAACTTCATCATATTCTATACCGTAAAACTTTAACGAACCAAAATCCTCGCCTTCAATCCCTATTGCGCGCCTTAGTGTATCATAAGGTTTTCCGCTTACAGAAAGAATTTTTTCACCGGGAGCACATAGAGAAAACAGTGCGCAGGAAATAGCATGAGTTCCGTTGACAAGCCCGATCCGGACAATTGCTTTTTCAGCCCCAAAGACCTCAGCATAAATCTTATCAAGCGTATCGCGGCCTAAATCATCATAACCGTATCCTGTAGTTCCTGCAAAACATGCTTCAGACACCTTGTTATTCTGAAAAGCCTGCATTACGCGCATCGTATTATCTCTGGATATTTCATCAATATCTTTAAAAATATCCTCTACTCTGTCTTCAGCGTCTACCGCAAGATTAAAGATTTCCGGCTTTATCTGAGAAATATCCATAATCAAAACTCCATGACTAATTTCTTAAAATGATTCCCGCGTTCTTCAAAGTTTTTAAAATGATCAAATGAAGCACATGCCGGAGAAAAAAGAACCGTATCTCCGATCTTTGCTATTTCACGCGCCTTATTAACTGCTTCATCAAATTCATCTACAAGGTATAATTTAAAACCTTCACTGACAGCCGAATTATAACCGGGCGCGTTTTCTATCGCAGCCTTTATCTTCATAGCAGTATCACCCGTAATAACAGCAGCTTTAGCCCGGTTGCAAACCTCTTCTCCAAGACTGTCAAAAGGAATCTTTTTATCATATCCGCCTAATATGATTACCGGCTTATTACTGAAAGATTTAAGCCCTGCAATAGTTCTTGACGGGCTTGACCCTATTGAATCATTAATATATTTAACCCCATTCACTTCCCGGACAGACTCAAGTCTGTGTTCAACCCCTTTAAAGGATGCGGCCACGCTTTTGCAAATACCGTCATTAACAAGACCGTCAGTCGCTGCAAAAGCCGCTATATAATTCTTTACATTATGCTCACCGGGCAGAAGAATCTCTGATACATCGAGAATCTTTTTTTCAATTCCGCCGGATAATCTGTAAACTGAACCGCCGTAAGAATAAACCCCGTCAGAATTTCCTTTTTCCATCCCGAAAAAGCGAATCTTGGATTCTGCCTCATCTTTAAAAGAAGAAACAAGTTCATCATCAGCATTCAAAACAAGAATATCATCACCGTTCTGCTTATTAAAAACACTCTTTTTGGCAGTTATATAATCCTGATAATCTTTATGCTTATCAAGATGATTCGGAGAAATATTCGTAATAACAGAAATATTGGGATGGCAATCCATAGAGTGAAGCTGAAAAGAGCTGAGTTCAAGAACTGCAACATCATCCTTATTCATAAACGGACTGTCGCAAAGAAGCGGATGTCCGATATTCCCGCCTAAATGAACTGCATAACCCGCAGCTTTTAATAATTCCGAGATAATAGTTGTAGTCGTTGTTTTCCCGTCAGAACCTGTAACAGCAATAATTCTGCAAGGGCAAACCTTAAAGAACACCTCCATCTCAGAAGTGACTATTGCCCCGTTTTCCTCTGCCCGGACAAGGTGCTCATCAAACGGCATAAGACCGGGCGTCCTGAAAATAACATCATAATCAAGATTATCAAGATAATCCTTACCGAGCTTCAGCTTAACCCCTATTGAAAGTAATTCAAAAGCATCTGCACCAAGTTCATCAATCGAATGGGCATCAAGAGCCGTAACATCAACACCTGAAAAGCTCAAAAGCCGAATAAGCGGAATATTGCTTATGCCTATTCCTATAACACCAATCTTTTTATCTTTAATTGTATTAATATATTCGCTTAAATTCATATTTGCCTCACCACAAATTTTTTCATTTTATTATATCATAAATTGTTCATCAATTAAACATTGACTGTTCAAAAAAAATATACTAAAATCTCAAATACGCTGAATGAGCGGTCGCGCGGATAAACCGAAAGGATATCCGTGAGGAAAGTCCGGGCTCCGCAGGGCAAGAATAACGGATAACGTCCGCCGGGGGAAACCCCAGGAAAAGTGCAACAGAGATATACCGCCGGATTATTCCGGTAAGGGTGGAAAGGCGAGGTAAGAGCTCACCCGTCTCTATGGTAACACAGAGATGCTGTAAACTCTATTCGGAGCAACACCGCGGGAAAACGTATGGCCTGCCCGGCTGTTTTCAGGAGGTGGCTTGAGCTATGCGGTAACGTATAGTCGAGATAGATGACCGCTTTTAACAGAACCCGGCTTACAGTTCAGCTGATAAAAAGGAACTGCTGCAAAAAACATTTGCAGCAGTTCCTTTTGCTGTATAAATAATAACTAAACTAAATTTCTGAAAAAACATCTCCGAGATTGGCATGAATTACAAGATTTGCATATCCGTCATAAGGTGTTGCACTGCGGTTTATAAGAACAAGCTTATTCCCGCGGTAATAATTAATCAATCCGGCCGCAGGATATACATTCAGGCTCGTTCCCCCTACGATTAAAACATCGGCATTTCTTATATAATAAATAGCAGAAGATAAAATATTTTCATCAAGCGGTTCCTCATATAAAACTATATCAGGCCTGATTACTCCTCCGCAATCGCATTTAGGCACGCCCTCACCATGATTCATCAAATCCGCAGAATACGGCTTATGACACTTTGAGCAAAATGCTCTCCAAATGGAACCGTGAAGCTCAAGAACATTTTTGCTCCCGGCCTTTTGATGAAGTCCGTCAATATTCTGAGTTACAACAGCTTTAAGCTTACCTTCATCTTCAAGACTTGCAAGTCTTTTATGCACAATATTAGGTTCAACGCCGTCAATAACGAGCTTTTCTCTGTGAAAACGGTAATATTCCTCCGGATTGTTCCTGAAAAATGTTGCAGACAGAATTGTTTCCGGCGGATATGCCCATTTCTGATTATATAATCCGTCAACCGACCTGAAATCAGGAATTCCGCTCTCAGTGCTTACGCCTGCCCCTCCGAAAAAAACAATATTATCGGACTCATCAATTATTTTTTTAATTCAGCAATCTCATTCATCAGTTTTCTGAAAACTCCCTTAATCTGAGATTTGGATTCTTATCAAGCGCCCAGCGCACATTCCATTCAGCAGTAAATAAAAGAAGATTATTTCCTTTAAAATCCTGAACCCATTTTGTATCACTTGTTAGGTTGAGCGACGGAATGTCAATATTATCATTATCTATCCATCTGATAAACTCATAAGGAAGCTCCCGACGGCGAATTTCAGTTGAATACTCAGACTTAAGTCTGTACTCCAAAACCTCAAATTGCAGTACTCCAACAACTCCGACGATTATTTCCTCAAAGCCTGTATGAGGCTCATGAAAAATCTGAATAGCGCCTTCCCGAGCTATCTGCTCAATACCTTTTTCAAACTGTTTGCGCTTCATAGTATCAACTCTCTCAACAGCCGCGAAATGCTCAGGAGCGAAAGTCGGAATACCGGCAAATTTAACGTCCATTCCTTTTTCGCAAATTGTATCGCCAATTGAGAAAATACCGGGATCAAAAACTCCGATAATATCACCTGCAAACGCCTCATCAATAATAGCTCTGTCCGATGCCATGAGCTGCTGAGGCTGAGCAAGCCTTAAGGCTTTACCGCCCTGAACATGATAATATTCTTTATCTCTTTCAAAACGGCCTGAACAGATTCTCATAAAAGCGATTCTATCTCTATGAGCTTTATTCATATTTGCCTGTATTTTAAAAACAAAAGCAGAAAATCTGTCATCAAACGGATCAACAGTTTTTTCTCCCGCTGTTCTCGGCAATGGAGATGACGTCATCTTCAAAAAATGCTCCAGAAACTCTTCAACCCCGAAATTATTAAGCGCTGAACCGAAAAACACAGGTGATAATTCACCCTTTGAAACAGCGTCTATATCAAATTCATATCCGGCACCGTCAAGAAGCTCAATATCTTCATATAGCTTCCTGCGGAATTTTTCCCCTATCGCAGCATCTGCATCAGCAGGATTATCAAAATCAACAGGAATTTCTACAGCTGAAATTCTGCTTTGGCCGTGATGAGAATCACCGAATGATAGAATCATTGATCTTTCGCGGTTGTAAACACCTTTAAAATCATGCCCTGAACCAATCGGCCAGTTGACGGGATACGTTCCTATTCCGAACTCATTTTCCAGCTCTTCCATAAGCTCATACGGGTCGCGGGCATCGCGGTCAAGCTTATTAATAAACGTAAAAATAGGGATATGACGCATTGCGCAGACCTTGAAAAGCTTTCTTGTCTGCGGTTCTATACCTTTTGCACCGTCAATAACCATTACAGCTGAATCTGCAGCCATTAAAGTTCTGTAGGTATCCTCAGAGAAGTCCTGATGCCCCGGAGTATCAAGAATATTAACGCAATACCCCTCATACTCAAACTGCAATACAGAACTTGTGATAGATATTCCCCTCTGCTTTTCAAGCTCCATCCAATCGGAAACAGCATGCTTGCTTGTGGCCTTTCCTTTAACGGAACCTGCTGTCTGAATTGCTCCGCCATATAAAAGAAGCTTTTCAGTTAAAGTCGTCTTGCCGGCATCAGGATGCGAGATAATTGCGAATGTTCTTCTTTTGTTTATTTCATCAAAATATTTCTGCATTATGTGTTATACCTTGCATGAATAAGAAAAACGAGTGCAGCGCAAATAATCGGTATAATTAAATATACAACCGCCTCAACCTTGCACTTTGTCATAAATGATGTCATCTTTTCATCAGGATTATAATACTTTCTATTCATCCGTCCGACGTTTTTAATCATCCCGATAAACATAAAAAATGACCATGCTGCAAGCGCAATAAGGAAAAAATAAGTAAAATATTTAACTACAAAATCTTCCATATTAAGCTCCTATTTAAAAACCCCAAACAATAAGGTTTGGGGTTAAATAATAAAAAAAGCTGGATGCGAGATTCGAACTCGCGACCTCATGATTACGAATCAGGCGCTCTACCGGCTGAGCTAATCCAGCAGCTTGAGTATATTAACATAATCATTAACGATAGTCAAGCAAAAATAGGCTGCAAAAATTAAATTTTTAGTCCTCCGAAACAGGTGTTTTCCGTTTTCTGTAGCATATAAACCAACCTGCAAAAACAAAAGGCAAAGCTGCCGCAACATCAATTACGGAGTGCTGCTTTATCATAAATGTCGAAGCACAAATCAAAACAGTAATAACCGTCCAGAAAACTCTCCATTTCACATTTGAAAACCTTTTATCATCCCAAACAGCAAACAGCATTCCAATGCCCCATAAGACGTGGACCGAAGGGCAGACATTCGTATTCACATCAAGTGTATATATAACTGAAAGAATCCAGCTAAGTGCTCCTTTAACTTCAACATATGAAGGCCTTAACGGCATACAGCTCGGAAACAGTATGAAAACCGGCATCACCATAAAAATCGTATACATAAAGTATTTTGCCATCCGCCTGAATGCATTCAAATCAGTTTTAAAAAAGTAAATTGCCAGAAACGGAATCATTGCATGCCAGGTGATATACGGAATTACAAACAAATTGCACACCGGCAGCATCTCATCTATATGGCAGTATACAGGATAACACTTATCTATTGGTATTCCTCTTGAGGTTACAACATATGCTGCCAAATAACATGGTATAAAAATAAGAATCTGCTTAACAGATATTAATTTTTCTCCGTCAGATGTTTTGATATACCAGGCGGTAAAATCATCTTTATCAAGCCTTGACAGTAATTCTTCCCGTTCGGTTTTTACAGTATTCTTTAATGTTTCAGATACATCTATTAAATGGTTTTTTAAAGTTTCAGGTGACTTAAGCGGGAAAAGGAACTTCAATCTATCTGATTCAAAGCTCATCCGGCTCTTTAACCGTTCATAGATAACCGTAACATTATTCTCTTTTGCGAATTTCCGAAGCTTTGTAACTATATTAAGAGAATATCCTAAATCCACGAGAAAGATTCCGTAAAACAAACCTAAGAAGAACAGTGACCAGAATCCCGATGACATAAACTTAACTAAGTCATCCATATACTCATGAATATATAAATAATAAACGCTTACTATTATTCCCCAGATAAGCGAAAACAAAGGGCAAACAATACCGTTAAAATTTAACCATCTGTTTCTGTAATCCCAAAGACGGACATGAAAAATATTAACACTTATCAGACCTGTAATGAGTTCAAGAAGCGTCATGGCAACCGTAAGTATAAGACAAACTGCAACACGGTTTAACATATCGCCATAACCAACTCTGTTTACAATCAAATATATAAGGCAAAGCCCCGTCCCATAGAGCGGAAGATACGGTCCACTGCAAAATCCGGGATTAGGAATACGCCTCGTGCTTCCAGGGGAAGGAATTACAAGTCTGAAAACAAATTCCAGAATCCAACCTGCTAAGGATCCAAAGCAAAAAATATATGCAATTGAAAAAATCTGATTTCTCATTATTTTCTGGATGCTTTAAGATCCGCGGCCTCCTTTTCAACCTTCTCTTTAAGAGTATCAATATTTTCCTTCTGATTAAGCTCTGCACTTATTTTTTCAGCTTTTATTTCCATTTCCATATCCAAAAGTGCTTTCTTTTCGCTGACATTTGCCAGTGCATCCTTTGCATCCGACATGACAACCCGCCTGATTCCGTCTATATCCTTTTTTATTTCGGATAGTTCAGGTTTATTCTTTTCATTAAATTGTTTAATTCTTCTGTAAAAAGTATTCGGTTTAAGATTGAGCTGTTTCATTGCTTCGCGGGCAGTAATTTCACCTTTATTCCATTTATCAACAACTTCCCCAAAAAGGGAAAAATCAACTGATATCGGTTTTCTTCCCTTACTTTGATTTCCAGAATATAACAGCTTTTTAAGATCTTCTCCAAGAATCAGAACAGTATCATCATCTTTTAAGACGCTAAGCAGAATATCCGTATTATCGCGGTCATATGTATATTTCATAACATTACCTCCTTGTATTAACAAAACAATATTACTGCAAAGCAATGAGTGTGTCAATATATTTTGAAACATTTCATAATTTATTTATTTTTGAAACAATAGCAATATAAAAAAGTGCTCTGCAAAAAACAGAGCACTTTATTTATAAC
>R21__coassemble_1814_pt1 | contig 13553 bp, 9 predicted proteins | sample R21__metabat2_high_PE_032 | metagenome-assembled genome bin R21
ATGAATGTCAAAGCACAATATATTGACATCCATAATGGTTTTTTATATAATAATACAGTTAGAATTTAAGTAATAATTATTAGCAAATAAGTGAGGTTTCAGAATGAAAAAGTTTATTTCTACGGCAGTTTTAGTCATCTGCATTTCAGTTATTCTCGTCTCTTCAGCATCAGCTGCGTATATTGATCCGTCAGCTGTAACGTATACTGCTCAGGCCATCGCCGCGGTTGTTGTTGCTATCGGCGCTTTGATAACGGTTTTCCGTCACAAGATTGCTGCTCTTTTCAAGAAGAATAAGGGTGAAGCTGAAAAGCGCGAAATTCATGTAAAGGAAGATGTTTCCGAGGTTCCTGCGGTAGAAGCTGAAAAAATTGAAGCAAAGGATGAAGCAGCTTCCGAGGTAGAGAAGGCTTCTGAGGAAAAGAAGGATTGATTTTTAAAATATGGAACTGTTAGGAAAGTTTTTCGGAGCAATTCTTAACTTCTGCAATCAGCTCACCGGTAATTTCTGGTGGGCTATTGTGCTGTTTACGCTTATAACGAAAATCATCATGCTGCCCATCGCGATTCTCGTTCAGAAGAATTCCATCAAGATGGTCCGCATGTACCCTGAGATGAACCGCATCAAGGCCAAGTTTTTCGGGAATAAGGACCGTATTTCCGAGGAGCAGTACAATCTCTATCAGCGTGAGCATTATCATCCGCTTCTCGACCTTGTCCCCACGGTTTTGCAGCTTATAATTCTTATGGGCGTTGTCAGGGCCATCCCGGCTGACGCGGAGAAGTCCTTGCTCATTTTCCCGATAGGAGCGGCGCTTTCATCGCTTGTTATGTGCTTTTGCCAGAACCGCTCAAATGTTCTTCAGAGCGAGCAGTCAAAGGCTAATAAGTGGGGGACGCTTATTTTCTCCGTCTGCCTGTCGCTGTATCTTGGCCTTTTTGTATCCAAGGGTGTTGCGTTTTACTGGATTTGCTCCAACCTCATGGCAACGGCCCAGATGTACATTCTGAATATCTGTATCAACCCCAAAAAATTTATTGATTATGAAGCTCTCGCCTCTTCCCGCGAGGAGCTTGAAAAGGTTCAGAAGCTCTCCGCTTCTGCCAAAAAGGAGCGGACGAAGGAGCAGATTACCCGCGAGAAGGCGGATTATAAAAAGTTTATAAAATTTGAGAACAAGCAGATTGTTTTTTACTCTGAGAAGAACGGTTTTTATAAGTATTTTCAGGGTATAATTGAGGAAATTCTCCGTAAAACTGATATAATAATTCACTATATTTCATCAGACCCCGATGACGCCGTATTTGCCCTGGAGTCAGAGAATTTCAGAACGTATTATATTGACGAAAAGCTCATGGTTCTTATGATGCGCATGGATGCAGATATCGTTGTGATGACAACGCCTGATTTGCAGAATTATTATATCAAGCGCTCCATGGTCCGTGATGATATTGAGTATATCTATGTGGACCATGCAATGAATTCTGTGAATCTGACGTATCACAAGGGTGCGCTCGACAATTTCGATACGGTGTTTGTTCCCAATGAGCTTACGATTGAGGAAATCCGCGCCGCCGAGGAAAAGTACGGCACGAAAAAGAAGAATCTCGTAAAGTACGGTTACGCTCTGATTGACAATATGATTCGCGGCTATGAGGCTGAGGGTGACGTGAAAAACGATCCTCCGTGTGTGCTTATCGCGCCGTCGTGGCAGGAGGATAATATCATGGATTCTGCCGTAACCGGTATTCTTGACGGGCTTCTCCCTTGTGGAAAGTATAAGGTCATTGTCCGCCCGCATCCCCAGTACGTCCGCCATTTTCCGGATAAGCTTGCGGAGCTTGATGAAAAGTACAAATCCTATGATAATTTCGTTTTACAGTCGGATTTCTCCGCAAATGACACCGTCTTTAAGGCCGATGTTCTCGTAACTGACTGGTCCGGCATCGCTTACGAGTATTCGTTTACGACTCTCAAGCCCTGCCTTTTTATAAACACTCCGATGAAAATTATGAACCCTGACTATGAGGAGCTCGGCATAGTTCCGTTTGATGTCCGCGTCCGTGACCAGATCGGAATTTCGCTTGACCTTGATAAGCTCGGTGAGATTGAGGGTTCTGTGGACAGGCTTCTTCATGAGGACCTGTTCTCAAAGGCGTCTATCGAAAAGCTCCGCAGCGAGTATCTTTTCAATGTCGGAAAGTCAGCCTCTGCAGGTGCTGATTATATTATAAAAAGTCTTATTGAAAAGCTTAAGAAATGACGCATTTTGACGTTACCGGAATGAGCTGTGCGGCGTGCGCAGCCCGTATAGAAAAGGCTGTTTCCTCGGTTGACGGGGTTCAGTCGTGTGCTGTCAGCCTGCTGACGAATGATTTGGGCGTAACGGGCTCCGCGAAAGCGGAGGACGTTATAGCCGCGGTCGTGTCGGCGGGCTATGGCGCTTCTTTGCGGGGAAATGATAACAGCACCTTTTCAGCCGCAGGTGAATTGTCCCCGAACGCTTGCGCCTCGGGCCGGGACGGCACCTCGCCGCGCGCTGCCGGGAACAATTTCGCATCCGAAAATCCTGACGATAACCCTCTGCCTGACGTTGAAACGCCCCGCCTTGTGCGGAGGCTTATCTCGTCAGTCATTTTTTTGCTTATTCTTATGTATCTCTCTATGGGGCATATGCTTTTCGGGGCTCCGCTCCCTGAATTTCTGAGCAGTCCCCGAGCGTTGGGTATAGCTGAAATGATTCTCTGTGTGGTTGTTATGATAATCAACCGGAGGTTCTTTATTTCGGGCTTCAGGGGGGCTTTGCGCGGGGCACCGAATATGGATACGCTTGTTGCTCTCGGCTCCGCTGCGGGCTTTATTTACAGTATTTATGCTCTGATAAAGGGTAATCCGGATGAGTATTATTTTGAGTCCTCCGCGATGATTTTAACTCTCATCACTGTCGGCAAAATGCTCGAGGCCCGTTCGAAGGGGAAGACGGTTGACGCTCTCCGTTCCCTGATGAAAATCTCTCCGAAAACTGCGCTTCTGATAACGCCGGAAGGCGAGCGTGAGGTCCCTGTTGAGAGCGTAAAATCCGGCGATATTTTTGCTGTTTATGCCGGAGGCAGTATTCCTGTCGACGGCGTGATAACCGAGGGCTCGGCGTCTGTTGATGAGTCGGCTCTTTCCGGGGAATCCATCCCTGTCGACAAATCCGCCGGAGATTCCGTCTCCGCCGGAACTATCAGTAAAACGGGTTATTTCAGAGCCCGCGCTTCGGCGGTCGGTGAGGATACAACGCTTTCACAGATTATAAGGCTCGTCTCGGATGCTTCCGCAACAAAGGCCCCGATTCAGAAGACTGCCGATAAGGTATCGGGAATTTTTGTTCCCGTCGTGATATCAATTGCCGTGACAGTTGCGGTTATCTGGCTGATTCTCGGGCGAGGTACCGGTTTTGCGCTTTCGCGCGGAATAGCAGTTCTTGTTATTTCATGCCCGTGCGCGCTCGGGCTCGCTACGCCCGTTGCGATTATGGCCGGCTCGGGGAAGGCCGCGCGTAACGGCATTTTATTCAAGTCTGCGGCGTCTCTGGAGGAGACCGGCCGCATAGAGATTATCGCTCTTGATAAAACCGGAACAATTACGAACGGGGAACCTTCCGTAACCGATGTTATCCCGATGGACGGTGTTTCGGAAGATGAGCTTTTGTCAGTTGCGGCTTCGCTTGAGGCGAAGTCGGATCATCCTCTTGCTATGGCGGTTTCAAGTTATGTTAACCAAAGAGGTATCCAGCCTTTTGAAATATCTGATTTTGAGGTTCTGCCGGGCAACGGCCTTCGCGGCACGGTAGCAGCGCCGCCTGCTTATGTGTGCAACGAAGAAGATCTTTCCGCAAGCCCTTGCTCGGACGCGGCGGGCCTGGCGAAAAGCCCTTATTCTGCAGAGCCGTTCAAAGTCTGCCCCGGGCCCGACGCCCCGTGCGCAGCCTTTGCTGTTTCTGCAAACCTGCTTGCCGGTTCCGTGAAGTTTGTCTGCGGGGAGCTTGGTATTCCCGTTCCGCCGCAGTGCTCTGCGCTCGCCGAAAGCGGCAAGACTCTCATGCTTTTTGCCCGGGGCGGTGCGCTTCTCGGGATTATTGCTGTTGCTGATGGCATAAAGCCTGATTCTTCGTCTGCAATTTCAAGGTTGAAATCTATGGGAATCCGTGTTATTATGTTAACTGGGGACAATGACAGAACTGCCCGTGCAATTGCTGCGGAGGCAGGTGTTGATGACGTTATTTCCCAGGTTCTTCCCGCGGATAAGGAAAAAGTCATCCGTGAGCTTCAGTCTCAGGGTAAGGTCGCCATGGTGGGGGACGGTATAAACGATGCTCCCGCTCTTGTGCGCGCGAACGTCGGCATAGCAATCGGCGCGGGTGCTGACGTTGCTGTTGATTCGGCTGACGTTGTTTTGATGAAGGGCTCTTTGGAGGACGTCGCCGCGGCTGTCGTTTTAAGCCGTGCGGCTTTGAAAATAATCCGTCAGAATCTGTTCTGGGCGTTTTTCTATAATATCATCGGAATTCCCGTTGCGGCAGGCGCGCTCAGCGGTCTGGGAATAACTCTCAGTCCTATGATAGCCGCCGCATGTATGAGTTTATCGAGCTTCTGCGTTGTGTCGAATGCGCTTCGGCTGAACGCTGTGAAGCTATATAAGGAGAAGATAATTATGACGAAAACCATTACTGTCGAAGGTCTTATGTGCCAGCATTGCGATGCCCGCGTAAAGAAGGCTCTGGAGGCTGTTCCCGGAGTTATTTCCGCCGAGGCGAACCATGAAACCGGTCTTGCTGTTGTCAATTGTGAGGATAGCGTGACCGATGAAGCCCTTGCCGCTGCAATTACGGCCCAGGATTACGCTGTAAAAGCGATAAATTAAGGCGTAAGCCTGAAAAAGAGGTGTAACCATGCCCAATCCCGCTAACAAAGGAATAGAGCTCTTTTCCCTCGACTGCCCTCAGTATCTCGAGGGCTCGCCTGTCATGGTAACTGCCGGCGTGCTTATGATGGACAGATTTTCTGAGTCTGTAACTGTCCGTCTGAAGCTGAAAAATATCTCCGATGCGAGGCTCGTTTCCTGCGAGGTCCGCATTGAGCTTTATGATGCGCGAGGCTTCGTATATGAGCATGACCTGTTTTATAAGTTTGACGGCCTCAATGTCCCCCGCGGAAAGGAGTTCGGGTCAAAGGTCCAGATTTCTCTGCCTGATAATCTCGTCCGTTCGTTTGATGTGCGCGTAACGGAGGTTACCTTCGGCGATTATACCCGCTGGGATAACACTAAGAAGTTCCATGAGATTGACCCTATTGAGTCCCTTTCTGTCGCGTTCGATTCCGAGGAAATGGCCCGCCAGTATGCCGTCCGTTATGGGAGTGACTGCGCCTATATGCCAAAAGAAACTGCGGATATATGGTATTGCACGTGCGGTGCTGTCAACCATGTTTCCGAGACGCGCTGCTACGCCTGCCGCCGTAACCGCGCGGCGCTCGAGAAGGTGAATACGCGCTCGCTGAAGCGCGATTCTGAAGCCCGCGTTCAGTCTGAAAAAATTGCTGAGGAGGCCGAGGCCCGTGAGCTTGAAAAGAAGACTCACCGCCGCAGTGTTTTCCTTAAGATTGCCCTTATAATTCTCCCTGTTCTTATAGTCGGAGTGCTTATTTTCGCAACAGTTCCGTCGTTTATTGAAAAGCGCGAGAGCTATGCAGCCGCTGAGCAGCTTCTTGCGGATGGGAAGTTCGATGAGGCCGGTCAGGCGTTTCTTGCGCTGGGAAATTACAGCGATTCTGCTGAGCGCGCCGCAAAGGATGTCCCTTACGCTAAGGCCTGTTATGTTCTTGACTGTGCAAAGAATGCCGATGAATCCGCTCTCAGGCTTCTCGGTCTGACCCGTGAAAACGTGGGTGATCAGGATTTATCTATGTTTCTTTACGGTCAGGCGTATGAGCTTTTCGCTCCGCTCGGGAATTTCGGGGAGACTCCCGCAAAAATCACGGTTATTAACGAGGCTATTGAGGAATATAACGAGTCTCTCCGTCTTGATGCATATAATGCCGCCCGTTCCCTTTATGAAAAAAAGTCTTATTTAACTGCCCGTGCGGCGCTTCTTTCCATGGCGGGATATAAGGATTCGGCGGCTCTTGCCGAGCGCTGCCTTTATGAGCGGGCGGTGGATATGCTTAATTTCTGTGAGGCGTATAATGTCCGCAAAATTTCTCTTGATGTCAGCGATTCTGTTGATAAAAAGACGCTTATTTCCGTTGCGCCGTCTGCTTTGGCAACGCTCGGTTCGGACGTTATAACCCGGCTCAGAGATATTTTCTATGTTGACGGCGTTGAGCTTTTCTATGAGGATACCCCCGGAACTTCCGAGGGCTCCGTCGGGGGGAATTATCTCCCGATTTGCGAAGCAACCGCTATGCAGTTTGAAGCCCTCGGGAATTATGAGGATTCTGCGGACTGCATTGTCCGCTGCGCGGCGGCCGGAGATTTCACCGCTGAATTTTATAATCTTTTGAAAAACGGCGATCTTGAGGAAGCCAAAACATGGCTGAACACGTATGATGATGAAGTCCCCGAGCGCGATTCCGTCGCAACCTGGATTGAAACTTACGCCACCTTCCGCCGTTACTGGAAGCTTTACGGCGGTGATTCCACGCTTATTCCGTACTCAATCGGTATTGATGACGGCACTGTCCTGAAGGAATTTTCCTCAAAGGTCTGTATTGAGGACGGTAAGGCCATTCTTCTTCTGGAGCATCCTGAAGGTGATTATTATGTACGTTTGTATGCTGACGCCGGGGAGACGGATTTTGAGTATATCACCGAGGATGAAAATTACTATTACGCCCGTATAAATCAGGCTGACAATTTTGCATTCATGCGCTATCTTGCAAACGGCACTCTCCTCTCAAGCTGTGAGTACCGCGGATAGAAAGCGGAAAATATTATAAAAAATAAAGGCGGGGCCGCGTGCCCCGCCTTTTTGATGTGTTTTTCATTTCGTCTTTCAGTTTCTTTCTATATTATAAAATACTACCAATTCATATCTATCTGTGCTATAATACCATATATTATTGTGTCGTATTATGCGCATTGGCGCCTTGAGCGCCTTCATTGCAAGAAGCGCAGGAAAGGAGACTTATCGTGGTATCCCGCGCAACCCGTAAAAAAACTTCTATCACGCATATTGCCGTGGCTGCTGCCGATACGGTCTCCACGATTATCCGCGCATCCTTTAAAATTCTCTGTGTTGTTCTTCTGACGCTTCTTTTAACGGGTCTTCTTTTCTCGTGCATATTTGCAGTGTACGTTAAGCTTTGTCTGACTCCCGAGTTCGATGTCTCGCTTGATGATTACCGTCTTGACCAGTCCAGCACGATTCTTTACGCTGACGCAACAGGCGAGTGGCATGAGCTTGTAACCTTAACCGGCGTGAAAAACCGCGTCTGGGTTGATTATGACAATCTCCCCGGCGCCCGTTCAGCCGCTCAGGCGGACGGCATTTCCGCAGAGGTTAAGGCTTCCATGAAGGGTTCGAATTTCAATTACATGGAGCTTGCCACGATTGCCATTGAGGACAAGCGTTTTTATGACCATAAGGGAGTGGACTGGTACAGAACCTCCGGCGCATTTGTTCAGATGTTCGCCACGATGCAGAACTCTTACGGCGGTTCAACTGTTACCCAGCAGTTAATAAAGAATCTGACGGGGCAGGATGAAATAACCGTCCAGCGTAAGCTCACTGAGATTTTCGGGGCTCTTGAGCTTGAGAAGAAGTACGATAAGCAGGAAATCATGGAATGGTACCTCAATGCCATTTACTTCGGTGAGGGGTGTTACGGCGTTCAGACGGCCGCCCAGATGTATTTCGGGAAGGATGTCACTGAGCTTGACCTCGCCGAGTGCGCCGCGATAATCGGGATAACAAATAAGCCGACGTATTATGACCCGTTTTATAACGAAGCAAACAATAAATCCCGCCAGGAGACGATTCTCCGCGCTATGTATGACCAGGGCTTCATTTCATATGTTGAGTATAAAACGGCCGTTGCCGAGGAGCTCAATTTTGCCCGGTCCCCGTCTGCGGAGTATACGCAGACGCTTTATACGTATTATGAAGAAACGGTTGTTGATGATGTCATCCGCGACCTGATGAATATAAAGGGCATCTCCGAGTCCACCGCCCGTACGCTCGTTTTCAACGGCGGATATCAGATTTATTCGTGTATTGATACCTCCATCCAGTCGTATGTGGATAGCGTTTATCAGGATTTATCCCAGATTCCTGACGGCGGCGGAACCCAGCAGCTTGAAAGCTCCGTTGTTATCATGAATCCGTATGACGGCAGCGTTGTTGCCCTCTCCGGCGGCGTCGGCAAGAAGGAAATCAACTTCGGGCTGAACCGCGCAACGGGAACTAAGCGTTCCCCGGGCTCTTCATTCAAGCCTATTGCGTCTTACGGTCCTGCAACAGAGCTGGGTTACATAACTCCCTCCACGCTCGTTAATGACGCGTCTTATATGACTCTTTCCGGAACCTCCTGGTATCCCGAGAATGACAGTAAAACGAATTTCGGTGTCGTAACAATTCTTGACGCTTTAACGAATTCTCTGAATACCGTTGCGGCTCAGATAGTAGATAAGCTTAAGCCGGACACGTGTTATAACTATTTAATCAATAAGCTAGGTGTAACATCCCTTGTTCCTGCTGATGACGATTACGCGCCGATGGCCCTCGGTCAGCTTACGAACGGCATAACAGTCCGCGAGATGGCCGCCGCATATTCCTCGTTCGTCAATGACGGCGTCTTCACGTATCCCCGGACGTACTCTCTTGTGACTGACAAGGACGGCAATGTTATCATAGATAATTCCCCGAACACGATTCAGGCTTTTTCTTCGAACACAGCCCATGTCATAACGTATATGCTCCAGTCGGCAGTTGAATCGGGAACAGGAACCGAGGCTAATCTTAACAACATGCCTGTTGCAGGTAAAACCGGAACCTCTACTGATTCCTATGACCGCTGGTTTGTCGGCTGCACGCCTTATTACGTCGCCGCAGTCTGGACGGGGTTTGACACCCCCGCGAAGGTCCAGACCTCCGGCAACCCCGCCGCGCGTCTCTGGAAGGCCGTAATGAAGCCTGTTCATGACCGCCTTGAGTATAAGTCCTTCACGTATCCTCTCCTCGGTGAGAATACTGGTATCTTCGGAATAACCGGAAATCTTTACGGTGATTACGGCAATCCCGGCAACAATTCAATTTACCTCCCCGAGGATAATATCTTTGTAGGCGGTCCTGCGGACAATACGAACACCCAGCCGTATGTCGATGTCTGGGGAAACGCCAATCAGGGCCAGAATCAGAATACGGGGACCTGGGGCAACTGGGATAATTCCGGCAATCAGGGCAGTATATTCACGAATATCTGGTAGAAGCAGTAAATTTATATAAAAACTTCCAAGGAGATAATATATATGGCAAAGTTAGTTTATAAAAATCATCCGCTTCAGCGTAAAGAGAATTTCATTTATTACGGTTCCTTCGCCGAGCCGTACATTATAATGATGCAGATTCTCGAGTCAAAAAAGGTTAAGGATCTTGATGTTGCAACAAAGGTATCTGTTCAGCTTCAGGCAACCGACCCTTCTTTAAAGTCCCGTGACCGCATTATAAAGAAGACTGAGAAGGATTCCTTCTATACCGCGATAGACGTCGCAGCCGTCTGGCTCGACCGCGCTCTTGCTCAGGCATAACTTTAAAAAAGCAATATCGTTCCTCATTGCGTCTGCTTTGCTTATAGGCGCCCTGGGGCTTTCAGCGTTTGGTGAGACGGCTTACGTCACTCCCAAGCGCGGTATAAACATGCGTTCAGGCCCCGGAACGGAATATAATATTATCGCAGCTATCCCTTACGGAACGGCTGTTCAGGTCAATTCCTCCGCCGGCTCATGGTATGCGATTTCCTATGGCGGCAAGTCCGGTTATGCCTCATCCTCATATCTTTCGTTTTCATCAAACGGTATGATAACGTCCGGCTCAGCCTCGTCTCCGAGCATTTTTTCAAATTCATCTTCATCGGGGCTTTCAACGTATTATTCAACGAGCTCGTCTCCGAGCATTTTCTCGTCGAATACGGCTCAGTCATCTGTTGCTGTTGCTCCTGCTCAGTCTGCCCCGTCGATATTCGTAAACGGCAATTATAATACGGCGTCGTCCGGGAGCGTGAGCAGCGGCTCTTCAGGAACAGTTGTAACAGTTGTGACGGCTCCGCCTCAGCAGTCTTCATCCGCTCCGGGTATATATACGGGCAGTCAGCAGTCAGCAGCCGTATCTGTAACCGGAACTGCCCAGGCGCCTTCTCCGTCAGTTGTTCCTGTTGCAAAAACGCTTGGTTATATAACAGGCAACAATGTCCGTTTCCGTGAAGGTCCAAGTACGGATACAAAGATTCTCGGTGAATTTCAGTATGGGAATACGGTTTATATAACCGGAATCGTTGGTGAGTGGAATGCCGTCGAGGTCGAAGGAAAGGCCGGATATGTCCATTCGAGATACGTAAAGGAAGGGACGTATTCAGGTGCCGTCAGTGCGGTCAATGCTGATTCCGCGGCAGCGGCTGCAGAGGATTCTTCAGTCTCAGCAGAAGTAACATCCGCGCAGCCCGCAGAAGCCTCAGCTCCTCCGGCTGTTTCTGCCGCTCCTGCCTCAATTTCCGGTTCGGATATAGCAGCCTTTGCCCAGTCATTCATCGGCGCAAAGTACGTCTGGGGCGGAACCGACCCCGAGGGCTTTGATTGTTCAGGCTTTGTCTATTACGTATATAAGAATTTTGGTATAACTCTGAACCGCACGGCCGCGTCAATCGCAACGAACGGTTTTGAGGTTTCATCTGATGACCTGCGCCTTGGCGATATTCTCTGTTTCTATTCAACAAAAGACTATATCGGCCACGTCGGCATCTATATCGGTAACGGTCAGTTTATTCATGCCTCGAATCATATAACGGGCGTAATCATAACCAATCTTTCAAGTTACTATAAGCCTTACGGCTATATCTGCAGAAGGATAATTTCATGACAGATAACAATCCTAAAAAAAGAACGTGGGCTGAAATCAGCCTTGCGAATATAAAGTCAAACTATGAGGCAATCCGCCGCGCCATTCCTGAAACAGCGAAGTTTCTCGGAGTTGTGAAGGCTGACGCTTACGGCCATGGTGCCGTGCCCGTTGCAAAAACCCTTCAGGCCGCGGGTGCTGATTATCTCGCCGTCTCATGCCTTGATGAGGCGCTTGAGCTGAGAAACAGCGGCATAACAATGCCTGTTCTTATTCTCGGGCATACGCCCCCTGAATATACCGGGACGCTGATAGACAGCAATATCACCCAGGCCGTAACGTGCCTTGCCAAGGCAGAGGAGTATTCTGCTGCCGCAAAAGCGCTAAATAAGACTCTCCGTATTCACATAAAAGTTGATACGGGCATGTCGCGCCTCGGTTTTCTCTGTGACGGCTCTTTATCTGAGGATGGCGTTGATAATATAGCCAAATCCTGCGTCCTTCCCAATCTCAGCCCTGAAGGAGTTTTCACGCACTTCGCCGTCTCCGATGAGGCAGGTGAGGAAAACCGCGAGTATACGCTCAGGCAGTTTGATTTATTTATGCATGTTATCGGGGAGCTTAAATCCCGTTATAACATAGAGTTTCCGATTCGCCACTGCGCGAATTCAGGGGCCGTTATCAATTACCCCGAGATGGCTTTGGACATGGTCCGCCCTGGCCTTCTTCTTTACGGCTACGGCGATACAGAAAACAAGCTCGGCTTAAAGCCGTGCATGGCATTCAAGACAACCGTCTCAACCATCAAGACGTATGAAGAGGGAACATCCGTCTCATACGGGCGGCGATTTATTACGCGCCATCGCACGCGCGTGGGCGTTTTAGCCTGCGGGTATGCAGATGGCCTCCCGAGGGCCTCCTCGGGCAAATGCGAATTCTATGCGGAGTCGGGCTTCACGCCTCAGATAGGCAATATCTGCATGGATATGTGTATGTGCGATTTATCTGCTCTGCCTGACGTATCTGTCGGCGATGAGATAGAGCTCTTCGGAGAGCATGCATCTGTTGATAAAATGGCTGCTGCCGCTTACACGATATCTTATGAGCTTCTCTGCTCCGTAACAAAGCGTGTTCCAAGAATATATATAAATTGAAAAAACAGGTGAAAATATGAAAGAATTAATGCAGAATTTGCGCGATGTGGCTATAAAGGCGATAAGTGCCGCCGCTTCCGTTCAGGATATAGAAGACCTTCGTATAAAGTACTTAGGCAAGAAGGGTGAGCTTACGGGTATTCTCCGTCAGATGGGCTCGCTTTCCGCAGAGGAGCGCCCCGTAATGGGTCAGCTCGCCAACGTCCTCCGCTCGGATATTGAGGCGGCGCTTGATGAAAAGAAGCAGGCGCTCTCGTCCAAGGCCATGGAGCTTAAGCTCAGGGCCGAGTCGGTGGACGTAACCATGCCTCCCTCCGAGGTTCGCCTTGGTCACAAGCACCCGATGTATAACGTGCTTGACCAGATTAAGGAAATCTTTATCGGCATGGGCTTTCAGATTGTTGACGGGCCTGAGGTTGAGCTCGCCGATTATAACTTCACGAAGCTCAATATAGAGGACAGTCATCCCTCGCGCGATTGGACCGACACTTTTTATTTTGACAAAGAGGGAAAGGTTCTCCTCCGTACGCAGACATCTCCTATGCAGATTCACGCTATGGAAACGCAGAGCCTTCCTATCCGCATGATAGCCCCCGGCCGCGTTTACCGCAAGGATGAAGTCGATGCAACGCATTCCCCCATGTTCCATCAGATTGAGGGCATGGTAATAGATAAGGGTATAACGATGTCCGATTTAAAGGCAACGCTTAATCTTGTCGTTGAAAAGATTTACGGCGAGGGAACCGTAACGCGTTTCCGCCCGCATCATTTTCCGTTCACCGAGCCTTCGGCCGAGCTTGATATCCAGTGCCACAAGTGTGGCGGCGTGGGCTGCCCAACGTGCAAGGGTGAAGGCTGGATAGAGGTTCTCGGCTGCGGCATGGTTCATCCCAAGGTCTTAGCCGGCTGCGGAATTGATCCTGATGTCTATTCCGGCTGGGCCTTCGGAATGGGTCTTGAGCGTCTTGCAATGGGAGAGTATAAGATAGCAGATTTGCGTCTCATTTTCGAAAACGATGAGCGCTTCTTAGAGCAGTTTTAAGGGGAGGTAAAGAATAATGGATTTATCTAGAAATTGGCTTAATGAGTTTGTTGACCTCCCGATAGAAGAAGTAGGCGACAGGGAGTTTGCCGAGCGCATGTCCGTCTCGGGCTCAAAGGTTGAATCTGTAACGGATTTATCTAAGACCATGGTTAACGTCAAGGTCGGAAAGGTCGCTGAGATTGTCCGTCATCCTGATTCCGACCATATGTGGGTATGCCAGATAGACGTCGGAACCGGTGAGCTTATTCAGATTTGCACGGG
>R21__coassemble_1887_pt1 | contig 13181 bp, 12 predicted proteins | sample R21__metabat2_high_PE_032 | metagenome-assembled genome bin R21
GCTTAACCCTTTTATTTCATCTTCATTTAAAGAAAAATAATTTGCAGTTTCTTTTATAATTTTTTTAGGAGTAGGAATTTCATTTCCGGTTCTTATAACATCTTCAATTGCTTTTTTTACGGAATCGGTTGTTATTACTTCATTTAATATTTCTTTATAAGCAGTAAGTTTTTTTATTACTCCTTCAAGTTGTCTAATATTTGCAGTAATATTATTTGCAATATATTGAACAGCATCATCTGATAAAACTAATCCTAGCTGAGAAGCTTTATTTTTTATTATAACCATTCTTGTTTCATAATCAGGAGGTTGAATATCAGCCATAACTCCGCCTTCAAATCTTGTTCTTAAGCGGTCATCTAATAATGACATTTCAAGAGGAGGGCGGTCAGAAGTAATAACAATTTGATTTCCTGCTTCATATATTGAATTAAAAGTATGAAAAAATTCTTCCTGCGTTGATTCTTTGCCGGCAATAAATTGAATATCATCTACTAAAAATAAATCAACATTTCTGAATTCATTTCTAAATTCCTGCATTTTTCTTGCCTGAAGAGAATTAACAAGACGGTTAGTAAAATCATCACCTTTAATATATGCAATTTTTACAGAAGGATTACGTTCTTTTATTGATTGACCGATTGCATATAAAAGATGAGTTTTACCAAGCCCGGAATTTCCATAAATAAATAAAGGATTATATTCCTGACCTCCAGGATGATCTGCAACTGCATTTGCCGCTGCATAAGCAAATTTATTTGAGTTTCCGACTATAAATCTGTCAAATGTATACCCTGCCATTTCAGGAAGAGCGTCATCTTCTTTAGAAGCTTTTTTCTCATAATAATTTGAAATATCTTCTTCTCCGGCTAAAACGGTTAATTCACAATCGCACGAGAAAAGATCATGCAAGGCATTTTTTATATTATTACTGAATCTATTTAGGATAATATTTTGAATAAAATCGTTTCCTGCATTAATAACAAGCCGATTATCATCCCATTCAACCGGATTACAATTTAAAAACCAGGTTTTAATAGCTGTTGGAGTTAATTCATCAGATAAGAGCCGCAAAACTTCTTTCCAAATGTCATTAACAGAGTTCATATAATTCCTCACAATCAAAATTTTGCCTTTTATCAATTAATTATATCAAAAGACAAATAATAAAGCAATAATAAAATATAATATAGTAGAAAAAATAAAAGGAGAGCTGAAAAATTAGCTCTCCTTTTGCGGATAAATATTAATGATTCTATTTTTTAGGAGTAAGAACTTTAATTCCTCCCATATATGGCCAAAGAACTTCAGGAACAGTAACGCTTCCGTCTGCCTGTAAGTGATTTTCTAAAAGAGCAATAAGCATTCTCGGAGGTGCCACAACAGTATTGTTTAATGTATGAGGAAGATACATTGCGCCGTCTTCTCCCCTGACTCTCATTTTTAACCGGCGGGCCTGAGCATCACCAAGATTTGAGCAGGAGCATACTTCAAAATATTTTTGCTGTCTTGGAGACCAGGCTTCAATATCACAGGATTTTACTTTAAGATCAGCAAGATCTCCGGAACAGCATTCAAGTTGGCGAACAGGAATTTCAAGACTTCTGAAAAGTTCAACTGAAAATCTCCACATTTTTTCATACCAGGCCATTGAATCTTCAGGCTTGCAGACAACAATCATTTCCTGCTTTTCAAATTGATGGATACGGTAAACACCTCTTTCTTCAATTCCGTGAGCACCTTTTTCTTTTCTGAAGCACGGGGAATAGCTCGTAAGAGTTTGAGGAAGAGTTTCTTCCGGTATAATTTGATCAATAAATTTTCCTATCATGGAGTGTTCGGAGGTTCCAATAAGATACAGATCTTCACCTTCAATTTTATACATCATGGCATCCATATCTGTTTGACTCATAACGCCTTCAACAACGTTACCATGAATCATGAACGGAGGGATACAGTAAATGAAACCTTTATTTATCATAAAGTCGCGGGCATATGCTAAAACGGCAGAGTGAAGTCTTGCAACGTCCCCCATGAGATAATAGAAACCGTTTCCAGCAACACGGCCGGCAGAATCCATATCTACACCGTTCAGGTTTTCCATAATTTCTGTATGATAAGGGATTTCAAAATCAGGAATAACAGGTTCGCCAAAGCGTTCGATTTCAACATTCGCAGAATCATCAGGCCCGATTGGAACAGAAGGATCAATGATATTGGGGATATTGAGCATTATTGCATGAATTTTATTGCCAAGCTCCGTTTCTTTAGCTTCGAGTTCTTCCAAACGGTCAGCATTTGATTTAACTTTAGCTTTTATTGCTTCGGCTTCTTCGAGTTTTGAGGGGTCTTTTTTTGCCTGGCCCATTAGCATACCAATTTGCTTGGAAAGCTGATTTCTGCTGGCTCGAAGTTCGCTAGCTCCAGTTATAGCACTTCTGAATTCACTGTCTAATGCGATTACTTCATCAACAAGAGGAAGCTTTGCATCCTGAAATTTCTTTTTAATGTTTTCTTTTACGAGATCCGGATTTTCTCTTAAAAACTTAATGTCTAGCATGGTATAATCCTCTTTATAATATATTTATTTTTTTAATTTTTTTAATGTTGAAATAAGTTTTTCGCGGTCATCGGCATCATAAAATTCAAGTTCAATTTTCCCGGTTTTTTTCCCGAGAACAACTGTAACTTTTCTGCCGAGAAATTTAGACAATTCATCAGAAAGATTCTTTGCATAATCAATTTCTTTAGATTGTATTTCTTTTTTCCCTTTTGGCGGTTGCTTCAGAAGTTTAGAAATAAGTTTCTCAGTTTCCCTGACAGAGAGTTCTTCAGAAAGAATTTTTTTTGCAGTTGCCAGCTGAACAGATGAATCTGAAATAGGAATAAGGGCACGAGCATGGCCGGCAGAAAGATTGCCGTTTTTAACAAGCGAGATAACTTCCGGAGACAGATTTAAGAGTCTCATAGAATTGGCAATTGCCGAACGGGACTTTCCAACGCTTTTTGCTGCGTCTTCCTGAGATAAATTATATTCTTCTATCAAAGATTTATATCCTAAAGCTTCTTCTATAGGATTTAAGTCTTCGCGCTGAAGGTTTTCAACTAATGCAAGTTCAGCGGCTGTTTTATCATCAGCATCAATTATTCTTACAGGAATTTCTGATAAGCCTGCCATACGCGAAGCTCTCCATCGGCGCTCTCCGGCAATTATTTGATAATAACCGCTATCTAATTGACGGACGGTTATGGGCTGAATAACGCCGTGATGAGCAATAGATTCTGAAAGAGTTTGAAGAGCTTCCTCATCAAAGTAGTTTCTGGGTTGATCCTGACGAGGCTCTATTTTTGATATAGGAAGAGTTAAGAGAGAGTCGGAGGATAAATCATCATCTCCGAAAAGAACACTTAACCCGGAACCTAATGCGTGTCGTTCTTTTGTCATGTTTTCACCTTACTTCCCGGATTTTTTTATGAATTCTTCAGCAAATGCTATATAAGCGCGGGAACCGCGATTAAATTTGTCATATATAACGCCAGGGAGTCCATGACTTGGAGCCTCAGATAATCTGACGGAGCGAGGGATAACCGTATCATAAACTTTTTCAGGCATAAATTTTCTGAGTTCGTTAGCAACCTGAATTGTGAGGTTCGTTCGGGAATCATACATTGTCAATAAAATGCCCTCAATTTCCAGACGGGGATTAAGCTTGCGCTTACAGAGTTTTATGCTTGTCATTAAATCGGCAATGCCTTCAAGAGCATAGTATTCACATTGCATAGGGATTAAAACAGTATCTGCAGCAACCAGAGCGTTTACTGTTAAAAGCTCCAGAGACGGGGGGCAATCAATAAGAATGTAGTCATAATCGGAATACAGCTTTCTTAAGCTGTTACGGAGAGTGTTTTCGCGGGAGTCAATTTCTCCAAGTTCAACAGATGCAGCTGCCAGGTTTCGCCCTGCAGGAATAACATCTCCGTATGGGGTTTTCCTGATACACGAAAAAACATCTGCTCCGGTTATCAGCATTTCATATGCTCCGGGAATACTGTTCTTGTTGACACCCATGCCGGACGTTGCATTTCCCTGAGGATCACAGTCAGCAATTATAACCTTTTTCCCGTACAGCGTAAGTCCTGCTGATAAATTGACGCAGGTTGTGGTTTTTCCCACGCCGCCTTTCTGATTTGCAACAGCAATTATTTTTGACATATAATTTCTCCTTTAACAATCAGCATTGTGAATTATATCAGTATCATTTTGTTTATGCAATGAAAATGTTTCACGTGAAACATTAAGAAGTTGAAAAAGAGAAGTGTTTCACGTGAAACATAGGTAAAAATTACTATATCTAGTGGATAGGGGAATAATTAAACACAATAGCTTAGAAATAAAAAAAGATTTAATAAAATACTTGATTTTCGTGAAAGGATTTGGTATAATTCCAAAACGCGAATGTGAAATGCGCGTAAGGTGTTTCAGATATAGCGCAATTTTTTAGGAGGAGGTGCAATCGGAACATGGCCAATATTAAATCTGCAGCAAAAAGAGATGAAAAGTCTAAGGAATTTCGCGCAAAGAACCGCGCAGAGAAGACTGAGCTTAAGACCATGATGAAAAAGTTTGACATTGCTGTTGCCGAAGGTAACAAGGAAGATGCTTCTTCTGCCTATAAAGTTGCTGTTAAGACAGTTGATCGCGCTGCCGGCAAGGGTTTGCTTCACAAGAATAATGCAGCACATAAAAAATCTGCTATGGCAACAAAGCTTAATCAGATGTAATTTTTAAAGTATAACGGAGTGGCGCAGATTTTCTGCGCCACTTTTTCATTAAATAAAAATATGAGGCGAAAAGATAAATGAAAAAATTAATGCTTATAATAAACCCTGCTGCAGGGAGAGGAGCATATACTTTCAATTTTGCTGAAGCTATGAAAGTTTTGGCAGACGGAGGATATGCAACAACTCTTTTTTATACATCAGGAAAAGGTGATGCAGCAGAATATGCTGGTAGATATGGAGACAGATATGATGTTGCAGCCTGCATAGGAGGAGATGGGACATTAAGCGATATGTTATCGGGATTAATGCAGCTTAAAAATCCCCCAAAGGTCGGATATTTTCCGATGGGAACAGCAAATGATGTTGCAACGACTCTCGGTTTGCCTAAAAATGATGCAAGAGCAGCGGCATTAAAACTGATTAAAGGAGATCCTCATCCGTTTGATGTCGGCGGATTTGGTGAGGATGAGTTTTTTGCTTATATTGCAGCATTTGGGGCATTTACGAACGTAAGTTATGAAACTCCTCAAAATCAAAAGAAAGCGTTAGGGCATTTGGCATATGTTCTTCAGGGGGCTGCGGCGTTGCCTGCGCTGGAGACATATAATACGAGAGTTGAGTATGATGATGGTGTTTTTGAAGGAAAGCTTGTTTACGGGAGCATGTCAAATTCAACGAGTGTTGCAGGAATTGTTAAGCTTAGAGATGAAATGGTTTGCCTCGGAGATGGAATGAGCGAACTCGTTTTAGTAAAGGATCCGGGAAGCATTGAGAAATTCGGAGATATTGTACGGTCAGTTTTGCTTAGAACGTTTGACAGCGAGAATCTTTTAATATTGCATACAAAGAAAGCAAAATTTATTTTTGAAAAACCTGTTGCATGGACTCGTGATGGGGAAGATGGCGGAAAGCATAAAGAGATAGAGCTTTGTAATTATCCTTATCCGCTGGAATTAATTTTTTAATAATTGAAAAAAAGTATATTGTTAGATATAATTAAAAAATGGCCATTGAGGCAAGAATAAAAAATAAAGAGGAAAAACAAATGAAGCGTCAGAAAATATCAGGAATATTTGAAAATCAGGCAGCCTTTGGCGGGCAGGTTATTACTGTTTGCGGTTGGGCAAGAACTATTCGGGATATGAAAAATTTTGGATTTATTGAGCTCAATGACGGAAGCTGCTTTAAATCACTTCAGGTTGTTTTTGAAAGAGATACAATTTCCAATTATGATGAAATAGCAAAACAAAATGTAGGAGCTGCGCTTATCTGTCATGGAACGCTTGTTTTAACGCCTAATGCTCCTCAACCGTTTGAATTAAAAGCGGATGAAATAAAGGTTGAAGGAGTTTCATCTCCGGATTATCCTCTTCAGAAAAAGCGTCATAGCGTGGAATTTTTAAGAACAATTCAGCATCTTCGTCCGAGAACAAATTTGTTTTCTGCAACATTCCGCGTGAGGAGCGTTGCAGCTCAAGCTATTCATGAATTCTTTAAAGAGCGCGGATTTGTGTATGTTCATACGCCTATAATTACAGGTTCTGACTGCGAGGGAGCAGGAGAGATGTTCAGGGTAACAACGCTTGATTTAAATAAGCTTCCTTTGACTGAAGACGGGAAAGTTGACGATTCCCAGGATTTTTTCGGAAAAGCAACGAACCTTACTGTCTCGGGGCAGCTAAACTGTGAGAATTTCGCGATGGCATTTGGGGATGTTTATACGTTTGGGCCAACGTTCAGAGCAGAGGTTTCCTATACGCAGCGTCATGCGGCGGAATTCTGGATGATAGAACCGGAAATGGCATTTGCGGATTTAGAGGATGATATGAATTTAGCTGAGGATATGGTTAAATTTATTATCAATTATGTATTTGAAAAATGTCCGCAGGAAATGGAGTTTTTCAACAGTTTTGTAGATAAAGGGCTTATAGATAGGCTTAGGAATGTTGCGGATAATGAATTTGGAAGAATAACATATACAGAAGCAGTAGATATTCTTTTGAAGGCAGATAAGAAGTTTGATTATCCTGTAAAATGGGGCATTGATTTGCAAACTGAACATGAAAGGTATTTAACAGAAGAAGTTTTTAAAAAGCCTATATTTGTTACGGATTATCCGAAAGAAATTAAAGCTTTCTATATGAGACTGAATGATGATGGAAAAACTGTTGCAGCAGCAGATTGCCTTGTTCCCGGAATAGGTGAAATTATCGGTGGAAGTCAGAGAGAAGAGCGTTTGGATATTCTTCTTGAGAGAATGAAGGAGCTTGGGCTTAAAGAGGAAGATTACTGGTGGTATCTTGATCTTCGTCGTTATGGTTCTTGCACGCATGCAGGATTCGGTCTTGGATTTGAAAGAATGGTAATGTATTTAACGGGAGTCAGCAACATCAGAGATGTTGAGCTTCATCCCCGTACAACAGGAAACGCGGATTTCTAAAGGATTTAAGGATTTTATGAAGAAAAAAAGCCTGTTTTGGATAACGGTAAGTATTATTGCAGTAATTACAGCAATGATTTTATGTTTTGTCGGCGCAGGGAAGGGAATATTAATTGCTAAACCATTGGGAGACCCGCAAAAAACTGTGACGGAATTTTTGGATGCAATTATTGCCGGAGATTATCAGAAGGCTTACGGTTATTTGGATGGGTATTCAACATTGGGCCTTGAGCAGGAACCTGAATCGCCGGAAGGAAAGCTTGTAATGGAAGCTTTAAAACAGAGTTACAGTTATTCTTTGAGCGGGACTTGCGCAAAAAAAGGGATTAATGCATCGCAGATTATCTTGCTGTCAAGGCTTGACGTTAAAGCAGTAAATAATTATGCTGCGGCAAGAAGCGATTTGGATTATTTGAGTGCATTGCAAACAGTTCTTGCTGATGTAAGACAGTATTATACAAGCGATATAATAGATATATCTTTAAAATATATAAACGGACAGTGGAAAATTATTCCGGACAGCACGTTAATTTCTGCGCTTCAGGGAGGACTGTCTTAATGAATAATGATATAAATTTCGATATTGATTCAATACTGGCGGAATTTTCAGAAGAAGATACAATAAAAGAATCTAAAAAGGGAAACATTATTGAGCCGGTACGGAATACGGTTGTTGACGAAGATGCAACAGCCGTTTTTGTGCCGGAGAAATTTAATACGGATTTGCCGCAGAAAAAACCTGAAAAAGTCCCTCAAAAGAATGAAATTAAAGAAATAATGCAAGAAACGCAGGGTAAAAGTGCCCTGAGAACGAAGATGGCTATTCTTGAAACAGTAGGGGCTTTACTAACATTTATTTGTTTGTTTTTTGGATTAATAAATGTTCATCCGGCGTCAGGGTCATCATCTGTAAAGACGGTTGAATTAACAGCGAAAGTAACGCAGAACGTTAATAATTTTATTTCAGATCAGGCAAAAGCGGTAACTCTTGCCCGTGAACAGGCAGCAGCTGCAGCGGCCGCTGAGGCTGAAATAATTGAAGCAACAAAGGTTCATTATTATATTCCTGAAACGGATTTAGTTGCACCGGTTCCCGATAATGCGGCATATGGTTCTGTAATGCCTGAAAATGCGCAGGAGATAATGAATGTTATTCAGAGGGCAAGAGATTCCGGATTATTAGAGGGTCAGGAAACAGTATTTAATACTAATCTCAATTTCCGCTCTGATACAGCAATAAGATATTATTGCGATGAGACGCTGCTTGTTATTTGCTGGAAGGAAATAATTGACGGGAATACATGTAGCTGTATGGAAGTTAAGATGGCAGATGCATCTCAAATGAGAAGGAAATTTGCAGATGATGCATTTGGGGCATCGAATACTTATTATGCAACAGATTTATCTAAGAGCGTAAATGCTGTTGCAGCTTTAAACGCAGATTATTATTTATTTAGAGATTTCGGAATAGTTGTTTATAACCGTGAGCTTTACAGATTTAATGAAAGTACGTATTCGGGGGAGTATAAAAAGTATAATTGTGTTGATACGTGTTTTGTAACAGCTTCCGGCAACCTTCTTTACTTTAAAAAGGGTCAGGTTACAACGGAAGAAGAAATCAGGCAGTATATTCAGGATAATGATATTGTTTTTTCAATTGCTTTCGGGCCGATTCTTGTTGAAGACGGTCAGGCGGCGTATATTGATTGGTATCCTGTAGGCGAAATTGATAAAGGATATTCAAGAGCAGGCTTTGGGCAGGTGGATTCTCTGCATTATTTTTATATGGGGTTGAATCATTCTCCGGAAAAAGAAGCCCGTTGGAATATAAATACATTTGCCCAGCATTTTGCAGAAAAGAATGTAAAATCCGGATATGCCTTTGATGGGGGACAAACCGGAGAAATTGTTTTTCAGGGAGAACCGTATAATTATATTGATTTCGGAGCAGAAAGGCTTGTAAGCGATATATTGTATTTTGCAACTGCGCTTCCTTCTGAAGGGGAGGTGGCGGAATGAATACAATAGCAATATATTATGGCGGAATTCAGGTTTACTGGAGTTCAGTTATTATTTTCATTGGAATGATTGTTTTTATTGCAATTTCTCTTGCATTATATAAGCCGAGAAATGAATCGACAGCCGCTATGTGGATTTTTTTCCCGCTTGCTTTTATTTTTTCTTTTATAATATCAAGGGCATTGCATTATTATTTTAATGCTGAATCATATGAATCTTTCGTTAAGGCGATGACAGATTTTTCTACAGGCAGCTTTATGCTTCCGGGAATGCTTTTAGGAATGTGGTTTGCGGCGGCGGTTGTTAAAGCAATGGGATTGACGTCATCTTCAGCAAGATTGCTTGATTATATTACTCCCGGAGGATGTCTTTTAATTGCGTTTATTCGTTTGAGTGCTCTTTTCAATGACTCTTGCCGTAGCAAAATAATAATATCTGCGCCAATTTTTCAGAGATTGCCGTTTGCAGTATCGACCTCAGATAATGCCGGAAATGTTACTTACCGTTTAGCTACGTTTTTTATTGAGTTCATAATAATGGCTGTTATGGCGGTTATTGCTTTGAAGTTTTTTAAGAATAACAGACGGCAGAAAATGGCAAGACCCTGTCCGAAGACGGGGAATGTAATGAGAATTATGCTTGTTGCTTACGGAGCAATTGAAATAATTATGGATTCAACGAGAAATGATTCTCCTTTGTTGCATTTCAGATTAATAAGCGTGCTAAATCAGTGGTCTGCTTTTATCAGTCTTGCGCAGGTGTTTGCTGCAATTTCTTCATTGTGTGTTTTGATTTATTATTCAAAGATGTCAATTAAAGCGAACGGCTTTTCGTGGAGACAGCCATCGCTTTGGCTTTTGTTTGTTGCGAGTCTTTTTGGCATTGGATATTTGGGAGAATACAGGGTTCAGAGATACGGAACGCAGAAGTATCTTGAATGTTATGCGATAATGGCAATATGCTGTCTTTTAATGTTTTCTTCGGTATATCTTATTTACAGACAATGTATGGAATTTGATAATGAGTACGAATATTAACTAAAATTAAGAAATATAACGGGCTTTTTATTAAAGCCCGTTGTTTATTTTGCCAAAAAATAAAATTTTACTTGTAAAATAGAAAAGGATAATATATATTATACGCAGAAAACAGATTTTTAAGTTCGGTGCAGAGATGCCGGCAAAATCGCTTATATAGAGAATATCTTGATTTAGAAGATATTTGTGATGAGTGTGTCTTGCCGGGAAAGGTGAGGCATTTTTTTATGCAGATTAAATCTCAACTTATGGATGAACAGGCTTTAAACAGAGCACTAACGAGAATATCCCATGAGATTGTAGAAAAAAATAAAGGCGTCGGGAATGTAAAGTTGGTTGGAATTCTCCGCAGAGGAGCTCCGATTGCACAGAAGATAAAAGAGAATATTCTGAAAATAGAAAATACTGAAGTTGATTGCGGAACGCTTGATATAAGTTTTTACAGGGATGATTTGTCTGAGCTTACTCAGGACCCGACTGTAAAAAAAGCAGAGCTTCCGTTTGATGTGAATGATAAGGATATTATATTAATAGATGATGTTTTATATACAGGCCGGACAGCGCGCGCTGCAATTGAGGCAGTTATTTCGTGCGGAAGGCCGAGATCGATTCAGTTGGCTGTACTTATAGACAGAGGGCATAGAGAGCTTCCTATAAGAGCGGATTATGTTGGGAAAAATATTCCGACTTCTAAAAAAGAAATGATAGAAGTGAAGCTTCCCGAATATGACGGTGAGACAGCCGTTTATTTGATGGAACTGGACAAATAAGTCCATTTGCCATAGATTTCATTAATTTTATTTAGAAAGGTAAAAATGAAAATGTCAAACAAGAATGACGCGATTTATGACGCGAAAACCCTTGGTACGGGCAAGATGATGGTTCTTGGCCTGCAGCATATGTTCGCAATGTTCGGAGCAACGGTTCTTGTTCCGATTATTACGGGTCTTAGCGTATCTGCCACATTGCTTTTCGCAGGAATTGCAACGCTTTTCATGCATCTCGTAACAAAAGGAAAGGTTCCTGTATTTTTAGGTTCCTCATTTGCATTCCTCGGAGGTTATGCAGCGGTTAAGGCGGCAGGAGTTGCAGCCGGATACACCGAAGCAGTTTCATTAAATTATGCTTGCGTAGGTATTGCATGCGCCGGTCTTCTTTATCTTGTGCTTGCTCTTATCTGTAAGCTTTACGGAAGCTCTAAGGTAATGAAGTTCTTCCCGCCTGTTGTTACAGGCCCTATCATTATTGCAATAGGAATGAACCTTGCCCCGTCTGCTATTAATAACTGTGAAACAAACTGGTGGATTGCAGTTGTTGCTATTGTAGTGGTTATTATATGCAATATTTTTGGTAAGGGAATGATTAAGATTGTTCCGATTCTTCTCGGAGTTTTAGCATCTTATTTAGTTGCTGCAATTACGGGTAATGTTGATTTTACGGCTGTTAAGGAAGCGGCATGGTTCGGACTTCCCGTAAATTTTGAAAATACGGTTATTGGGCTTTTTGCTAAAGGCAATGTTGATGGCGGGCTGCTTCTTTCTTCGATTATTACGATTGTTCCGATAGCAGTTGCAACGATGATGGAGCACGTTGGAGATATTTCAGCCATCAGTTCAACTGTTGGTAAGAATTTTATTGAGGATCCCGGTCTTCACAGGACTCTTATTGGTGACGGTATAGGAACTGCAATTGCAGCAATTTTCGGAGCTCCTGCAAATACCACATACGGAGAAAATACCGGTGTTCTTGCACTGACTAAGGTTTATGATCCTAAGGTTATCAGGCTTGCAGCAATTTATGCAATAGTTCTTTCTTTCTGCCCGAAGTTTTCCGCTTTGATTACTGCAATGCCCACCGCTACAATCGGTGGAGTATCATTAATCCTTTATGGTATGATTTCCGCAATCGGTATCAGAAACATGGTTGAGAATCACACGGATTTCCAGAAGAGCAGAAATGTTATTATTGCGGCATTGATTATCGGTCTTGCAATCGGCATCAGCTATTCTAATGACGGAGCAATTATGCTTGGTTCAGTAAGTCTTTCCGGCTTGGCAGTAGCATCAATTGTTGGAATTGTTTTGAATGCAATTCTTCCCGGCGGATATGAGGAGTTTGCGCCGAATTCAGAAAATTCAGGTTCTCTTGGCAAGTATTAATAACAATAAGTAAGTAATAAAAAGAAAGAGCTCATCAAAAATGATGAGCTCTTTTATTATGCAACGAAAATAATCAGGCACCTGTACCTAAAAGGCCAAGTTCTTTTGCATAGGGTTTCATCCCTTCAATGCATATTTCTGCAACATCCCGAACTTCCATTCCAAGCATTTCACAGCCTTTTTTAATAAGCTCGCGGTCGCATTTCGCGGCGAATTTTTTATCTTTGAATTTTTTCATAAAGCTTGATATTTCAAGATCTGAAATTCCGTTTGGCCGCATTCTTGCGCAGGCAGAGATTATGCCGGTAAGTTCATCTACAGTAAATAAGCTTTTTTCAAGATTTGAAACCGGTTCAATATCTGTGCAGATAGAATATCCGTGAGATAAAATAGCGCGGACTTCATCTTCAGCAACGCCTGCTTTCAAAAGAGGTTCTTCAGTATGCTGAAGATGTTCTTCGGGGAATTTTTCATAGTCATAATCATGCAGATATCCGATAGCCATCCAGTGCTCGCGGTCCTCTTTGAAATAATCTGCCATAGTGCCCATTGCAGCCATTACGGCCGTTGCATGAGTGATGAGATGTGGCTCAGAAACCATGGTTGCATTTAATTCTTTTGCTTTTTCAAGAGTAAGCATAATTAAATATTCCTCCCGTTTAATTTTAATAACATTATAAGTACAACATAATAATAAAACAAGAGGAAATTGATATTGCAAACGGGAGGAAGAATATGTAAGAT
>R21__coassemble_1937_pt1 | contig 12924 bp, 11 predicted proteins | sample R21__metabat2_high_PE_032 | metagenome-assembled genome bin R21
ATAGTATATAAAATGATTATTGTCCTTTTTGTCACGCTGTCACGCGTTATATTATTTATAAGTATAATAACAGCGGTTGCTCTTATCTGAGCAGCCGCTGTTTAATTTTTTTAATTATTCTTTGGCGAATAGCTGATGTTCACAGAAAAGTCTGATTCATTTTTTATTGTATGCGTTATCCAGCAGCGTTCATATTCCGCGCGGATAACAGCTTCAACTGCGCTTTGCCCATAATGGTCAAGCCGGGCGTATTTCATGGCATATTCAGTAAGCTCATTCTCTTTTACTTCAGGACTTGTAAGTTCATATACTGCATTTACAAACATACGCGGAGAATCGTCATCGGATATTCCTAAAATATAATCCATACGACGGTCAAATAAATCGCACATTTTTTTCAATATATCAAAGCCGGGATTGCGCGTATCCGTTTCCCAGGTGGAAACGGTTCCTTTCGTAACGCCTAATTCATCGGCAAGTTCCTGCTGGGTCATTCCCTTTGCTTTTCTTAAGTGCTTAATGCGCTGCCCTAGTGTCATAAATCATCACCTCTGTATGAATAATAGCACTGGAATCACTACTTTGTCAACGCTAAATCGTAACTTTGAAATAAAAAGTTTTTTAAAATCATTATTTTTTGCATTTTAACTGTTGATATATAACGATTTGAGTAGTACCATATGCTTAAAAGTACGACAGGCATCGTTACTTTAATACCAAATAAAGGAGGTGAGAAATAACGGAAAATAATAAAAAGCCAAAATTTTCAATAACGCTTAATTATGCGGATTGCTGCGGTAATGCCGGAAATTGCGTCTATGGGAATACCGGCATGGCGACAACTGAAGCAGAATTTGCAGAGCTTGTAAAAAAGGATCATGTTTTCTTCAGGTTAAAAAATAATTACCGGTCTGTCAGTAATTTTTGCGGTACGGATGTTATTGTTTCAGATTGCGATAATGAGCATTCCGGGAAGGAAGGGGATTGGATAACTTTCCAAAAGCTCGCAGATATGTTTCCGGATGTTGAGTATCTGATATATACAAGCCGGAATAATTTGAAGCAGAAAAGCGGCAAAGCTCCCCGTCCGAGATTTCATGTTGTGTTTTTAGGAAATCATATAAATGACAGCAATGCTTATTCTCAGGCCCTGAATAATTTACAGAAACGGTATCCTTATTTTGACAGCAATGCATTTGATGCCGGCCGGTTTTTCTTCGGGAATCCCGATTCTGAAGTTATATACCATCCGGGAAGCAAAACCCTGCTGCAATATCTTGATGATTTTGAGGCATTTGATTCATCAATTCCTGAGGGTAAACGCAACAGCACAATGCATAAAAAAGCAGTTAAATTCCTGAAGCGGTACGGAGAAACGGAAGATGCCAAAAAGCTGTTTCTTGAAGAAGCCGGGAAATGCAATCCTGCGCTTGATAATTCAGAGCTTAAGTCAATCTGGAGCAGCGCGGTAAAATTCTATAGAAAGGAGATAGTTACGAAATCTGATTACGTCTCTCCGGATGAGTATAATGCTCCGGAAAAGATTGATTGGGAAATTCCTGTTCCGTTTGATGATTTTAAGCTCCCGCCGTTTCCGGTAGACGCATATCCCGAAAGCATCCGCAATTACGTAATAGCGCTTGCCGAAAGCACCCAAACGCCGGTTGATATGGCCGCTTCATCTGTAATTCCGGTACTATCCGTCTGCGCTCAGGGGAAATTTAAGGTTCGGGCGAAAGCTGACTGGGATGAGCCGTTAAATACATATTTATTAAACGTAATGGAACCATCAGAACGTAAATCAGCTGTTGAAAATGCTATGATACGCCCTATAAATAATTATGAAATAGATTACAATAACAGGGCAGCAAGCCTGATTGAATCCAGCAGAATGCAAAAACATATTCTTGAGCGCAGACAGAAAGCTCTTGAGGAGCAAGCCGCAAAAGGGAAGGACGTAAAAGCGGAATTAAATGATATTGCAGTGGAAATAGCGGGATTTCATGAAGAAAAGCCTTTAAAACTATACGTTGACGATATTACCACTGAAAAGCTTGCATCCGTGCTTTCCGATAATAATGGAAGAGCGGCTATTTTATCTACTGAAGGCGGAATTTTCGATACTCTTGCAGGAATATACAGCAAAAACGTTAACATAGATGTAATGCTAAAGGGTTATTCCGGAGATTGCATCCGCGTAGACCGTATCGGAAGAGGCTGCGAAAGCATTATGGATCCCGCGCTTACTATTCTTCTCATGGCTCAGCCAAGTGTTTTATCCGGTCTTATGAATAACAATACTTTCCGTGGCCGCGGGTTAACAGCAAGATTTTTATATTGCGTCCCGGCGTCGGGTATCGGCAAACGCAAATACCGCTCAGAACCTGTACCGGATAACGTATATGTGAATTATGAAATGACTGTTACGAATATGCTGAAAGATAGTTATCCGGACAAGCCTGAAATAATCAGCTTATCTCCTGAAGCGGATAAACTGATTGAAGCTTTTGCTGATGAGCTTGAATCGAAGCTTAATAATGAGTATCAGGATATTAAGGATTGGGCAGGAAAATTAATCGGTAATACGCACCGGATTGCAGGACTTTTGTGCCGGGCATCAGTATATCGCGTGCATGATTTTGACGACAATCCTTTTACTTACAGTTCTGAGTCTGAGAACAAATTTGAACCCCTTGTAATAAGCGGAGACATAATGGCGAATGCCATCCGTATTGCCAAATATTATATTGAGCATGCTAAGGCGGCATTTTCATTGATGGGCGCGGATAATATCGTCAGACAAAGCAAATATGTTCTTAATGCTATTAAAAATACAGGATTTACGGAATTTAAATGCCGGGATATTATGCGTGTTTGCCGAAGATTTAAAAAGGCGGAAGATGTTCAGCATGTATTGGATCACTTATCTGATTACGGTTATATAGCTCCTAAAAATACTGATGATCATTATGGCAAAGGAAGGCCTCCGGCTCAGGTATATCTTGTTAATCCGTATATTTATGAACAAGGTTTAGTATTATAATAGTGTTGTAGCAGAAAAGTGAATAGTAATTAAAGAGATATCCTCCTCAAATGGGATTGAATTTGAGGGGGATTATTTATTGCAGTATAAATTTTTTAAAATATATTGCGTGACAACGTGACAAAAAGGACAAAAAAGTTTTATCCGGAACAGTAATTGATGGCGTAAATTACGCCTTGCGATATCGGTTAAATCGGAGTATTATCCAGATAGAAAATACGGCAGATGAAAGGATAAAAATATGGCAGTTATAACTATAATCGGAGCGGGAATGATGGGTTCAGCGATGTCGTTCCCTGCAAGAGACAACGGGCATGAAGTCAGGCTCGTCGGAATTCATAACAGGGAGACCATTGAATCCGTTAAGAAAAACGGCTGGCATCCGACGCTTAAAAGAACTCTTCCGGACGGAGTCAAGTGCTATCACATTGACGGCCTCAAAGAGGCTATGGACGGAGCGGATATCATTCTCGGCGGCGTAAGCTCATTCGGAGTTGACTGGTTTGAGGAGAATATCGTTCCTATAGTTCCGGAAGGAACGCCTGTTTTGTCCGTAACAAAAGGCCTTGAGAAAACTCCTGACGGCGATCTTATTCCGTTCCCGATTGCCATGATGCAAAGAGCTGAAAAGAAAGGCCTTCATCCTAATCTCAATGCTGTCGGAGGTCCGGTTACGAGTTATGAGCTTGCTGACCGCCAGCAGACGTGCATTGAATTTTGCGGCAGGGATGAGAAGACTTTAAGATATCTCAAATCCGTGTTTGAAACTGATTATTATCACGTAAGCATTACGACGGATATAGTCGGGCTTGAAGTCGCCGTTGCGATGAAGAATGCATATGCTCTCGGCGTTTCACTCGCCGTAGGAAAGAATAACCTTCAGTACGGCAAGGACGGCATGCAGCATTACAATCCCCAGGCTGCGCTTTTTGAGCAGGGAGTCAGGGAAGCGACGAAGCTCATGGAGATGCTCGGCGCGGATATGAGAAACCTCATGTTCTTCTGCGGAGATTTGTATGTTACGATATTCGGCGGAAGAACCCGTCTTATCGGAACGCTTTTAGGCGAGGGAATGCCTTATCCCCAGGCGCGCGAGGAGCTTGCCGGAATAACGCTTGAGTCAGTTGCAATCACAACGCGCGTTGCCCAGGCTGTCCGCCAGATGGAAGAAAAGGGAACTGCATCTACTGCGGATTTCCCGCTTCTTATGCTTATGGATGACTTGATTTCCAATAACGGAAAGCCTGATATCCCGTGGGATAAGTTCCCGAGAGAGATATTGGTGTAAGGTGAAGAAAGCCCAAATTTCATCTATAAATTTAATACGTCTCTATATCGCCGTTTTCGTCATGGTGGCGCACATACTGGAGTTTTTCTTTAGCGGTAAAGTAAGTATAACAGGCACGGGCTCATGCCTGATGGAGTTCTTCTTTATGTTGTCGGGTTTCTTTATGATGGCGCATATTGACGGGCTGAACGGCAGGGAAGAGATGACCTGGGACTTTCTTATCCGGAAGATAAAAGGATTTTTCGTGCCGCTTTGCATAATGAACGCCATACAGTTTGTTATTCACTGCATTACGAATAACGTGAACACGTTTTCGGGTGTTTTGAAAAAGCTGATACATTTCGGATGGGAGCTTCTCCTTCTGCAGACTGCCGGCATGATTCAGTCGCCGCAGTTTAATCAGGATTATCTTTTGGGGTATGCATGGTATTTATCCGCGATGATGCTTGCGCTGGTTTTTGCATATCCTTTAGCAAAGCATTTCAGGAAGGTGTTTGTTAATATAGTCTGTCCGCTGGCGGTTCTTGCCATTTATGCGGTGTTTGCCCAGAAATATGGCAGTCTGAACGCGGGGAATGACTTCACGGGTCCTTTTATGGATGCTTTTTTAAGGGGATTTGCAGGAACCTGCCTGGGCGTGCTTTGTTACAGTGCTTATATGTACTGCGGGAATAAAGGCGGGAAACCTACGAAGCTTATGACGGCGCTTGATGCCGTCTGCTGGATGGCCTTGCCCGGAATTCCTCTGCTGACGTTTTTTTGCAGGGAGGATTACGGGCTCATTATGCTGATTCCGGTTTTTGTAATAGTTCTCAGCGCGATGCTCAATAAAACTCCGGTTGCAAGATTCTTAAACAGGATACCGGCCTCCGCAGCAGCCTTTATGAGCAAGCTCAGCCTTTATATTTATCTTTCCCATTATTCCGCTATGCGCCTGGCGATGCTTTTGCTGCCTGAGGGAAAGCCTGAAGCTAAAGCGCTTGCAGCTATAGCCGGAACGGCGGTATTCAGCTATATGCTTTATACTGTAGACAAGGCAAGGGGCGCGAAACGGGAAAGCGCATAATATCTGGAAGATATAAAAAATCAACAAATCATCTGATTTGTTGATTTTTACTCTGTTATCGGATATACTTATATGTACATTCATTAAGGAGAATTATGAAATGAAAAAATTATTTGTTATAGTTCTTGTTTTATCCATGATGCTGTCGCTTGCAGCATGCGGAAGCAAAAGCGCATCTGAGAGTGCAGCTCCCGCTCAGGAAGCCGCTCCCGCTCAGGCAGCAGAGCCTGCTCCTGAAAAGACTGCGGAGCCGACGCCGGAACCGACTCAGGACCCCGATGACCTCATAGACGACCCTGCATGGGATGAGCTCAAGGCCCAGGGTAAAACGTACGTATCGGACGGGAAAACGCTTGCTAAGATAACTCTTCCCGCGCAGTACAGCGAAGGGGCAACCCAGGAGGCTGTTGACAATTCCGCCGGAGAGGTTTATACGTCCGGAATTATTAATGAAGACGGCTCCATTACTTATGAAGTAACAAAAGCCCAGCATAAATTCATGTGCGATTCCATGATGGAGGTTGTAGACCAGACCTTCACCCAGATTGAAGAGGCAGCAGATTACAGCTTCACGAAGATTGAGCACAATACTGATTATACCGTTTACGATGTAACTCTAAATAAGAATGAAGTCACCGAGGCAGATACAATTTTGTCAGCTGTATTTAAAATGTGCAGCGAAATGTACGGTATCTTCTCAGAGCACACTTATGATGATATTGTAATTAATTATTACGGACCTGACGGAGCGCTGATAGATACGCTCCATTCGGCAGGCTGATTAAAAAAGAGTATAAAAACAGCAGGTACCTTCCCGGCACCTGCTGTTTTTTATAGTATTATCATTACAAGTCCGCTTATCAGGATAAGCGCGTAGGAGCATTTTTTTACGCCGTCTGCATTGAGTCTGCTGAAAATCTTTTTTCCTAAAAGAGTTCCTCCGAGCATTCCGATGATTGCCCAGACAAGGCAGATAAGAACTGTTTTGTCTATATATCCGTTAATAAACCGGAGAGTTGAAAGATAAATGTTCGTTATGCAGAAGTAAAACTGCATTGTTGCGATATATTCTTCCTTGTCGTCAAGCGCCGAACTGAAATAAAGGCTCATCGGAGGGCCGGCGACGGAAAACATGCTTCCCATAACCGAGCCGATAACTCCGGCAATGAAACCGTTTACGGGTGTTGCTTTGATTTTCAGTTTTCCATTAAAAAAGATGAAATAGATTCCTATAATAAGAAGAAATATGCCGAGAATAGTCCGGAGAGAATCGTTCGAAAGGTTTTTTATTTTCGGAACAATAAGAAGCGTGATTATGAAGTAGGCAATAAGCGGAGGGATGGCGCTTTTAATCCGGATTTTCTTTCTGTAAATCCATGCAAGCCATGCAGCCTGAATAATGGACACGAGCCCGACCGTGCACGACGCGGAATAAGGCGCTATTGCATAAGGCAAAACAATCATCATGAATATTCCGATGCCGAAGCCGCAGATTGCGCTCAGAGCGCTGCCGACAAAGCTGCCAATCAGCGCTAAAATCCATGCAAGCATATGCCGCTCCTCCTAAAATAAATCCGGGTGAAGGCACCCGGTTAATAATTATTTATATCTCCCAGCACCTGAAAAGGCTGTCAGTTATCTTCTGAGAGGTTTCCTTTAGTATAGGAACATATTTAATGAGCTTTGAAGGGTCGGAGATTCCGATAAGGCCGCTGAATGAAAGTGACGCAATTATCGTTCCTTCCTTATTTCTGATGGGAACTGCAATACAGCTTCCGTTTATTGAGGATTCCTGAAAGTCAACGGCATATCCGTTTTTGGCTGTTTCCTTCAAGGCTTTGCGGTACTCATCAGGATCCGTAATCGTATAAGGCGTTAAAGCTTCAAGAGCGTGAGATGAAAGAATCTGGTCAATCAGCGCAGGGGGAAGCTCGCAGAGGAGAACCTTTCCGCCGCCGCAGGCATAATAGGGAAGAACGGAGTGAATCGGCGGGACGTAATTGATAATACTCTTTGTTAAGGACTGCTCGAGAACTTCGCATTCAGCGCCGTTTCTTACGATAAGATTCATTGCCATGCCGTGCCGGGCGGTGCATTCCTCCATAATGGCTTTTGCGGCGTCTCTCAAAGCAAGATAGAAATTATTTTTGCTTGTTATAAAGGTCAGCTTTTCCCCGGGAATATACGTGTCGTCAGACAGCTGATATACCCAGCCCGTCATTTCAAGAGTTTTTAAAAGCCTGTAAGCCGTAGACGGGCCAAGGTCGCATTGCTTGGCGATAGAATTTACTCCTACGGGATTCTTATTTGTACGGAGAAGGTCGAGAACTGCCATTGCATTTTCGACCATTTTTATAGTTTCTTTTTTTTCGGGAGAGTCAGTTGCCATTATTAAATGCGTCCTTTACTCGGAAATATAAGTTACTCTATCATTAATAAGTGTTTTTTTCAATAAGCTGTATTGCAATTAATATGTACAAAATATACAAAAATCGGAATGCCTATTCCGACATGTTGCACAAAAAATATTTTATACTTTATTACGTGTTGACTTTAATAGAAATAGAGAATATATTTATTTCGGAATAGGTATTCCGAATTTATAATTTTCCGGATAAAACCGGATAAAAATAGAAGGAGAATTCAAGATGGCAAGAACGAAATTAGAGGGCATTTATATCCCTGTAGTTACTCCGTTCAATAAGGACGAGAGCATTAACTTCCAAGGCATTAAGGAAGTTGCAAAGTTCCTCGCAGAGAACGGCGTTACCGGTATTATTCCTTCCGGCTCCACGGGCGAAATGATTGCTCTTCAGAAGGACGAGCAGATTGCAGTAAACAAGGCATATATTGAAGCCGGTCATGAGTACGGCATCAAGGTAGTTGCATCTACAGGTGCTTACCGCACGTGCGATGTAGTTGATATGTCCAAGGCGGCAGAAGCTGACGGCGCTGACGGCATTATGGCTGTTACCCCCTGGTATATGGGACCGAACAAGCAGGAGCTTTACGATCACTACAAGACCATTCATAACGCAATTGATATCCCTGTTATGATGTATCACAATCCGTATTATTCAACGGTTCTTCTCGATGACCGCTTCATTGCAAAGCTTTACAATGAAGGCTGCATCGATGCAATCAAAGAGCGTCAGGCTGACGTATTCAGACAGCAGAATCTCCGCCGCTTAACTGATGAGAACTTTAATCTCTTCTATGGTTATGACGTATGCGCAGTTGAGACTATGAGCTGCTGGACGGACGGCTGGGTTGTCGGAACAGGTAACCTCTTCCCGAAGGAGAACAGCACTGTTTATGCTCTTGCAAAGGCAAAGAAGACTGCTGAAGCTATGAAGGCTCAGGAAGAGCTCGTATGGCCGTATCTCCCGCTCTTTACGGAAGCAGATTCCAACGGCGATGTTCTTTGGCTTCAGATTATCAAGGAAGGTCTCCGTATGCGCGGCGTTGATGCAGGTTACTGCCGTAAGCCCGTTATTTCCGAGCTTCCTGAGGAAGATAAGATCCGTCTTACAAAGGTTCTCAAGCACTTCGGTTACGTTGATTAATCCCTGCTGATAAGGAGAGGGTTTGCAATGGAAAAGAAACAGTTTGATGTTATTGTGGCCGGCGGCGGAACTGCCGGTGTTATCGCCGGTCTTGCGGCAGCAAGAAACGGCGCAAAAACCCTTATTGTAGAAAAAAACCGCTGCCTTGGCGGGCAGTTCACGTCCGGTCTTCAGGGCGCATGGGTCGGCTTTTCGGATAAGCTTAAAAGGTGCGTCGGGGGAATGACCTGGGAGCTCAGGAACATTCTTAACGATATGGGCGCTATAGTCGATAAGGACCCCGAAAAGGATGTCTGCTATCTTTACGATACTGAGGTTGCAAAGGTTGTTCTTGACGGTCTGGCCGAGAAAGAGCCGAATCTGACGGTATGGCTTAATACGCAGATTATTGACGTTCTTCAGGACGGCGATACGGTTATCGGATTAAAGGTCGTTTCCGAGATGCAGATTGAGGATGTCTACGGAAAGATAGTTATTGACTGCACAGGTGATGCAGGCGTTTGCGCAAAGGCAGGAGCAACTTACGATATCCGTCAGGATAAGGATATTCAGCCTATGACGCTTATTGGCAAGGTTGCAGGCGTTGACATGGAGAAGGTTGCAAAGTATTATGAGGATAATCCTCCGGTTGAAGATACGATGATGCCTCCTGCATGGCATGATTACAGAAGCTTCCCCGGTCTTATGCATTTCGGCCTTAAGGATGAGCTTAAGAACGTCGATCTTCCTGCAGACAAGGAATATCTCCGCCATTGGCTCGGAATATTCACGTCAACTCCGAATCCCGGCGAAATGACGATTAACTGCTCCGGCGCTCTTGAAGCAAACAGCACTATAGGCTTTGAAACGAGAACTGCTCAGGAGAATTTCTCTCAGAAGTGTCTTTACGACGTTGCATGGGCAATGAAGAATTTCATTCCCGGATTTGAGAATTCTTATCTTACGGCTATCGCTGCAATGCTGGGGGTTCGTGAAAGCCGCCGCGTAATCTGCGACTATGAAGTCAAGTTCCAGGACTTCCTTGATGCAAGAGATTTTGAGGACAGCATAGGCCGCGGAGCAATGCCGGCAGGCTTCCATACTCCCGAAGGCGAAACGATGGTCGTTTATGACCTTGAGCCCGGAACCTCTATGACGATTCCTTATAGCTGCATGGTAGTTAAAGGAAAGGAAAATCTTCTCGTTGCGGGAAGATGTGCATCTTATGAAATTGAGGTTGCCAACTGCATCCGCTGCATGCCGCAGTGCATGGTAATGGGCGAGGCAGTCGGAACAGCCGCAGCTATGGCTGTTAAAGCAGGAGTTACAGCCCGCAATGTTGACATCAAGGCTTTGCAGGCAAAGCTTGTTGAAAACGGCGGTATTATCTGATATTTTCAGATAGAATTTTTAAGTATATTCGGGATGAAAGTCTCTGAATAATAAACAACAAACCAAAAACAGAAAGGAAAACCACAATGAAAAAGTTTTTAGCACTTGTTCTTGCACTCATGATGGTCTTCTCAGTTATGTCCGTAGCATTTGCTGACGGCGCTGAAAAGCTCACGATTTGGACATGCCTCACGGCTGATGCCCAGTATGAAGTACTCAACAAGCAGTTCACCGAGCTCGGTGAAGAAATGGGCCTTGAAGTTGAAGTTGACAGACTTTCCTTCGGCGAAATGATTCAGAAGCTCGCTACCGCAGCTTCCACCGGCGATGTTCCTGACATTATGCACGTTAACTTTGGTGGAACTGCTCAGCTCTACGCTGATGAAGTTCTTATGCCTGTTGATGAATTAATCGAAAAGATCGGCGCAGACGATTTCTCTGAGGCTTACAAGAGAGTTCTCACCGGCGCTGACGGCCAGATTTACGGTCTCCCTGACTGGGCAATGCATACATCCGTATGGTACCGCAAGGACCTCTTTGAAGAGAAGGGTCTTTCTATCCCCACGACCTGGGCAGAGTTCAAAGACACCGCTGTTGCCCTTAACGATGGCGACGAGATGGCGGGATTCCCTGTTCCTCTCGATGGCGTTCAGGTAGCAGCTCAGACCATTTACGAGCTTATGTGCTCCAAGGGCGTTTACTTCCTCAATCCTGAGAATGGCGAGTACATCTTCGATCAGGAGAAGGATCAGGTAGTTGAAATCATTGATTACCTCGTAGATCTTTACAAGTCCGCTTCTCCCGCAGCTTCCCTTACGTGGTCCTGGGGCGATTACCGCAATGCTCTCGCTGTAACGGGAACAGTTGGCATGACCCTCGATATGGGCGCTGTTATCGGAAATGCTCAGGGCAACAATCCTGAGATGGTTGACAAGCTCGGATGCTTTGACTTCCCGGGCGTTGATGGCAACAAGGTCGCATCCTTCGGTTCAGGCTACTGCTTCGTTGGAACAAAGCAGGATGATGCAGCACGCGAGCAGCTTATTAAGGACTTCCTCGTAGCTCTCTACACTCCTGAGCGCGCAGCAGAGCGTGCACTTTCCCGTCCGATGTTCGCATTCCCGTCCTATCTCCCCGCATTCGAAATCTATAAGGCATCTGAAAAGGTTGCAGCTTTCCAGACAGAAGTTGACACCATTATGGACGCTTTTGAGAACAGCACATGGTACTGGTACGGCATGGAGAACGGCTTATCCCCGATGTCCGCTTACATTGAAGCAACCGATATATTCGGCGTAGCACTTCAGGGTGCATGCGACGGCACATATACTGCTGAGGAAGCATATGACCTCATTAACGAAGATCTTGCTGCATTTGCAGCTACCATGTAATTGACAATATTATAATTGGTAAAGTAGAATAGATTAAACCAGACCGACCGGGTGGAGGATATTATGAACGAAAGATTACCTGCAGCAAACGGAAAACTTGCAAATTATTCCAAAAGGCATAAGCTTATCGGATTTGCATTTGCAGTTCCTGCTCTGCTGTTTTTGCTCGTATTTATCCTCTACCCGGTCACGTATAATATTTATCTGAGTCTTACGAATGCTGCACTTTCCGGAAAAAAAGCAATTAAGTTTGTCGGTCTTACGAATTTTAAAACAATGTTCGGTAACAAGCTTTTCAAGCAGTATTTCTGGAATACGTGCAAATGGACGTTCTGGTCAGTTCTGGGCCAGATGCTTTTAGGCCTTGGCCTTGCTCTTCTTATTTCACGCCCGATGAAGGGCGCAACGGCTATAAGAAGCTTTCTTCTTGTGCCGTACGTAGTTCCGGCGGTAACGCTGGCGCTCGTTTCCAAATGGATTTTAAACAGTGATTACGGCATCATAAGCTATTGGTGCCAGCAGGCAGGTTGGCTTGATGCAAGGCAGTCGTTCCTTGCAATGAAGGGGCCTGCAATGTGGGTGGTAGTCATACTGAATATATGGCGCTCCTATCCGTTTCCTATGCTCATTTACTGGGCTGCACTTAAAAATATTGACAAAGAACTTTATGAGGCTGCAACTGTTGACGGAGCAACAAAATGGCAGTCCTTCAGATATATAACGCTTCCCCAGCTCAGCGCAACGACGGCAGTTCTTGTTGTTCTGAGAGTCGTCTGGACGGCAACTTATTACGATTTGATTTATATGGTTACAGGTGGAGGTCCCACGGGTTCCACAACAACTCTTCCGATTCTGATTTATCAGGCATCGTTCGGAAAAGGTCAGCTCGGTTACGGCGCTGCAATTTCGATGGTACTTGGTGTTATCCTGCTCATATGTATTATTATTTACATCAAGCAGGGCGCGGCAGATGATTAAAGAGAGGAGGATGTAATAATGAAAACGTCAAGCATAAGTAAACAAAAAAGAGTTTCCGCAATAGTTACGTTGGTATTATTAATATTCGCTCTCGCATTCGTCGGATTTCCGCTTTTATGGATGGCTCTGAGCTCATTTAAACCGGGCGTGGAGTTGTTCACAATCCCGCCTACATTCCTTCCGAAAGACTGGTCTTTGGAATGGTACAGGCAGGCGCTTTC